>OFPS01000343.1_pt1 | contig 48140 bp, 57 predicted proteins | sample 1542111 | NCBI WGS metagenome assembly OFPS01 (sample SAMN04209233, study PRJEB22552) | human gut metagenome | biome: gut; material: feces | host: Homo sapiens | place: USA: Oklahoma | reverse complement strand
CTTGTCAAAGTTTCGTTGTTTAATTTACAAGGTGCACGCTCCAACCGCGGAACAGGTGTTATCTTAGCATGTACCTCCCTTTTTGTCAACACCTTTTTTCAGATATTTCGACGCTTTCTTTCTCACGCTCCTTACAATCCGCAAAAAGGCAATTGTTTTCAATGGTTTGCGGGCATTCCGTTTTTACAGAACACCCGCAAGAATTTTACTTATGCTGCATTTCGACCGATCAGCGCGTCATATCGCATCAGCAAAAGCGCGACCTGCGCACGGCTGACGGCCTGTGTCGGATACCAGACGCATTCCTTCTCCGTAATGAGCCCGTTGTTCCACGCCCAGGTGACTGCATCTCTTCCGCTTTCCGAAACCTTGGGCGCATAGGGATAGCCATCAAGCGTCCCGGAAACCACCGGCTCGCCCGCCAAGCGATAGAGCACAATGATCGCCTGCTCACAGGAAAGAAAGCTGTTGGGATCAAACGCTCCGCCGTTGCCGCCCATCAGTCCCTTGCCGACCATCCACTTGACGTAGTCATAGTACCATTCCTCACCGGTGAGATCACTGAAGGCCGCATCCGTTTCCGTCGGCGTGCCGCCGGCAAAACGGTACATGATCACCGAAAACATATACCGCTCCACGCCGTACTCCGGCTGAAAGAGTTTTTGCGCATCATCGCCGCTCATCACACCGGTCGAAACAACATAGTTGACCGCATCGGCATACCACGCGTCAGACGCAACGTCTGTATAGGTATAGGTCGTCTGCGTGCCATCTGCTTCGACGGTGATATCAACGCCGCCGTTTTCGTCAGCTGTCATCGTGCCGAACTGCGCGCGGACATCATTTCCCGCAGCGCTCGCATCGTCAAATGGATCAGCCACCGTATCCTGCGGTTCTTCCTGTCGGGCTTCCTGCTTTGTATCTTTCTTCCCGCAGCCTCGCGTTATCAGCACAACGACTATTACCAGTACCACAAGGATCGGGATAAGCAATTTCTTCTGCATGACATCCTCCTGTTGCTGAACATATTACAGTATGTTAGCATACCGCCCCATCTGTTGCAAGTTTTTTCCCAATTGTTCACAAAACGTGCACATTCCCTTGCGCTCACCTCCTCGTCGGGCGCGCATAGAATGAAACGCAGGAGTTTTCCTGCCCCGAGCTTTAGAAGGAGGGTATTTTGATGAATCGTTTTCAGAATTCGTGCGGCTGCGCAAAGCCATGCTGTCCGCCGCCCTGCCCTGCTCCCTGTCCCTCGCCGTTCCCGCCGGTCTTTCCGCCGCAGTATGTGCAGGGGCCGACGGGGCCGCAGGGCGTACAAGGGATCCAAGGTGTACCCGGTCCGATCGGTCCCACGGGGCCGCAGGGCGTGCAAGGGCTGCAAGGCCCCGCCGGTGCAGTCGGTGCAACCGGCCCGACCGGGCCCGCCGGTCCGCAAGGCGCTCAGGGCTTGCAGGGACTGACCGGCGCCGTAGGCCCCGCGGGACCTGCCGGTGCAGCCGGGCCTCAGGGTCCCATTGGTCCCACCGGGCCTCAGGGGCCTGTCGGCGCGGTCGGTGCAGCGGGTGCTGTCGGCCCTACCGGACCGCAAGGGCCTGCCGGTCCTGCCGGTCCGCAGGGTCTTGTCGGCAGCGACGGAGCACAAGGGCCGATCGGTCCCACCGGGCCGCAGGGGCCCGCCGGTCCCGCTGACACGCGCGTAGCCGCGGCAGTCACGGACGCGACCGGCACCGAGGACACCGTCACAACGCTCAACGCGCTGCTTGCGAACCTGCGCGCGGCAGGTCTGCTCGCAACCTAAGCAAAGGCGGTGCGGCGCACGCCGCGCCGCCATACATATAAAATAAGAAGGTGATCCCCATTTCCTACCGAATCTGTGTTTACGCCATCTGCAAAAATGAGTCGCAATTTGTTGAGCGTTTCATGGACTCCGCGTCCGAAGCGGACGACGTCTGTGTGCTCGACACTGGCTCGACGGACGATACGGTCAAAAAGCTGCGCGCCCGCGGCGCGCATGTTTCGCAGAAGATCATCGCGCCGTGGCGCTTTGACGCAGCGCGCAACGAATCGCTGACGCTCATCCCAAAGACCGCCGACCTCTGCTGCTGCATTGACCTTGACGAGCAGTTCCGCCCCGGCTGGCGCAAAAAGCTGGAGGAAGCGTGGCGGCCGGACACAACGCGCGCTCGTTACCGCTACACATGGAGCTTTCTGTCCGACGGGCGCGAGGGCTGCGTCTTTTGGGCGGATAAGATCCACAAAAACGGCTGCTACCGCTGGAAGGGCGCGGTGCATGAGGTGCTGGAATACACCGGCGAGGGTACAGAGCAGTTTGTTGACGCTGAGGGTGTACAACTCGACCACCATCCCGACCCCAGCAAATCGCGCGGGCAGTATCTGCCGCTTCTGGAGCTTGCGGTGCGCGAAGAGCCGGACAACGACCGTGACCGCCACTACCTTGGGCGGGAATATATGTTTCGCGGCGAATGGGAACGCGCCGTTGCCGTGCTGAAAGAGCACCTTGCGATGCCGCGTGCCGTCTGGCGTGACGAGCGCTGCGCCTCGATGCGCTACATTGCGCGCTGCCTGCGGCAGTTGGGGCGCGACGAAGAGGCCGCACTCTGGCTGCACCGCGCCGTTGCCGAAGCACCATATCTGCGCGAGCCGTACCTTGAATTCGCAGACCTGCTCTACGCGCAGCAGAACTGGTACGGCGTTATTTTTATGGTAAATCGCGCGCTCACGATCACGGAGCGGCCGCGCACCTACATCTGCGAACCCTTCGCCTGGGGAAGCTACCCTTACGACCTGCTCTCGCTCGCACACGATCATATCGGGCAGGCACAGCAAGCACTCAGCTGCGCGGAAAAGGCACTGTCCCTCGCGCCGCAGGATAGGCGGTTGCAGAAAAACTGCGCGCTGCTGCGGGTGAAATTGCAGGAGGAAAGTCGGATTTAGCGGCTTCCCCCCTGTTTTTTTGTTGATTTTTCCGTCACTCTGTGATATTTTGTTAAAAATTATGGACTGAAGGTGAGGAAAATGGAGCTTTTGGAACATGAGGCGTATAATCTGCCCGAGCCGAGCGAGGGCGAATCGCCCGCGCCTGATCCCGACGCAGGCAAGCACGCTTTTGAGGTTTTCTGCGACTGCATCGCGCTGGACGAGCAGCTTGTCGCCTACCTCATCGACGTTTTGAAGCGACAGGACAGGACTGCGTTCTATAAGCTTTCGCAGGTCACAACGCACTTGGATCTCGACCCGCGTGAGTTCCTCTACTGGCTCTCCCATCGCGAGGACTACGGTTCCACCGACGAACGTGCCTGTGCCCTCATCATGGACGCCTGCTTCACTCGGCTCTATGAAGAGCAGCAGGGCGAACTTTTGGGCGCGCTGCTCTCGGGCGACCGGCAGACCTTCGAGCTTTTCCGCACGGAAGCGCCCGAGCTGCGCCAAGTCCCTGCCGCAACCTACGAATGGTACAGCCGCAACTATCTCGACCGCGACTATCCGCTGCGGTTTATTTTACGATGCAACGGCGTTGCATTTCCCGACACGCCGGAGGAGGAGAAATGAACAGAGATGAAATGTATTTGTCGCTCGGTGTGAGCGAAAAGGTGCTTGCCTTCGGTGAGGCCGTGCTTGAGGAGCTCAAGCCCCGCTTTTCCGAGATCGAGCAGATCGCCGAGCTCAACCAGGTGAAGGTCATCGCCGCGATGCAGGAAAACCGCGTGAACGCGACGCACTTTGCCGCCTCCACCGGCTACGGCTACGACGACGAGGGCCGCGACAACTTAGAGCGCGTGTACGCCAGCGCCTTCCACACCGAGGCCGCGCTCGTCCGCCCGCAGATCACCTGTGGCACGCACGCGCTGGCCATCGCGCTTTCCGCCAACCTTCTGCCGGGCGATGAGCTGCTTGCCATCTCCGGCAAGCCCTACGACACGCTCGAAGAGGTCATCGGCATCCGCGAAAGCCCATGCTCGCTCAAGGAGTACGGCGTTTCCTACGCGCAGGTCGACCTTCTCCCCGATGGCGGCTTTGATTTTCCTGCCATCGAGCGCGCGCTGAACGATAAGACCAAGCTCATCCACATTCAGCGCTCCAAGGGCTACTGCCCGCGCCCGACGATCTCCGTCGACGCCATCGGCGAAGCCGTTGCCTTCTGCAAGAAGCTGCGCCCCGATGTTGTCATCATGGTCGACAACTGCTACGGTGAATTTGTCGAGGCGAACGAGCCGAGCGACTTCGGCGCGGATATGATCGTCGGCAGTCTCATCAAGAATCCCGGCGGCGGTCTTGCCCCCATCGGCGGCTACATCTGCGGCACGCAGCAGTGCGTGGATCGCTGCGCCTACCGCCTCTCCGCCCCCGGACTCGGGCAGGAGGTCGGCGCAAACCTCGGCCTCATGCCCGCGCTGTACCAGGGTTTCTTCCTTGCACCCAACGTCGTCTCCGGCGCGGTCAAGGGCGCAGTGTTTGTCGCGGCGTGCTATGAAAAGCTCGGCTTCACGGTCGTCCCCTCCTCCAAGGAGGCGCGCCACGACATCATCCAGTGCGTCGAGCTCGGCTCGGCCGAGGGTATGGTCGCCTTTTGCAAGGGCATTCAGGCTGCCGCCGCGGTGGACAGCTACGTTGACCCCGTGCCCGCGCCGATGCCGGGCTATGATTCCGACGTCATCATGGCGGCGGGCGCATTCGTGCAGGGCAGCTCCATTGAGCTCTCCGCCGACGGCCCCGTGCGCGAGCCCTACGCCGTCTACTATCAGGGCGGCCTCACCTGGTACCACGCCAAGCTTGGCGTGCTGCTGTCGCTGCAAAAAATGCTCGACGCCGGACTCATCACCCTGCCGTAACGAAAATCCCCCCCTTCGAAAAGGATACCGCTTTTATATGCTCATTCGTAGAACACCGCTGACAAACCGGCATTTTCGCCGCCGTCCGCCCCCGCGTACTGTTTGTTTTTTCATCTGACCAAAAAATCCAACAGTACAAAGGAGTTTAACAATTCAATATGTGGTTCTGGCTTTCTCTGATCGCGCTGCTCTGCTGGAGCGGCAGCGACCTCTTTTCCAAGATCGGCTGCCAGGGTGAGGACGATCACCTCGCCCACCTCAAGATGGTCATCGCCGTCGGTACGGTGATGGGTCTTCACGCCGCTTACGAGATCTTCATCGGCGGCACGGAGATCAGCTTTTCCATCATTCTGGCGTATCTGCCCGTGTCGCTGCTGTACATCGGCTCGATGACACTCGGATACCTTGGACTGCGCTACATCGAACTGTCCGTTTCCTCCCCAATCTGCAACTCCTCCGGCGCGCTCGTCGCCGTGATGACGCTGCTCTTCCTCGGCGGCGAGGACTACTCCCCGCTCGCCATCGGCGCGATCATCCTCGTCTGCGTGGGCGCGATCGGTCTCGGCGTGGTGGACGCCACGGAGGACCCCGAGCTGCGCGCCGCCCGTCAGGCCGAGGGCAACCGCAAGTATTCCAAGAGCTTTCTGGCTCTTGCCCTGCCGGTCGCCTACTGCCTGCTTGATGCCGCCGGTACCTTCGCCGACAACCGCGTGCTCGAAACGCTGAATGAGGGCAGCGCAAATGTCGCCTACGAGCTGACGTTCCTGTTTGCCGCCGTTCTGTGCTTTATCTACGTGGTCTTCATCAAGAAGGATCGCCTGCTGCCCAAGCGCGAAGCGCCGAAGTACATCGGCGCCATCTGCGAAACGGCCGGTCAGTTCGCCTACATCTATGCCATCGCCGATACGGAGCATCTGGCGATGTCCGCGCCGATCATCAGCTCCTACTGCGCGGCAAGCGTGCTGTGGAGCCGACTTTTCCTCAAGGAAAAGCTCTCGTGGAAGCATTACCTGATGATCCTGTTTGTTGTTATCGGCATTGCCGTGATGGGTGTGTTCGACATTTGATCTTTATGCATAAAAAAGAGTGTTCCCGCCAAGGCGGGAGCACTCTTTTTCTTTTTTCAAGCCTTTTTGATGGGGTGGCGGAGAACGGTCTTCCGCTTTTCCGCCACGACGCGGCGCGGGTCGGAGAGATAGATCTCGTGGTGCAGGCGGACGTCGTTCAGGTCGTTTTTATATCCGTTTTCGCGCAGAAATGCGTCCATCCTCGCAACGGACTCCGGTTCATCATCGAACGAACCCACGTGCATAATCTGCACGCAGAGGCCCTCGTCGACGGTCAGAAATTCCGCTACCGAGCAGTCGAGCTTTTTCTTCTTTGCCGCCGCCTCGACCGCCCAGTCGAAGTCCGCTTTCGTGATGAAGTCCGGCAGACGCAGGACAGAGATCCAGCAAAAATCCGATTTTCGCCCATAGTCGACCGTCTCCGTGTCCGGCATCTGCCAAAAGCCCTCAAGCGGCGGCACGACATAGTCGAAAAAGCCGTCGATCTCGTGTCCCGCGCGCTTGCTCATTTTGAGCGTATAGGCCACGGCATAGAGGACGCTGATAGCGCGCTGATACGTGCCACCCTCCTCATTTGGGTCACCCTGTCCTCGCACGGCGATATAATTCGCCCGCGGCACAGTGACGATCTCCGGTTTTGCCTTCGGCAGGTAAAATTCCTTATACTCTTTTTTGAAGTCAAAGGGCATGGCTTCTTCCTCCTCACTCCAGTGGAATATCCAGCACGCTGACGCCGCGCCTGAAGGCGTATTCGATCGTCGAGCGCGTGCCGCCGCGCGCGCCGTCGTTCACGGCGATCAGCAGGCTCGCATGGTCGACCATGTAGCGGTTGCGCTGCTGCATGCAGCCCGGCGTGTAGCTCTGCTGCACCATTGTTTCATAGTCGCAGCGCCGCAAAATCTCGCGGTAGCGCGATCGCTGCGCTTCGCTCCAGCCGTCCGCCTGCGTAGGGCAGGGGATCGCTGCTTCGAGTGTGACGTGCGGGTAGTGCTTTTTCAGCGCGAGCACGGTTTCGGCAAAGTAGAGGTCGCAGCCCTCGGCCATGCCACAGATAAAATGCTCCATTCCCTCGTGAATGGCACTCTCCACCGCCGCGCGCAGCTTTGCCTTGAGCGCGACGCAGCGAAGGTCGTTTTCATTTTCCCCCCAGGGCAGTTTTCCCGGCCGATGGCCGGTAAACGCGCAGGAACAGGGCTTTCCCCGCATTGGCATCGCCTCCTATTCTTTTTCCATTATAGAACATTCGTTCGCCTTTGTAAAGCATTTCCCTCTTGACAAACTGAAAATTTGTCGTATACTCAAGCTATCAACTGAATCACTTGTCTTCGAGGCGGGGTGAAACTCCCCACCGGCGGTTACAGTCCGCAAGCGGTATTTTTTATCGCACGAACCGGTGAAATTCCGGTACCGACGGTCACAGTCCGGATGAGAGAAGATGTGCTGCGCGCGATCTACCACGCAATTTTCACGCTCTTTTGCGTCATGCACCTTGGAAGACTTGTTCTTTCAGGGGAAATGACAAAAAGGAGTGTATTTTTATGTCCGAATCCAATGCCAGCGCCATCTCCACCCCCCGCGCGGTCAGCCGCACCCACAAGCTCACAGTGACCGCCATGCTCTCGACCGTCGCGTTCCTGCTGATGTTCATCGAGTTCCCGATCCCCGCGCTCATCCCCGCCTTCGTCAAGCTTGACATCTCCGATCTCCCCGAACTGCTTGCGGCGTTCTCGCTCGGCCCCATCTACGGCGTCGTTGTAACGCTGCTCAAAAATGTGCTGTTCTCCGTGCTGCACGGCACGTCTTCCGCCTATGTGGGAGAGCTGTTCAACTTTATCATGGGCAGCGTATTTTCCTTCACCGCAGGCTTCATCTATCAGAAAAAGAAGTCTCGCAAGAGCGCGCTCGTCGGTGCGCTCACCGGCGCGCTGCTGATGGCAGTGCTGTCCGTCCCCTTCAACTACTTTGTGGTCTATCCCGCCTACGTTGTGTGCTACAACCTGCCGCTCGAGGCGATCATCGGCATGTATCAGGCCATTCGTCCCTCGACCAACGGTCTTCTTGAGTGCCTGATGGTCTTTAACATGCCCTTCACTTTCGCCAAGGGTATGATCGACGTGGCGCTGTGCTTCCTCATCTACAAGCCGCTCTCCCCGCTGCTGCACAAATAAGGAAGCTGCCAAATCTGAAAAAGGAGATACCAATCCATGGCGTTTGACTGGGGCATTCTGCACTGGATCCAAAACACGATCGCCTGCCCGTTTCTGGACGCTGTGGTGCCGAAGCTCACGATGCTCGGCAACGCCGGCATCATCTGGATCCTTGCGGGGCTGGCTCTGCTGTGCAGCAAAAAGTACCGCCGTCAGGGTGCGCTCGTGCTGATGGGTCTGCTCGCAGGACTGCTTGTCGGCAACATTGTGCTCAAAAATCTGGTTGCGCGGCCGCGCCCCTGTTGGCTCGATCCATCCGTGCGGCTGTTGATCGCCTCACCGACGGATTATTCCTTCCCCTCGGGGCACACGCTGTCCTCGACCATCGCTGCAACGATCCTGACGAAAGCTGACAGGCGCTTCGGCTATGCGGCCATTCCGCTCGCGGTGCTCATCGCACTCTCCCGCCTGTATCTTTATGTTCACTTCCCGAGCGACGTGCTGATCGCTGCACTGCTGGGGCTGCTCATCGGCGAGCTGACCTTCTGCTACGGCGGCAGGCTCCTTGATAAGCTGCCGCATAAAATCGCATAAAAGAAGAACCGCTTACTCGGTAAGCGGTTCTTCTTTTATTCTTTTCTTGCCGCAAGGAAAAGGTTTGGCGGCGCAGGAAACAGGTTCTCCCTCGCCAGCACGGAAAATCCCGCGTTGGCGACTTCCCTTTCCAGCGATCGCATCGTATCGAAGGAAACATAGGGCCGCTTGCCGGTCTTGTACTCGAACCATTTCGTCATGCGCTCGCGCGTGATGCCCTCGCCCAAGCAATCCGACACCAGAAGCAGCATTCCCTGCGGTCTGAGCAGCGCGCGGATGCGCGCAAGCGCCGCGGCACGATCCTTGATGTAAAGCAGCACATTGCAGGCCAGCACCGCGTCAAAGCTCTCCTCCGCAAGGCAGGTATCAAACAGATCCGTCTGCGTAACGGTCACATTCTCCATTCCCTGCGCTTCGATTTTTTCCTGCGCGCGGCGCACCATTTCGCCGGAAACGTCGATCGCGCGCACGGACTTGACCGCGGGCGCGACCGCCAGCGTCACGATCCCCGTTCCGCAGGCAAAGTCCAACACAGTGTCCGTCGGCTTGAGATATTGTTTGAAGCGATCCGCCGTCATTTCATAGGCTTTCGCATAACTGGCGCCGACTTGCGCATCGTAATTCTGCGCGCGGCCGTCCCAAAATTCACTCACCGTCGGCATACTGGTGTTTCTCTCTTTCTCGTTTTGTTCAGGTGTTTGCTTTTCCGCCCTTGCATACCACGCGGACCCCGTCACTGTGTGTAAGATAGGCCATCGGGCCATAGGCCTTGATGCCAAACTCCAGCACGTCGCCGACGTGGATCTTGTCCTTCACATTCTCAACGTCGAGGATCGTGTGGTCGGACGAGGCACCGATGACCTCAACGCCCTCCATGCGCGGCACAAGGTCAAAGCAGTTGCCGTAGTCCACGCGCCCCATGGCAACGATCGCACGGCGGCGAATGCCGCGGTCTTCATAATGCCCCACCTCGCCGAAGGCATTTACACCCAACTCACCGACCGGAAAGCTCGGTTTGTCGCGGCACTCGATAACCTCAGCCTTAATCGTTAGCACGTCCTTATGTAAGAAATCAGGGGAGAAATTGTCTGACTCGCCAAGCAGTCCGATCTCACCAAAGCGCAGCAGGTTAATGCGGTAAGGCATCGTGCCGTTCAAAGCCATATAGGCAGAGGTCGACGCGCCGCCGCTGATGTAATCAAGCGGCCTGCCGATCTCGCGCTCAATATCCGCCGCCAAGCTGACGAGCGCCTGCATATTTCGCTTGGTCGGCACAACGGAGCCGTAGCAGCTCAAGTTCACGCCCACGCCCGCAAGGCGCAGGTTTTTGAGCTTATTTTCCACCTCAAGCGCAGCGTCCAGCGCGTCCTCTTCATTCCAGAAGCCCTCACGCAGATCGCCGAGGTCCATCATCAGGATCACTTCATGTATTTTATTCTGCCGCTTCGCCTCTTCATTGAGTGCGCGCAGCACGGTGATGTCACTTTGCAGGCTGATGTCGCTCAGCGCCACCACGTCCGGAAGCTCCGAAAGCATGGGAATGCGAATGAGCATCAGCGGTTTTTTGGTGAGTCCCGCCTCGCGCATGATGCGCAGCTGACTCACGCGCGACGTGGCAATAAACTTCACGCCGCTTTCTTCATAAACGCGCACGATCTCAGGCAGTGCGGACACTGCCTTCACGACGCCGGCGACCTCGATGAGAGAATCATGGCAGCGCTCTACGAGCGCTGCCAGATTCTCTGCCAATAGATCGAGATCGAATTCCACACAGGGATACAGATTCCGATTCATTGTCATAATTGTATTTCCTTATTAAGAGGTTTGCGTACTGTTTGGGATTATGTTTCTGTCAGGTGCTCACTTCGCAGCCTTCTTAGCCTTCTTGAAGGGCTTACCGGCAAGATCCTTGAGCGTCCAGCCGATCAGCACGCACAGCCAGTTGATGATGGGCATGAGCCAGTTGAAGATGGCCCAGGGACCGTAACCGCCAGCACCCCAAGGAGCGATGTTCAGCGTATCCTTAATGAACACACCGCAGGTGTTCCAGGGGATCAGAGCGGAGGTAACGGTACCGGCGCTCTCGAGCGAAGAGGACAGAACTGCCGGGTGCACGCCCATCTTGTGATACTCCTCGGCATACATACGGCCGGGAACCACGATGGAGATGTACTGCTCGGGCATGGTGGCGTTGGAGAGAACGCAGGTCACTTCGGTCAGGCCAACGAGAGCCGCAGGGCCCTTGGCAATCTTCTTGAGGGAGTTGACGATGACCTCGAGCTGGTGGGTCTCCTCCATGATACCGCCGAACATCATGGCGATGATCGTCATGGAGACGGAGGACATCATACCCATGATACCGCCGCTTTCCAGGAGTTTTGTCATGGTGTAGCTCGTTTCAGGAGACAGGGTGGATTCGAACATGGCGAGTGCTTCCTCGGAGAAGTAGTAGCCGTTCTTACCATAATCGAAGATGGTACCAAGCGTGCAGGCCTCAGGCTGGAAGATGAGACCCAGAATGGCACCGGCAACAATACCGAGGGTAATGCCGGGGATCGCGGGAACCTTCAGGGCAACTGCCACGATAACGACGACCGGAGGCAGGAGCAGCACAGGGTTGATGTTGAAGATACCGCCCTCCGCAGCGTTCAGCGCGTTGGAGAACTCAATCACGCGGGACATATCTGCGTCGCCGCCGTGATACTGCACAGCACCGAGGACGCCAAAGAATACCAAGGTAATGCCATAAGTAATCGCAGTGGGCAGGATCATGGCCTTGACGTGGGTGATAACGTCCGTACCGGCCATGGCGGGAGCGAGGTTCGTCGTATCGGACAGCGGGCTCATCTTATCGCCGAAGTAGGCGCCGGAGAGAACCGCGCCGGCGGTCATGCTGGGGCTCATGCCGAGGCCGAAGCCGATACCCATCAGGGCAACGCCCATCGTACCCATCGTGCCCCAGGAGGTGCCGGTGGCGAGTGAGGTGATGGAGCAGATCAGAACGCAGGCAATGAAGAAGATCGCGGGTTTCAGGACTTTCAGGCCGTAGTAAATCATGGTAGGCACAACGCCCGCATTGATCCACACGCCGATCAGGATACCGACGATGATCAAGATGCAGACGGACTGCAATGCTTTGTAGATGCCGTCCATCATGGACTTTTCAACTTCATCCCACTTGTAGCCGAGATGCAGTGCCATGATTGCGGCAGCCATCACGCCGACAAACATGGGTACATGCGGGTCGACACCAAAGATGATAATACCGACCGCCAGAGCGGCGACCAGAACTGCCAGTGTCAACAGGGCTTCCCCTAGTTTGGGCATTCTCTTTTCCTTACTCATAGTGTTACCAACCTTTCGAAATTTTGGGGGTCACTTTGCTACTTGCATGGATATCTATGCACATACTTTAGCACAGTATCGCAAAAATAGCAAGTTGTTTTTGAATGGTGAACGCAGTTTTACGGTAATGCCTTTTCTTCAATTCTCGTGGTATCTACCAATGCAGATCTTGGATAGCACTCCTCCTTTTAATTTTACAGCAGCACAACACATAAGGGTGGGATTGCACTCTGCAAAATGCAGAAAATACCTCGCTCTCCGGCCCACCGATCCCCCATCGGCAGGCCGGGGATGAGGTCGTGTATACTTTCCGGCACAGCACGGGTAAATACCCGTGCCATGCCAGCCTCGCAGGCAAGAAATGCGAGGATCGTATCCTGTTTTTACCAGCCGAGCTTGGTCATGGCATCATCGACTGCCTTGATGACGATGTCAATTTCCTTCTCGGTAACGATCAGCGGCGGGACAAAGCGCAGCACGTTGCCGTTGGTGTTGTTGATGAGAACGTTGCTGTCCTTGAAGCACAGGTCGACAACGGGCTGGCCGCTGGGATGATTGAGCTGGATACCGTCGATCAGGCCGAGGCCGCGGATCTCGTTGACCGCGTCGGGGTGGTTCTTCTCGATGACCTTGTGCATCTGGTCACGGAAGTACTCGCCCATCTTGCGGGAGTTCTCGATGACGCCGTCGTTGATCATCACGTCGAGCGTGGTGGCAGCGAGCGCGCAGGCGAGAGGACCGCCGGCGAAGGTGGAGCCGTGGGTGCCGGGCGTCAGGGTCTTGGCAGCATCACCGCGGGCGCAGACAGCACCGATGGGCACGCCGGAACCGAGAGCCTTTGCCATGGAGCAGGTATCGGGCTCCACGCCGTAGTTCTGGTGCGCGAAGAGCTTGCCGGTACGGCCGGAACCGACCTGAACCTCGTCGAACATGAGGAGGATGCCCTTCTCATCGCACAGGTCACGCAGGCCCTGCAGGAACTCCTGGGAAGCGGGACGCACGCCGCCCTCGCCCTGAACGGGCTCGGTCAGGATCGCGCAGACGTACTCGTCCATGATGTCCTTGACGGACTGGAGGTTGTTGAACTCGGCATAGCGGAAGCCGGAGGGCAGGGGCTCGAAGTAGCGATGGACCGCATACTGGCCGGTGGCCGTGCAGGTCGCGAGGGTACGGCCGTGGAAGGAGTTCTTCATCGTGATGACGACGAAACGCTCGGGGTGGCCGTGATCCTTGGCATACTTACGGGCGAGCTTGATCTGGCCTTCGTTGGCCTCAGCGCCGGAGTTGGCGAACAGCACCTTGTCGAAGCAGCTGTTTTCGACGATGAGCTTCGCGGTCTGGACGGCGGGCTCATTGTAGAAGTAGTTGGAGCAGTGCAGGATCGTGTGGGCGCGCTCTTCGAGGCACTTGACGATCGCGGGATGGCAGTGACCGAGACCGTTGACGGCGATACCGCCGATGAAGTCGAGGTACTTATTGCCGTCCTTATCGAAGACGTAAGCGCCTTCGCCGCGCTCGATGGAAAGGGGCATACGGACGTGGTTGCCATAGAGGTACTTGTCGCCATTCTCGATGACTTCGGCGTTGGTCTTGAACTTTTCGATCATTGTATATGTCCTCCTATAATAAATTGGGTGTATGTTTTACCATTTGATGCCGACACTCGGCTGTGCGGTACCGATCGTGGTACCGGTGCCCTCATCGGTGAAGGCTTCGTAGAGCACGGAGTGGGGCTTGCGGCCGTCGATGATGTTGACGCTCGTCACGCCCTCTTCGATGGCCTGCACGCAGCAGTCGACCTTCGGGATCATGCCGCCGGCGATCGTGCCCTTGTCCTTGAGCGCCTTCACGTCCTGAATGTTCAGGTAGCTGATAACGTCGCGGACTTTGATGTCATTGCACAGACCCTCGATATCAGTGAGGATCACGAGCTTCTCAGCGCCGAGCGCAGAGGCAAGCTTGCCTGCGGCGGTGTCGCCGTTGATGTTGAAGGTGTGACCCTGACCATCGGTTCCGACGGGAGCGACAACGGGGATATAACCCGCGTCGAGCATGGCGAAGATGGGCTTGGGATCGACGTAATCCACATCGCCCACGTAGCCGTGCACCTCGTCGCGCTGGTGGCAGTGATAGATGTCACCGCTGACGCCGGAGAGACCGACCGCCTTGCCGCCGAGCTTGTTGATGAAGCCGACGAGCTCGGTGTTCACCTGACCGACGAGCACCATCTCGACAACACGCATGATGTCGGCAGAGGTGTAGCGCAGACCGTCGATGAATTCGACGGGAATGTCGAGCTTTTCAAGCATCTTGTTGATGCCGGGGCCGCCGCCGTGGCTCAGCACCGGCTTCATGCCGAGAAGCTTGAGCAGCACCACGTCGTGCATGACGGCGTCCTTGAGCTCTTCGTTGATCATAGCGTTGCCGCCGTACTTGATGACGATGATCTTGCCCTGATATTTCTGCAGGTAAGGCATCGCCTCCATCAGAGTTTCGACCTTGTTTGCGATATCGCTCATGGGTGTGCCCTCCTTCGAAAATTAGGTGCGGTAGTCGCCGTTGATCTTGACGTAATCATAAGTAAGGTCGCAGCCCCAGGCCTTGGCCTCGCCGTCGCCCTGATAGAAGCGGACGATAACGGTGATGTCATGCTCGGTGAGCACCTTCTTGGCGAGCTCTTCGCTGAAGTCGGCGCCGAAGCCGTCCTTCATGACCTGCACCTCGCCGGCAGCGCTCTTGATGATGCAGTCGGCACGGGTCGGGTCAACGTCTGCGCCCGAGTAACCGGCAGCGGCCATGATGCGGCCCCAGTTGGCGTCGCGGCCAAAGACGGCAGCCTTGAAGAGCATGGAGCCCGCGATGGACTTGGCGACCAGGCGTGCGTCGTGCTCGGTGGGAAGGCCATAGGCCTCGACTTCGATGAGGTGGGTCGCGCCTTCGCCGTCGGAAGCGACGCGGCGAGCCATATCGGTGCAGATGGCGAGAACGAGGTCGGCCATCGCCTTCTTGTCTTCCTCGGTCTTGATCTCAACGCCGGAGGCGCCGTTGGCGAGCAGGAAGATGGAGTCGTTGGTAGAGGTGTCGCCGTCGACAGTGCACATGTTGAAGCTCTTATCCACTGCTGCGGAGAGCATCTTCTGAAGATCCGCGGGGTCAGCCTTGGCATCGGTCGTCACATAGACGAGCATCGTCGCCATATTGGGGTGGATCATGCCAGAGCCCTTGGCCATCGCGCCAATCTTCACCGTGCCGGTGGAGAGCTGCAGCTCATAGGCGCACTCCTTGCGGACGGTATCGGTGGTCATGATGGCGTAAGCAGCCTCGGAACCGTTCTCCTTGGCGAGCTTGCCGGGAATGATCTCGCGGATGCCCTGGAGCACCTTGTCGACCGGAAGTCTCTGGCCGATGACGCCGGTGGAGCAGACGAACACTTCGTCTTCACCGAGGCCAAGGAGCTTTTCCGCCTCGCGCTCAACGGTGCGGGCGTCTTCGATGCCCTGCTTACCGGTAGCGGCGTTGGCATTGCCGGAGTTGATGACGACAGCACGAGCCTTGCCCTTTTTCAGGATCTCACGGTCGAGAATGACCGGAGCGGCGCAGAACTTGTTCGTGGTGAAGCAGGCCGCGCAGGAGCAGGGCAGATCAGAGTAAAGGACGGCGACGTCGGGCTTCTTGTTCTCACGCTTTTTGATGGCGGTATAGGTAGCACCTGCGGTGAAGCCCTGCGGCGTGGTCACGCCGCCCTCGATCTTTTTCAGATTGGACATGTGGGGGATCTCCTCTCTTATATGTTAGTTTAACAGCACTCTTGCCAAAATCGGATCGAAACTCGTCGAACCGGAAATTACGGATACATCGGGGGCATCATGAGGCCGGTGGTCTCGGGCAGGCCCATGATGAGGTTCATGTTCTGAATGGCCTGGCCGGCAGCGCCCTTGCCGATGTTGTCGATCACAGAGGAGACGATCAGGCGGTGGGTGCGGGCGTCAAAAGTCGGGGTCATCTCGCAGAAGTTCGTGCCGTAGACCCACTTGGTCTGGACGGGCATGCTGGCCGGGAAGACCTTGACGAAGGGCTCGTCCTTGTAGAACTCCTTGTACATCTCGTAGACTTCCTCGTTGGTGTAGTCCTTGTCGCAGGTGGCATAGATGGTGACCTCGATACCGCGAACCTGGGGCAGGAGATGCGGCTGGAAGTTGATGTATTGCCAGGTCTCGGGCTTCATCAGATCCTTGCCGGTGATGTAGGCGATGTTCTGCTCGATCTCGGGCGTGTGGCGGTGGCCGCCGCCGAGGGCGTAAGCGCAGAAGTTGTTCTCCGCCTCAGTGAGGAGCTTGTTGAGGGCGGGACGGCGGCCTGCGCCGGTGTAGCCACTCTTGGCATCGATGACGATGGTGTTGTCAACGATGTGACCGGCCTTGAGCATGGGCTGGAGGCCGAGGGTGGAGGCGGTGGGATAGCAGCCGGGGTTGGCGATGAGCTTCTTGCCCTTGGCAAGATCACGCATGACCTCGGGGATGCAGTAAACAGCGTCGTGGGTCATCTTGGCGTCGGGGTGCTTCTGGCCGTACCACTTCTCCCAGACGTCGACATCGCGGAAGCGGATATCGGCGCCGATATCGATGATGGCGCAGTCCTCGGCGAGCACGATCTCCGCCCACTTGGCCACGTCGCCAGAGGGGACCTGGATCATGATGACATCGCTCTTCTTCGCGGTCTCGCGGACGTTCTCCTCCGTGAGGTCCATGATGACCTGATCATAGAAGCCGCGCAGAGCGGGATGATGCGTGGAGATGGCATCGCCGGCGCCGTAGGTATCGAGCACGTTGACAAGCTCTCCCTCGTGGTGGTTGACCATCATGCGGAGCACTTCGCCGCAAACATAACCGGTAGCACCGATGCAGGAATAATGGATCATGTCTGTTTTCCTCCTTGTTGATTCGACATTTTGTCTGACAATTTTGTACTGCTTGGAAAATCCCGTGTGTAGGCATTGAATTTTCTTTGGTGATATTGTATAATCCAAAAGCAGTTTTGAAAAGCGAATATATTTTTATATGCGCATTCCAAAATGGAATCTTTGAGATATTGTTGATTATTGAGGGCATTTATAATGAGTATTCGTAAATATATTGCCTATCTCCGCACTGTGGAGACCGGCAGCATCACCCAGGCGGCGAACGAATTGGGCTATACGCAGTCCGCCGTGAGCAAAATGATCTCGGATCTGGAGCAGGACTGGCAGGTCAAGCTTTTAACGCGCAACCACTCCGGCATCGAGATCTCCTCCGACGGCATGGTGCTCCTGCCCACGATCCGCGAGATCGTCAAGGACTACGAGGACCTCAACTTCGCCGTGTCCGAGCTGCATGGCGTGCAGTCCGGCACGCTGCGCCTCGGCTGCTTCACGAGCCTCGCCGTCAGTTTGCTGCCGGAAATTCTGAAGGACTTCCACCAGACGTATCCCAACATTCAGATCCAGCTGATGACTGGCGAGTATTATGAAATTTCCGAATGGCTGCGCCGCGGCGCGATCGACTGCGGCTTTCTTGCCATCCCCGCCTCCAACGACTTTGAGACGACGCCCATCCTGCACGACACGATGGTCGCCATTCTCCCAAAGGATCACCCGATGGCGGACGCGTCCGTCTTCCCGCTCGAGCAGCTGCCGCACGAGAACTTCGTGCGCCTGATGGAAATCGAAGACTACGAATTCAACCGCCTGCTCGACCAGTGCAATATCCACCCTGAGATCACCTATGATACAACAAGCGATTTCGCCCTCCTTTCCATGGTCGAAGCGGGACTCGGTGTGAGCATCGTCCACAGCCTGATGCTCAAGCCCGAGCGCTATCATGTCGCCGTGCTGCCGCTCAATGTCAAGCAGTCGCGCGAGATCGGCATTGCGGTCAAAAAGGGCTTCCTGCCCTCGACCATCACGCAGCTCTTCCTTCAGCACGTGATCGACTACACGCGCAGCATCGACGAGAACAGCGCCAGACGGTGATCGAACTGTCAATTTTGGGAAAAACTCGTCTTTCCAACCGCAGGTTGGAACAAACAGCCGTCGGTTCAACCACCGCGCCATTGCCAAACCGGCCTCCCGCCCCTATACTGAGCCCATACCGGTGACCCAAAAAGGCCGTGGCCGAACACACAGGGCAAAGAAAACTGAGCACACGAAAGAGAGGTTAGACAATTGGAAGAACTGACAATGGGCGCGCGTATCTCGGCGCACCGCAAAAATAAAGGACTCACGCAGGAGGCACTGGCAAACACTCTCGGCGTGAGCAATCAGGCCGTTTCCAAATGGGAGAGCGATGTCTGCTGTCCCGACATCGCGCTGCTGCCGCAGCTTGTCGACGCGCTGGAGATGACGCTCGATGAGCTCTTCGGCCGCGAGAGCAAGGCGGCCATCGCAAACGATCAAGTCCTGCCCGTGGCGGCGGAACTGCCGTGGGAAGATGACGACAGCATCCACGCCGTGCTCTTTCAGGGGCACCGGCTGCTCCAGCCGAAGGAGGGCAGCCTCTTCCGCCGTGATAAATACGACGAAATTCGCAAGAGCGTCGAGCTGCACTTTTCCGGCACGGCGCAGGATATTTACAGTGACTTTTCCGTCGTCTGTACGAATTCGATGATTCAAGGAAGTGTGAGAGCCGGCGACGGCGTCACCTGCACCGATGTTGGCGGCGATGTATCCGCAGGAGACAGCGTGACCTGCGGCAGCGTCGGCGGCGATGTGCAGGCGGGCGACGGCGTCACCTGCTCCGGCAACGTCATGGGCAATGTCCGCGCGGGCGACAGCGTCACCTGCGGCAATGTCGGCGGCGACGTGTCCGCAAACGACAGCGTGCGCTGCGGCGATGTGCAGGGCAACGTCCGCGCAAGCGACAGTGTGCATTGCAGTACCGTCGTCGGCGATGTGAACGCCGACAGCGTCCGCTTCACAAAGGACGGTAAAGGCTTTTCCTTCACCACCCGCTGAAGCAGCGCAAAAGCGCGGCACCCTGACCGGCGCCGCGCTTTTTTCCTTGTCATCCCCCGTCTTTTGTGTTACGATATGCTTGAGAAAGAAAAAGGTGGGAGCATCATGGAAAATACCTTCAAGAGTTCCGTCTTCGGCGGCTTCAACCGCGATGACGTGATCCGCTATATCGAAAAAACCGCGCTCGAGAGCAAGCAGCAGATCGAGTCTCTCGAGCAGGAAAGCGACGGCCTTTGCCGCGAGAATGCAGAGCTTCGCGATAAGCTTGCCGCCGCCGAGCGCGAGCGTGACAAGCTCGCAGAGTCCTACGACACTGCGTCCAGCGCGCAGGAAGCTCTCAAAAAAGGACTGACCGCCGCGCAGGAGACCATCACCGAGCTGCGCACGCAGCTTGAAGAGAGCGCACAGCGAGCCGCCTTCGCGCAGAAGGAGCACGAGCGCCTGCGCGAGGCGCAGAAGGCCGAGCACGAGCGCGAGATGCAGAAAGTGCTCTCCGAGCTCGCGGAGCTTCGCGCGCAGGCCGAAGAATACGGCCGCGTGAAAGCGCACATCGCCGACATTGAGCTTTCCGCCCGCGAGCGGGCCGACGCGCTCGACGCTGCCACGCGCGCCAAGCTGCAAGCGTACATTGCTTCCTGCACGAGCCAGTGCGCGCAGGTGCTTGCAACGCTCGGCTCGACCTGTGAGAGTGTTTCCGCTGCGCTGCGCCACGCAGACGCCGCCGTGTCGCAGCTGCCCGGCGCGTTCACCACGCTGGAATCTCAGCTCGACGAGCTTAAAAAGTTCGAGCAGTAACCAAAAGCGCAAAAGGAGTGCGTTCCCGACGGGAACGCACTCCTTCTTTATTATCATGTTGCGTACTGGTCAAAAAGCTCTGCAAATTCTTCTAAACGGTCGCGCAGGTCATCGCCCGCCGCGGTGCGAAAGCAGAGCACCTCTCCCCCGCGGCGCAGGAGCAAAAACTGCGCGTCTTCGAAAGAATTTTTCGCGTAGTACGCCTCGTCAAAGCCGTCGAGCGAAAGCGTCTGCGCACCGCTGCCCATAAAATAGTCCCGCAACTCACGCGTCAGGGGCTTTGCCAGCGCAGAAATGCGCGGGGCAAAGAAGTCTACCTCTGTGCTCAGCTGCTCCCAGTCGTCGATCATTCCCGCATGCGGCGTTTCGCCGACAGAATACACATGCCCGCCGAGCGGCGTCGAAAGATCGCGCTGATAGCACCAGTCAAACGGATCGCCGCCGAGCTCTTCGGCGCGAAGATAGGGCAGCGTCGGCTCGTCATACGCTTCGCTGTAAGGTGAGCCGCTCCCCACTGAAACGATCAGCATGAGCGGCAGCACGCTCATCACGATGCCGAGCAGCCGGTTCAACCTCGCCCAGCGGTTGCGCTGCATCTTCTCCGTGCGCTCGCAGTCCTCCATCGCGCATTTGAGCGCGCGCATTTCCCGTCGCTCCTGCGCGTCGCTGAGCAAGGCGAGAAAGCAACTCAGGAACAGCGCGATAATCTGGAGCGCTGCGCTCTTTGTCATCGTGATGAGCGATAGGATTGGCAGTTTCGGAAGGTATGCAAGGATGTAGACGATCACGGCAAACGACGCAAGAGAGACCAGCGGCAGAAAATAGCTGCCTCGCATCTTTTTGCGCAGCCGCCGGTAGCCGTAGCTATCCGTGCAGGGGCGCGGCGAGGGCGCACGCGCACTCATACCTCCGCGCCAGATATAAAAGATGCCGTCCTTCGTCCGGCAGACATAGTCCCAGCCCATCTGGGCGCGTGTTTCGCGCGTCCGCTTGTCGGGGTCGGCATCGTCCAGCGCGGGTTCGAGGTGATAGCGGCAATCGCGCGGCTCACCGAGCGCAAAATCGCTGCCGTGCAGCAGGAATTCACCCTCCGCCGCACGCTCGGAAAGCCACTGCTCGATGCCGCGCGGATCGTAGGCGCTGACCTTGAAGTAAATGCTCTTGGTCTTGGGCTCGTTGGCTTTGGCCGCCGTGGTCTCGTTCTTCTCCGGAAACTCCGTTGCTTCGCGCAGGTTTTCGTCCATTTGCGTCCACCCCCCTTTTTCTCTATGCAGAGTATAGAGGAGCGCGCGGGTTTTTTCAAGCAAGTTCAGCGAGCATTGGGAAAAAGTGCGCGCAAGTTTGGTGTTACATCGCAAAAAGGCAGGAAGTTCCTGCCTTTTTGCGCTTCACAGCAGGATCGGCTGAAGCTGTCTCCCCGCCATCGCCGCCTCGAGCGTCGGCATGATCTTACGGAAGTCTGCAATGAGCGATGTGGGCTTTTCCGCAGCATTATCCTGCCCGAAGGGGACAAAGTAGTAGTTTTTTCGGTTCAGGAGCGTGGCAATGTTCGCGGCGCTCGCGGAAAGTCCATCGTTCGTCGCCAGCGCGAGCACGACAGGTTTGCCGTTTCGCAGGTGCCCCTTCGCCGCCATCGTTACCGGCCCGTCCGTGATGCCGTGGGCAAGCTTTGCAAGCGTATTGCCCGTGCAGGGCGCGATGACGAGCGCCTCCATCGCCCCCTGTGGGCCGAGAGGCTCCGCCTCCACGATATTCCGCACGGCACGGCGCCCCGCGACAGCCTCCACGCGCGTCACAAAGTCCTCCGCCGTGCCGAAGCGCGTCGAATACTTCGCCGCGTTTTCCGACAGAATCGGCACGATCTCATGCTCGCGCGCGATGTCCTCGTAAATTTTCAGCAGCCCGGGGTGGTTGCAGAACGAGCCGCAAAAAGCAAATCCAATTTTCATGTATCCTCCTCCATGAGTCGCGTCAGCGTTTTTTGAATGGCACGCGCCGCTGTCTCCGGCGCAACGCGCCCCGGCAGTCCCGGCGCGCGCAGATAGGAAAGGCGCAGTCTTTCCACCGCGTCCATGTCAAAGCCGCTCGCACCCGCAAGCTCGATGAGCAGGCAGTCTCTCGGAAGCTCTGAGAGCAGCGCCTCGTCCAGCACCTGATGCGGCACGGTGTTGAACACCACGCGGAATACCCCCAGCGTACCAGAAAGCCGGTTTGTGTGCAGCGGCGCATAGCCGAAGGCGTCGATCCACGCAAGGTCGGAACGCTTGCGCGCACTGACGCTCACCTTCGCCCCCAGCGCGTGCAGGTCGTGCGCAAGCACCTTTCCGATGCGGCCAAAGCCCACGACAAGGCAGGGCGTACCATGCAGTGTGACGCTTGTATGCTTCATCGCCGTTTCGATCGCGCCCTCCGCCGTTGGGACGGCGTTGCGCACGCTCAGTTCCTCTACGGCAAAATAGTCCGTGATGTGCAGCCCCAGCGCGTCCGCGAGCGCCATCGCCTCCCCGCTCACGTTTCCGGCAAAGATCCGATGCTCCGGCCGCAGTGCGCGAAAAAGGCGTTCAGTCGTCAGCTCCGTGCCGCTTAAGTATCCGTTTTTCTCCATTGGCAGCGGCAGGACAATGACCTGCGCCTTCAGCGCATCGCACAGCGCCTGTGGGTTCGGCGCGCCGGAAAGCTCCCACGAGCAGGCCTCGTACCCATCCGCCGCCATCATCTGCGCGAGCAGGCGCATCCGCTGATCGCCGCCCAGGAATGCTATCGTCTGATCCATCTCATTCCCCCTTTTCCATAAAGGGTATGCGCGATGCGGCCGGAAGTTTCCTCTCTGCGTGTCGTCCGTGCATTTGCGCCTGCACCCGCGGAACATAAAAAAGGAGCCGTTTCCGATTTGGAAACGGCTCCCCGCTCTGTTTAGTTTTCCTCCGGCAGCAGGATACGAATGGTCGTCCCCTTGCCCTCCTCGCTTTGAAGCTCCACCGTGCCGCGGTGATACTGCACGGCGTGCTTGACGATGGAAAGGCCGAGTCCCGTACCGCCGCTTGCCTTCGAATGGCTCTTGTCCACGCGGTAAAAGCGCTCGAAAATGCGCTCCTGATGCTCCGGTGCAATGCCGATGCCCGTGTCGGAGACGGAGACGACCGCCTTGCCGTCCTGTTCGCCGACGGTCATCTTCACGCTGCCGCCCTCAACATTATATTTGATGGCGTTGTCGCAGAGGTTGTAGATGACCTCGTACAAAAGCCGCCGTACTCCGTCAAGGCAGGCCGTCTTTCCCTCGACGGTGACAGAGACGTTCTTCTCCGCCGCCGCGGTTTTGAGATCGTCCGCCGCCTCCTGCGTCAGCTGTAACAGATCGACCGTTTCGCGCGGCATAACGTCGCCCTCGTCGAGCTGCGACAGGCGAATGATATCACCGATGAGCGTGACAAGGCGCTGCGCCTCCTTGCGGATATGCCCGATAAAGCGGGGAACGTCCTCCTGCTTCACCATACCGTTTTCCAGCAGTTCCGCGCTGCCGATGATGCCCTGAAGCGGGGTTTTGAGCTCGTGGGAAACATTCGCCGTAAATTCCCGGCGCGTCTGCTCCGCCGTTTCGCGCTCGGTAATGTCAAACGCCAGCAGCACCGCGCCCACCGCCGCGCCGATGCGGCTGACGTCGAACTGCCAGATCCTGCCGCCACGCTCCACACGCGCTTCACTGTGGCCTTCCTCCATGGCGTCCTGAATGGCAAGACTCACATCATGGCTGCGGTCGATGGTCAAAAAGTCCTGCCCGATACAGCTTTCGTCTGCGCCAAAAAGCTTTTCCGCCGCGGGGTTGATGCTCAGCACGCGCTCCTTCTCATCAAGCAGCACAAGGCCCTCGCGCATGCTGCCGGTGATCTGCGAGAATTCCGTCTGCTGGCGCTGCAGCTCGTCCATCTGCTCGTCGATCTGCCGGTGCTGGCGGTTGATGCGCCCAAGCAGCGGAGCAAGCTCCTCGTAGGCGTCGTTTTCGAGCGGATGCTCAAGGTCAAGTTCATTGAGTGGTCTCACAATACGGCGTGAGAGGCTCTTCGCCAGAACGCCGGAGAGGATCAGCGCCACGATCAGCACCACAAGAATGGGCTGTATCATGCCGACAAGCAATACGCCCGCCGTCGCGCGGCTGATGGAAATGCGCAGCACGCTCCCATCTGAGAGCTTTTGCGCGCTGTACATCGTTTTTTGCAGCAGCGTGGAGGAATAGCGCGAGCTTTCGCCCTCGCCGTATTCGAACGCACGCTTCACCTCTTCGCGGTCGGCGTGATTCTCAAGGCTCTCCGCATCGGTCTCCGTGTCGAAGATCACCGCGCCGTCCGGCGCGATCCATGTCAGGCGATAGTGTCCGGAGGAGAGTTTTTCGAGATAGTCCGTCCCGTTTGCCTCCACAGCGGCAGCAGCAAGCGCCAGTTCATCATGCAGCTGCTTTTTTTCGACGCTGCCGAAATATTCGTACAGGCAGCCCATGATGACAAGCAAGCTCGCCAGCAGCACCGTTCCGGCCACCGCCAGAATGGAACGGAAGATTTTTTTGGTCATGCCTTTCCCTCCATGCGGTAGCCCACGCCGCGCACGGTCTCGATCTTTTCACCGTAAGCACCAAGCTTCTGCCGCAGCGTACGAATGTGCATATCCACTGTGCGCGTCTCGCCGCAGTAGTCGATCCCCCACACATCGGCCATCAGCTGGTCGCGCGAAAACGCCGTACCGGGATGCGAGAGGAACAGCCGCAGCAGTTCGAACTCCTTATAAGTCAGCGTGATGTTTTCGCCGTCCGCCGTGACGGTGCGGCTCTCCTCATCCAGAACAAGCCCGCCCAGACGACGCTGCTGTGGCACGCTCCTGGCTCCGCAGCGCCGCAGCACCGCCTTGACGCAGGAGACCAGCTCCATCACGCCGAACGGCTTGACAAGGTAGTAGTCCGCGCCCAGATCAAGGCCGCGGATCTTGTCGTACTCCGCGCCCTTGGCCGTCGCCATGACGACCGGGATATCGGAAAGCCCACTGTCCGCGCGCATGCGGCGCAGCAGTTCCATTCCGTCGATGCCGGGAAGCATCACGTCCAGCACGACCAGTTCCGGTCTTTCCGTGCGCAGCGCCTCCCAGAACGACGTGCCGTCTTCAAAGCCTCTTGCTTCAAAGCCGGTCGATTGCAGGGCATATACCTCAATATCGCGAATGCTGGCGTCATCTTCCACGCACCAGATCATCGTTCACCCCTCCTTATGCTCTCCTGTCACAGAGAAAATGACCCACTCGGCAATATTCACCGCATGGTCGCCGATGCGCTCAAAGTACTTGGCGATCATCAAAAGGTCGAGCGCAAATTCACCGTCGGTGGGATCCTGCGCAATGCGCTCGATGAGTCCCTTCTTCACGCGGGTGAAATAATCGTCCACCACATCATCTTCGGCGATGACCTGCTCGGCAAGCGCCGTATTCTGCCGGACGTAGGCGTCCACGCTTTCCGTTACCATTTTAATGGTGGAGCGCGCCATTTCCCGCAGCAGCGCGCTGTTTTCCGCGCCGCGCCCACCGAGGAAGGTGACAATCTCTGCGATATCCTCAGCCTGATCGCCGATGCGCTCCATATCCGTGATCATTTTGAGCGCCGCCGAGATCTGGCGAAGATCCTTTGCAACAGGCTGCTGCTGCAAAAGGAGCTTTAAGCACAGCGATTCGATCTCGCGCTCCTTGCGGTCGATCTCCTCATCGAGCGGCGCAACGCGCGCAGCCAGTTCCGTGCTCCCTTCAGTGAGTGATTGCGCCGAAAGCGCGATGACCTCCTCGCACAGCGCGCCCATTTCAATCAGCTCGCGGTTGAGCAGCGCAAGCTGTTCATCAAACCGGCTTCTCATCAGCCAAACCTCCCCGTGATGTAGTCTTCCGTCCGCTTGTCCTGCGGCTGGGAGAAGAGCTTTTCCGTCTCGCCGTACTCCACAAGCTCGCCGAGCAGGAAAAACGCCGTGTGATCGGAAATACGCACCGCCTGCTGCATATTGTGCGTAACGATGACGATGGTATAACGATCCTTGAGCTCCATGGCGAGTTCCTCGATCTTCGAAGTCGAAATGGGATCGAGCGCGCTCGTCGGCTCGTCCATCAGCAGCACCTCCGGCTCGACTGCAAGCGCGCGGGCGATGCACAGTCTCTGCTGCTGGCCGCCGGAAAGACCCAGCGCATTCTTTTTAAGGCGGTCTTTGACCTCGTCCCAGATGGCCGCCCCGCGCAGCGACTGCTCCACGATCTCATCGAGCTTGGCTCTGCTCTTCACGCCGTGCGTGCGCGGGCCGTAGGCGATGTTGTCGTAAATACTCATGGGGAAGGGGTTGGGCTTTTGAAAAACCATTCCCACCTGACGGCGCAGCTCGCTCACATCGACGGACGGTTCAAAAATATCCTCACCCTTATATTTGATGCTTCCCGTGATCTTCACATCGGGGATCAGGTCGTTCATGCGGTCAAGCGTTTTGAGAAACGTCGATTTGCCGCAGCCGCTCGGGCCGATGAGCGCCGTGATGCTCTTTTCGGGAATTTCGATATTGATATCCTTGAGTGCCTGATGGCTCCCGTACCACAGGCACAGATCCTGCACAGAAAGGATACTGTTCATCGTTCTCTTTCCTCTTTCAATACGTCTTCAAAGGCGAGACTGTACCAATGTGCCTCGCCGCGTTTTACTGTTTTCTGCACGCAGTCGTCGCAGAATTTTGCTGCATCTTCGAGTGCGCGCGGCATCGTTTTGCCATTCATCAGCGCGCCGCAGAGGGCAGAGGCGAACACATCACCCGTGCTGTGCAGCGTCTGCGGAATGCAGGGTCTGAAAATTTCCGTATATTCCCCGTCCAGACGCGCACAGTAGCCGATCTCCTCGCCGCGGCGAACACCGGTGATGATAACATTCTCCACGGGGAGCTTTTCAAGCAGTTCATTCACGTCCGTGTCCATCGAGCAGCCTGCAAGGAGCGCCGCCTCCGTGTGGTTGGGCGTGATGAGCCGGGCCGCCTTGCAGAGCGTGCGCATCGCCTGCACGTATTCCTCCGAAAAGCAGCCGTAGAGCGCGCCGTTGTCGCCCAGCACCGGGTCGACAACGATCAAGGTGTCCTCGCCGCCAAAATCGCGCAGAAAGCTTTCCGCAAATCGAATCTGCTCCGCCGAGGCGAAAAAGCCGGTGCAGATGCCGTCGAATTTGACGTCGAGTTTCTTCCAGTGTGCGGCAAAGGCCTTCATCTCGTCCGTCATGTCCCGCATGACGTAATCGCCGAAGCCGCTTGCCGTATGTGTGGATAAAATCACCGTCGGCAGCGGAACGGTCTCCACCCCGCAGGCAGAGAGAATGGGCATTGCAACGCTCAGCGAGCACTTGCCGAAGCACGACAGATCGTTTAACAGCGCCATGCGCTTCATACCGCTTCCGTTGACGGGTCGAATCATTGTTGTTTCCTCCTGAAATAGCTGCCGACGAGTGCCGCGGCCAGATTAATGAGCATGGTCAGCAGCATCAAGATGGCTGCGATGGCGAACACCAGTCCCGTATCGCTCGACTCCTTGGCGTAAAAATAAAGTGCCACGGTGAGCGTCGCACCCGCGTTGTGCAGCCCCTCCCAGAAGCCATAAAGCATGTGCGCAGAGCCCGCCGTAAAGAGCAGCGCCGCCGATTCGCCGAGAATGCGGCCGACCGACAGAATACAGCCGGTCACAACGCCGTCCACGCAGCTTGGCAGCACCACCGTGCGAATGGTGCGCCATTTGCCCGCTCCAAGGCCGAAGGCGCCCTCGCGGTAGCTCTGCGGCACGGTTTTGAGACTCTCCTGCGTGGTGCGCATGATGGTCGGCAGGTTCATGATCGTAAGCGTCAGCGCACCGGCAAGAAGCGACGTGCCGTTTTTGCAGAAGATCAGCATACCGACCAGGCCGTAGATAATCGAGGGGATACCCGAAAGCGTTTCCGACGCATATTCGATGGCGGAGACAAGCTTTTTATTCGCGGCGTATTCGTTCAAATAGATCGCCGCGCCCACGCCGAGCGGCAGCACGATCAAAAGCGTTGCAATGACGATATAAAGCGTGCTCAGAATGTCCGACAGGATGCCGACGCGGTTTGCAAGATAGCTTGGCGCGGTGGAGAGCATCTCCCATGTGATGTTTGGAATACCATTGCCCAATATATATCCAATCATAAACAGAACGAGCGCACAAGTCAATACTGCCGCGGCTCCCATGAGCACATGCATCAGGATAATATAGGCCCTGCGGCGGGCCGAAGCACGGGCTTTGAGCATTCAGTCTCCCTCCTTGTTGCGCTTTAAAAAGAAATTCAACGCCGCATTGATGAGCATGATGAAAAGATACAGCACAAGCGCGATGGAAAAGAGCGCCTGACGCTGCAAGCCGGAGGAGTAGGACATCTCGCTTGCAACGGCCGTGGTGAGAAATCGGACGCTTTCAAAAAGCGAGGGCATGTTCGGCGCATTGCCCGAGACCATCATCACCGCCATCGCTTCGCCGATGGCGCGGCCGACGCCGAGCACGACCGCCGCGGCGATACCGCTCTTCGCTGCCGGAACGGAGACGCGAAAATAGGTCTCGATCGGCGTTGCGCCCAGTGCGAGCGAGGCGTCCTCGTACTCCTTCGGCACCGCGTCGAGCGCGGTGACGCTCACCTTGATGATCGACGGCAGGATCATCACCGCCAGCACGAGGATCGCCGCAAGCAGACTCGCGCCATCTGGCAGATGAAAGGTCTTGCGAATGGCGGGCACCAGCACCAGCATGCCGACCAGGCCGTAAACCACCGACGGGATCCCCGCAAGCAGGCTCACCGCGCTGTTGAGCGCACGCTTCACGCCCTTGGGCGCGACCTTGGAAAGGTATACCGCCGTCAGAAAGCCGATGGGCACGCCGAGGACGATCGCACCCGCCGTGCCGTATACGCTCGTGAGAATGAAGGGCAGGATCCCGTAATGCGGCTGTGCCGCCGTGGACTCCCACACCTTCCCCGTCAGAAACGCGCCAAGGCCGATCTTCCGGATGGCAGGAATTCCGGAAATCACGAGATAGACCGTGATGAGCAGCACGCAGCCCACCGTGATGAGGCCGAGAATGAGAAACATACCGTGAATGACGGCTTCCCATATTTTTTTCTTCTGTGCCATAAGTCGTTTCCTCTTTACCCGGTCAGGGAGGCGGTTTTCACCGCCTCCCTTCAGATGCTTCTCTGTTAGTTTGCTGCGACTGCACCGGCGCCGGCAATGATATCGGCAACCTCAGGGGAGATCGCGTAATCGAAGAATGCCTGTGCCGCGGGGGAAAGCTCGGTGCCTTTCTTCGTCACAAGGACGAAGGGACGCTGCACAACATAGCTGCCGTCCTTGACCGTTGCCTCGGTCGCCTTCACGCCGCCGACGGTCAGCGCCTTGACGCTCTCACCCACTGCGGAGAGGGAGGCATAGCCGATGGCATTGGGGTTCTGGGACACGGTGTTGATGACGTCGCCCGTGGAAGTCAGCTCCTGACGGTAAGCACAGGCGTCCTTGGTGCCGGTGATGGACTCAAAGCCGTCGCGCGTACCGGAGCCTGCCTCGCGGCCAATAAGTACGATCTCGGCGTCATCGCCGCCGACGTCCTTCCAGTTGGTGATCTCGCCGGTGTAGATCTTGGCGATGGTGTCCACGGCAAGGTCGGAAACGGGGTTCTCGGGACTCACGACAATGGCGATGCCGTCGTAGGCAAGCACGGTCTCCACAAGGCCGGAGGCCTTTTCATCGTCCTTGAGCGCACGGCTCGAAAGGCCGATGTCGCAGCGTCCCTCGGTAACGGCCTGAATGCCGCTGCCCGAACCGGTGGGGTTGTAGGTGAACTTCACGTCCTTGTTGGCGGCCATGAAGGACTCGCCGAGGGAGTTGATGACTTTTTCCATCGAGGTCGAGCCGTCGGTCGAAACGGTGCCGGAGAGCGCCGCGGTGGTGCCGCCTTCCTCGCCCTTGTTGTCATCAGAGGCATTGTCCTTGCTGCCGCAGGCGGTCAGCAGACTCAGCGCCATGACGGCAGTCAGTGCAAGAGTAAAAAACTTTTTCATTTAAAATACTTCCTTTCCTTTTTTCATGGATCTTTTTCCTTGCTACAGTTGCCATCATAAAAGCGGGTTGTAAAATCAAAAAGTCTGCTTTTGTAAAATCACTGTAAAAGGGCAAAAAAGGACGTTTCCCAATAGAAAACGTCCTTTTTTGAGCATTTTTCTCTTTACGTCCAATAGCTGAAATTCGTGATCTCATATTCTGCCGTGCGTTCGCCCACGGCGTCGTAGGCCGAGAGCACAAAGCGGTCATACTCCCCGTCGCTGCGCGGCTTTTCGTCCAACCGATAGGTGCCGAGGAAATACCGCCGCCCGCCATCTTCGATCAGCTCGTCCACGGGGTAGACGCATCGCGTCTGATAAACATAATCCTGCATCTCCCCGTCCCACTTGTCCCGGCGCATCTGACAGATCTCCACGCGTGCAACGCTGCTGTCGTCGATGCGCCCGAACAATTCCAGCGTACCCTGTCCGCCGTGCGGCCACCGGCTGCACCCGCCAGCTTGAAAGGGTTCCCCGTCCGAACAGTCGAGCAAGGTGCCGTTTGCTTCCTGCCAGAGGAGGCCATGGCGATCGACTTCCGCGCACAAAAGTGCATTCTCTCCCGCCATCAGGTAATACCGCCGCCCCGCCTGCGTGCCGCAGGACGCCACAACGTGCGTTTCCTCATAGATGCCGTGGAACTCTTCCAGCATGTGTACCGCCATCATCGGCGTAAGCTTGGCGTCTGCAAGGAAGAGGTACAGTACTGCCGCACAGAGCATCACCGCAGCGGCGCGCAGCGCGCGGTGCAGACGAGAGGGCTTCCGTTTAATTTTTTTCATGTCTGCACCACCCTCTCCGGCAGTGGGATCTCCACCTCAATGCGCTCGCCAAGACGGTCATAGATGAGCGTTATATAAGTATCGTCCGCCGCAATGGGTACGTAATGCTCCGCAGTATGCACCCAGAGCGTGCCGCTACAGCCGCCGCAGCTTGGATACCCATACTCACTGCCTTCAAAAAACACCTCGCCGCGCTGATTCTCCAGCCGCAGCTCCTGCAGCAGCCGCTTATAAACGACACCACCCGGAATGCGGTCGTAGCCTCTCATCTGCACCACGGCAAGCTGCGCGCCCCGGATCTGATCATACGCTATGCCTGTAGAGACCCTGTCCACGCACACAATATCGTTTCCGATGGGAATTTGCACATTCAGTGTCTCGCTGCCCCACAGCTCGATCCAGTGAAATCTCTGCTCGCGTGCCCGGTAGCGGTCGCTGTCGGAAAAGCGCGGCGACTTGACCATCTCATTTGCGATCAGCACGCACAGCACCGCCGTTACCGTGACCATCAGATAGCGTGCGAGCACCAGCCACCACCCGCGGTAGCAGCGGCGCAGCGCCCGCCCCGTCTCCTCGGGATCTCCCATCAGCATCACTGCGCGTTCGCCGGCCTCGTCTTCCCCGTAACCGAGCGCCGTCAGCGCCTCGGCATGATCCTCGATGTGTCCGGAAAGCTCAGCACGCAGATCGCGTGCCTCGCCGCTCGTCAGCCGTCCGACCTGTGCGAGCACGCGGTCACAATACTCGTTTCTATCCATAGCCTCACCCTTTTACGCAAAGTGCAGCACGGCGTTCACCGCCCCGGAATACTCCCGCCAAGATGCTTCCTCTTCCGTGAGCGCTGCGCGCCCGGCGCGCGTGAGGTGATAGTATTTGCGCACGCGGCCTGTAGGCGCAGTCTTTTCATAGGCCTCCACATAGCCCTCTCGCTCCATGCCGTGCAGCACGGGATAGAGCGTCCCCTCCTTCATTTCGAACACATTGCTGGAGCGGCGCGCCAGCTCCAGAATGATCTGATAGCCGTACATATCCTCGCACGCGAGCAGCTTGAGCAGCAGAAGCTGCGTGTGGTCAATGCTCTTTTTCTTCATCTCGCACCTCCTTCAATACATAGAACCTCTATGCTTGTAGTATACATAGAATATCGAGGTATGTCAATCCCAATTGTAAACACTTGTTCATTTTCTTAACAAACCCTGAACTTTACCTCTTGCACATTCGCGGCCTATAATTAAAATGATAACTTGCAAATCGGCGGGACTCTTTCACCGCCCCATCGCATCGACATGAAAAGAGGGGTTCCCAATGAAAACATATCAGGCTGGCATCGACGTAGGCTCCACCACGGTGAAGCTCGTTGTTCTGGACGAAAACGAAAACATGATCTTCGGGCAGTATCAGCGCCATCTTTCCCACACGCAGCGCGCGCTGTCCGACCTGCTCAAGCAGGCGCACAAGGTACTCGGTGAATGCGCGCTCTCTCTGCGCGCCACGGGTTCCGGTGCGATCAACCTTGCCAAGGCGCTCGGCGTGCCCTTCGTGCAGGAGGTCGTGGCCGTAGCGCAGGCGCTGGAGCGCGCCGCGCCGCAGGTAGACGTTGCCATTGAGCTCGGCGGCGAGGATGCCAAGATCATTTACTTCAAAGGCGGGCTGGAAGAGCGCATGAACGGTGTCTGCGCCGGCGGCACCGGCTCGTTCATCGACCAGATGGCTGCTCTTTTGCAGACCGACGCCTCGGGGCTTGACCGCGAGGCCGCGCACTATCAGCAGATCTATCCCATCGCCGCGCGCTGCGGCGTATTCGCCAAGACGGACATTCAGCCCCTCATCAACGAGGGCGCGACGAAAGCCGACCTCGCCGCCTCGATCTTTCAGGCGGTCGTCAACCAGACGATCTCGGGTCTTGCCTGCGGCAAGCCGATCCGCGGTCACGTTGCATTCTTGGGCGGGCCGCTGCACTTCCTTCCCCAGCTCAAGGCCGCGTTCATCCGCACGCTGAAGCTGACGGGCGAAACGACCATCGACCCCAAAAATTCCCATCTCTTTGCTGCCACGGGCGCGGCCATCGACGAAACGCCCGCCGAGGCGCAGCCGCTCAGCATGCTTATCAGGCGGCTCGACAGCGGCGTGCAGATGGACTTTGAATTAAAGCGCCTGCCGGCGCTCTTTGCAGACGAAGCTGATTTGGAAGCCTTCCGCGCGCGCCACCACACGGCAGTTGTGCCGCGCGGCGACCTCGCCGCCTACGAGGGCGACTGCTTCCTCGGCTTCGACGCAGGCTCGACCACGACGAAGCTCGCGCTCGTCGGCACGCAGGGCGAGCTGCTCTATTCGTTCTACGCGAACAATCAGGGCAATCCCATCAAGACTGCCATGCAGGCGGTACATACGCTGCGCGAGGCGATGCCCGTGGGCGCGCGCATCGCGCGCTCCTGCTCCACCGGCTACGGAGAAACGCTGCTCAAGTCCGCCTTCTCGCTCGATGAGGGCGAAGTAGAGACCATCGCCCACTGCACCGCCGCGTCGTTTTTCGATCCAAAGGTCGACTGTGTGCTCGACATCGGCGGGCAGGACATGAAGTGCATCAAGCTCAAGGACGGCGCGGTGGACACGGTGCTCTTAAACGAGGCCTGCTCGTCCGGCTGCGGCTCGTTCCTTGAAAACTTTGCCAACTCCCTTGGCATGACGGCGCAGGAGTTCGCGCACGAGGCGCTCTTTGCCAAGGCTCCTGTCGACCTCGGCACGCGCTGCACCGTATTTATGAACTCCAACGTCAAGCAGGCGCAGAAGGAGGGTGCGAGCGTATCCGACATCTCTGCCGGTCTCGCCTACTCCGTCATCAAAAACGCGCTCTACAAGGTCATCAAGCTTTCCGACGCGAGCGAGCTTGGCTCGCACGTCGTCGTGCAGGGCGGCACATTCTTCAATGAGGCTGTGCTGCGCGCGTTTGAGCGCATCTCCGGCGCGCAGGTGACCTGCCCCGACATTGCGGGCATCATGGGCGCGTTCGGCGCGGCGCTGCTCGCGCGCGACCGCTACCATGGCCAGAAAACCACGATGCTGCCGCTTGAGGAGATCGAGCAGCTCACCTACAAGACCTCTGCCGCGCGCTGCCAGGGCTGCCAGAACCACTGCATGCTCACGGTCAGCATCTTCCCCGGCGGGCGGCGTCATGTGAGCGGCAACCGCTGCGAAAAGGCGCTGCGCGGTGAAAACGCCGCCAAAAGCGGTGAAAACCTCTTTGCCTACAAGCGCGAGCGCATGTTTGCCTATCCCCCGCTCGAGAAGGAAAACGCGCCGCGCGGAGAGATCGGCATTCCGCGCGTGCTGAACATGTATGAAAACTATCCCTACTGGGCAACGTTCTTCCGCGATCTGGGCTTCCGCGTCATTCTCTCCCCGTTCTCCACGCGCGCGATCTACGAGCTGGGCATGGAGAGCATCCCGTCGGAGTCGGAGTGTTATCCCGCCAAGCTCGCGCACGGCCACGCCCAGTGGCTCATCGACCGGGGCGTAAAAACCATCTTCCACCCCTGCGTGTTCTATGAGCATCAGGAGGTTCCCGGTGCGCAGAACCACTACAACTGCCCCATCGTTGTCTCCTATCCCGAGAACATCAAGAATAACGTCGAAGCCGTGACCGACGGCTCCGTGCGCTACCTCCACCCCTTCCTTGCCTTTACGAATGAGAAGGTCGCAGCCGACCGTCTCGCGCAGTTCTGCAAGGAAACGTGGAACATTCCCGAGCGGGAAACACGCCGCGCCGCGCACCTTGCGTGGGAAGAGCAGCAAAAGGCAAAGGCCGATGTCCGCGCCGCGGGCGCAAAGGCGCTCGCCGACATGGAGAAAAACGGCGGCAGCGGCATCGTCCTTGCAGGCCGTCCCTACCACGTTGACCCTGAGATCAACCACGGCATTCCCGAGCTCATCGCGGCCTACGGCCTCACGGTGCTGACCGAGGACTGCCTGCCCATCGATTTTACCCCCAAGCGCCCCGTGCGCGTGAACGACCAGTGGGTCTATCACTCACGGCTCTACACGGCGGCGGAATTCGTCTGCGGGCGCGACGATCTTGAGCTCATTCAGCTCAATTCCTTCGGCTGCGGACTCGACGCTGTCACGACCGACGAGGTCTGCGAGCTTTTAGAGCAGGGCGGCAAGCTCTACACCTGCCTCAAGATCGACGAGGTCAACAACCTCGGCGCGGTGCGCATCCGCATTCGTTCGCTGCTTGCCGCCGTCGCCATGCGGCGCGAACGCGGCATTCATTCGACTGCGCACGTCAAGCCCTATGAGCGCGTGTACTACACCAAGGAGATGCAGCGCGAGCGCTATACCATTCTCGCCCCCCAGATGAGCCCCATTCATTTCGATCTTCTGGAGCCCATCTTCCGTCACTACGGCTACAATTTTGAGGTGCTGCAAAACGACAACCGCAACGCCATCGACGTCGGCCTCAAATACGTCAACAACGACGCCTGCTTCCCCTCGATCACAGCAGTTGGGCAGATGATGGAGGCTGTGACCTCCGGCCGCTACGATACCGACCATCTCGCCCTCATCATGTCGCAGACCGGCGGCTGCTGCCGCGCGAGCAACTACATCGCCTTCATCCGCCGCGCACTCAAGAAGGCAGGTCTCGAGCATATCCCCGTCATCTCGCTCAACGCCAACGGCATGGAAACGAACGAGGGCTTCCGCATCTCCCCCGCGCTGCTGCTCACGGCGGCACGCGGCATCGTGCTCGGCGATGTGCTGATGCGCTGTTTGTACCGCGTGCGGCCCTACGAGCTTGAAAAGGGCAGCGCAAATGCGCTGCACCACAAGTGGCGCGACATCTGCATCGAGTCCCTCACGAGCGCGCACCCGAAGTACAGCTACGCGCAGCTCTGCCGCGGCATCGTGGAAGATTTTGACGCCTTCCCCATCGACGAGACGCTGAGAAAGCCGCGCGTCGGCGTTGTCGGCGAGATCCTCGTCAAATACATGCCCCTTGCCAACAACCACGTTGTCGACCTTTTGGAGCGCGAGGGCGCAGAGGCGGTCGTTCCCGATCTTCTCGATTTCTTTGCCGCCACCATCTATGAGCAGGACTTCAAGCACACCCACCTTGGAAAGGGGTGGACTGCTTCGGCCAGCGCCAAGCTCGGCATTCCGGCACTTCAGCGCATGCGCCGGCCTGCCATTGAGGCGCTCAAAGCCAGCAAGCGCTTTACCCCGCCCATGGCCATCGGTCATGTCGCCGAGCTTGCCAAGCCCTTCCTCTCGATCGGCAATCAGTACGGTGAGGGTTGGTTCCTCGCAGGAGAAATGGCAGAGCTCATCACCTCCGGCACGCCGAACATCGTCTGCATTCAGCCCTTTGCGTGCTTGCCGAATCATGTCGTCGGCAAGGGCGTCATCAAGGCGCTGCGCGCGGCCTATCCTGGCGCGAACATCGTCGCCGTGGACTACGACCCCGGCGCGAGCGAGGTCAACCAACTCAACCGCATCAAGCTGATGCTCACCGCGGCGCAGCGTGCGCTGCACGCACAGCAGCCAAGCGCGCCGAAAGAACCGCCGCAGCATCCCTCGTCCCCGTCCATCAGCCTGCCGCATCCCAAGGTCGCCATGCTGTGAGCGCAGAAAACGGGTGAAATTGAAAAATAGGCTTGCTTTTCGCGTCTTTCTATGGTACTATGAGTACCTGTGAATATAGCGTGATCTCACGTTCAACAACTTGGAGGTTTTCACCATGACTTTACTCGTTACGATTCTTCAGCTTCTCTGCGGTCTCATTGTCATCGGCATCGTTCTTTTCCAGAGCGGCAAGTCCGCGGGCCTAAGCGGTGCGATCGGCGGCGTGGCCGATTCTTTCATGGCCAAGAACAAGGCCAAGAGCACTGATGCCCGTCTTGCGCGCGCCACCAAGTGGGTCGGTGCTGCGTTCATCGTCCTGACGCTCGTGCTCAACATGCTGTAAGAGCAAATAAATCCAACGAAAAAGGGTGTGGAAAGCATTGCTTTCCACACCCTTTTTTCTATTGTTGCTAAGGCTCTCCCGCACATCTGATTGCCTCATTTGACGCTTCAAAGATGATAAAAAGCCCTTTTGTATGGCTTCGCGATCTGCCATACAAAAGGGCTTTTTACTTACGGTTCGTGACCTGCAAGCAGCGCCTGCTGATCTTGTCGGTCGATTAGACCAGCTCGATCATAGCGGTCTCGGCAGCGTCGCCGCGGCGAACGCCGGTGCGAACGATGCGGGTATAACCGCCGTTGCGCTCAGCATAGCCGGGAGCGATCTCCTTGAACAGCTTCTTGCAGACATCCTCGCGGGTGATGAAGCTCATCGCCTGGCGGTAAGCTGCCAGATCGCCCTTCTTGCCGAGGGTGATCATCTTCTCAGCCATGGGCTTGATTTCCTTGGCGCGGGTGACCGTGGTCTCCATCTTGCCGTTATCCAGGAAATCGGTGACCTGCTGACGGAGCATCGCCATACGCTGATCGGTAGTCTTACCGAGCTTACGAGTTCCGGGCATATTGGTTTCCTCCTTGTAAGGATAAGTTGTCGGCCGTCGTTCTACGCGTGGGCGTAGGTGCCGGTCATTAGTTGTTGTCTTCGCTGGCCAGGGACAGGCCCATCATCGCCAGCTTGTTGATGACCTCTTCAAGACTCTTGCGGCCGAGGTTTCTCACCTTCATCATATCGTCCTCAGTCTTGGAGATCAGATCCTCGACCGTGTTGATATTGGCACGCTTGAGGCAGTTAAAGCTGCGCACGCTGAGATCGAGCTCTTCGATCGTCAGCTCGAGCACCTTGTCGCGCTGTGCCTCAGCCTTTTCCACCACGGTGGACTTGCTGCCCATCGCGTCGGAAAGGTCGGTGAAGAGCGAGAAGTGGTCGCAGAGGATCTTGGCGCCGAGAGAAACGGCGTCGCGCGGACTGATGGTGCCATCAGTCCAGACCTCGAGCGTCAGCTTGTCGAAGTCGGTCATGTTGCCCACGCGGGTGTTTTCCACGGTGTAGTTGACCTTGTACACGGGCGTGTAGATCGAGTCAACGGGAATGACGCCGATGGCCGTCTGGGCCGTCTTGTTGCGGTCGGCGGACACATAGCCGCGGCCGTGGGAAAGCGTCAGCTCCATGTTGAGCGTCGCACCGGCATCAAGCGTTGCGATGTGCAGCTCGGGGTTGAGCACCTCGACCTCGCTGTCGCACTTGATGTCACCAGCCGTGACCTCGCACGGACCCACTGCCTCAATGTAGACGGTCTTGATGCCGTCAGCATTGTGCAGGCGGGTGATGAGGCTCTTGACGTTGAGCACGATCTCCGTCACGTCCTCCTTCACACCGGGGATGGTGGTAAACTCGTGCTGCACGCCGGCGATCTTGATAGAGGTCGCCGCGGTGCCGGGCAGGGACGAGAGCATAATGCGGCGAAGCGCATTGCCGAGCGTGATGCCGTACCCGCGCTCAAGGGGCTCCACGGTAAATTTGCCGTAGGTGCCGTTCGCGGGGTCCTCCGCGCACTCGATCTTGGGCTTTTCGATTTCAATCATGCAGTTACCCTCCATTTCCATTCTGTGGTCTCAAAGTCCACACCAAAATTCTGCGTGTGTCTGTTGAGGGCTCGCCGCCGATTACTTGGAGTACAACTCAACGATGAGGTGCTCCTCAACGGGAACATCAATTTCTTCGCGGACGGGAAGACGAACCACGGTGCCCTTGAGGCTGTTCTTATCGCGCTCCATCCAGGTGGGGACCAGGAACACGGGAGCGTCCTGACCCATCAGACGCTTGAAGACCTCGGAAGAGCGGCTGCTCTCCGCGACTTCGATCACGTCGCCAGCCTTGACGAGGTAGGAAGGAATGTTGACCTTCTTGCCGTTGACGGTGAAGTGAGCATGGCTGACGAGCTGACGCGCCTGACGGCGGGTCATCGCAAAGCCCATGCGGTAAACAACGTTATCCAGACGGCGCTCGACCGTGATGAGCAGGTTGTCACCGGTCTTGCCGGGGGCGGCAGCGGCGGACTCATAGTAGCCGCGGAACTGCTTTTCGAGGATACCATAGATGAACTTGACCTTCTGCTTTTCAGCAAGCTGAAGGCTGTATTCGCTCTTCTTCTTTCTCATCTGGCTGCCGGGGTTGCGATTAGTGGTCTTCTTCGCATAGCCCATCACAGCAGGAGAAATGCCCAAAGCCTTGCAGCGCTTGGCGATCGGCTGCATATTCTTTGCCATAGTGCTTTTTACCTCCTCTTTCGATTAGACGCGACGGCGCTTCGGGGGACGGCAGCCGTTGTGCGGGATGGGCGTGACGTCCTTGATCATCGTGACCTCCAGGCCGACAGCCTGCAGGGCGCGGATCGCAGCTTCACGACCCTGGCCGGGGCCCTTAACAAAGACCTCGACCGTCTTGAGACCATGCTCCATCGCAGCGGTGGCAGCCGTCTCAGCGGCGCTCTGTGCAGCGAACGGAGTGGACTTCTTGCTGCCGCGGAAGCCGAGACCGCCAGAGGAAGCCCAGGAAAGGGCGTTGCCCTGTGCATCGGTCACCGTGACCATGGTGTTGTTAAAGGAGGAACGAATATGAACCTGACCACGTTCGACGTTCTTCTTTTCGCGGCGACGGCGGATAACCTTCTTACCGGTTTTAGCATTATTTGCTGCCATATTCTATTCTCCCTCCTTACTTCTTCTTGTTCGCAATGGTCTTCTTGGGGCCCTTGCGGGTACGAGCGTTGGTCTTGCTGCGCTGACCGCGAACGGGCAGGCCGCGGCGATGACGGGTGCCGCGATAGCAGCCGATCTCGCTCAGACGCTTGATATCGAGTGCGGTCTGACGGCGCAGGTCGCCTTCCACAATGTAGCTGTGGTCGATGGCCTCACGAAGCTTGGCTTCGTCTGCATCGGTCAGATCCTTCACGCGGGTGTCGGGGTTCACGCCTGTCTGTGCCAGGATCTCCTGAGCACTCTTTCTGCCAATACCATAGATATAAGTCAAACCGATTTCGATTCGCTTATCCTTGGGCAGGTCAATACCGGCAATACGTGCCATACTTTTTAACCTCCAATTAAGTCTTAGCCCTGGCGCTGCTTGTGCTTGGGATTCTCGCAAATGACCATGACACGGCCTTTACGACGAATGATCTTGCACTTTTCGCACATGGGCTTCACGGACGGTCTTACTTTCATGTCGATAAACCTCCATTACTTAGTACGCCAGGTAATTCGGCCGCGGGTCAGGTCATAGGGAGACATCTCCACTGTAACCTTGTCACCGGGCAGAATCCTGATGAAATTCATTCTGAGCTTTCCGGAAATATGCGCTAAGATCGTGTGACCATTTCCAATGTCTACTTGGAATGTGGTGTTGGGCATGGCCTCTACGACGACGCCTTCCACTTCAATCATGTCGGATTTTGCCAAGTGTTATCCCTCCTGGTCCGGATTTTCCTTGCCGCTGTATGCGGCGATGGCTTTACGAAGCTCACTGTTTGTGATTTTTTCCTTGCTTCTGATCTTCTCGGCGACAGGCGCCGCGCTCTCTGCGATGAAGCGGACATGCTTTTGCTTTTTCCGCTTCGGCGCTTCGATCCTGCGGCTCTTGCCGTCGGCCAGCAGCAGGTACTCCCCTTCTGTTTCCAGAATGAAGAAGTATTTTCCCTGCTCTCTGCCGGCAGTTGCCTGAACAAGATTCGCAATGTCCATGGCGTCCTCTTACGGTGCGGGAGCCGTCAGAATTTCGGGCTCTCCGGCGGTGATGAGGATCGTGTTCTCGTAGTGTGCCGCGTATTTGCCGTCACGGGTCTTGACGGTCCAGCCGTCGCTCATCTGGCGAATGGCTGCGGTTCCCGCGTTCACCATTGGTTCGACGGCGATCGTCATGCCGCGCAGCAGCTTCGACCCGTGGCCCGGCGCCCCGAAGTTGGGGATCTCGGGCGCTTCGTGCATGTTTCTGCCGATACCATGACCAACATACTCACGCACGACGGAGAAGCCGTTCGCCTCCACATACGCCTGTACGGCGTGGGAGATGTCGGAGATGCGGTTGCCCTCGCGGGCCTGCGCGATCCCCTCAAAGAAGCTCTGACGAGTTACGTCGATCAGCCGCTGCGCCTCTTCGGAAATGGTTCCGCAGGCGTAGGTGGCTGCGCAGTCGCCGTGGAAGCCGCCGATGTATGCGCCCACGTCCACACTGACGATATCGCCATCTTTGAGCACCCGGGGACCCGGAATGCCGTGAATGACCTCGTCATTGACGGACACGCATACGCTGGCGGGATAGCCGTTGTAGTTTAAAAACGACGGCTCAGCGCCCTGCGAACGAATGAAATGGAACACTGCTTTGTCAATTTCTCGGGTTGTTACGCCGGGCTTTACCATTTCCCCTGCTAACGCACGGGCAGCCGCGGTAATTTTTCCCGCTCGGCGCATCAATTCGATCTCGCGCTCTGATTTCACAATAATCATGGATTAACCATCCTGTCTCAGAATTGCGAGGATCGCTTTGGAGGTGGCCTCCACCGGCCCCATGTCCTCCACCGGATACAGAACTCCACGCTCGCGGTAGAAATCCTTGAGCGGTTCTGTCTCTCTATGATAGACCGCAAGGCGATTTTTCACCGTCTCGGGCTTATCATCTTTACGAGTGACCAGCTCGCCGCCGCAGACATCGCAGACGCCTTCGACTTTGGGCGGCACCGCCACAACATGGTAGCTTGCGCCGCACTTGCTGCACACTCTGCGCCCGCTCATGCGCTCCATAATGGTCGCGTCAGCGATCTCCATGGAAACGACATGATCGAACTTGATACCGGCCGCCTCAAGAGCTTCCGCCTGCGCGATCGTGCGGGGCACACCGTCGAGGATGTAGCCCTTTGCACAATCGGGTTCGGCAAGCCGCTCTTTAATGATGCCGATGATGACCTCATCGGGTACCAGATGGCCTTCGTCCATATAGGTCTTAGCCTTCATTCCCGTCGGCGTACCTTCTTGAATGGCCGCGCGCAGAATGTTACCGGTGGAAATCGCGGGGATTCCAAGCTCACGGGAGATGACAGCAGCCTGCGTGCCTTTGCCGGCGCCCGGAGCGCCCAATAAAATCAGTTTCATAAAAACGCCTCTCTTATTCGAGGAAGCCCTTGTACTGGCGCATCATCATCTGGGATTCCAGTGCACGGACAGTCTCAAGTGCAACACCGACAACGATGATGACCGACGTACCGCCGATGGCGAGGCTGGGGTTGCCCAGCAGCTTGCCGGCGATCAGCGGGCAGATCGCAACGATGCCGAGATAGATGGCACCAAACAGGGTGACCTTGCTGAGAACCTTGGCAATGAAGTCGGACGTGGGCTTGCCCGGACGGAAGCCGGGGATAAAGCCGCCGTTGCGCTTGAGATTGTTGGAGATCTCAACGGGGTTGAACTGAATGGTAGCGTAGAAGTAGCTGAAGCCGATGATCATCAGGAAGTAGAGGATCAGATACAGCACAGACTTGGTGTCGATCGCATTGTAGATGCTGCGGCCAACGGTGCCTTCCTCGGGAGTACCGACGAACGCCCAGATGGTAGCGGGCAGGGACGCGATGGACTGCGCAAAGATGATGGGCAGAACGCCGGACATGTTCACCTTCATGGGAAGGGTAGATGCCTGGCCGCCGTACATCTTGCGGCCGACCTGACGCTTGGCGTACTGGACGGGGATGCGGCGCTCTGCTTCGTTGACGTGAACGATCAGAACGACCATTGCAAGCATACCGATCAGCAGCAGAGCGACCCACAGATAACCGATGGAGCCCTTGCCGCGGATGTAGCTGCCCGCCATGGTGATCATGTTGGGCACGCGGGACAGAATGCCTGCAAACAGGATAATGGAGATACCGTTGCCGACACCGAATTCATTGACCTGCTCGCCCAGCCACATGACAAAGGAAGAACCTGCAACAAAGGAAACGATGATCACAAGCGCCGGCCAGATGCCCTGCTGCTCGAGAATGTTGTAGTTCTTGCAGATCATGTAGTAGCCAAAGCCCTGCAGGAGGGCGATCGCCACGGTTGCGTAGCGGGTGATGGAGGCGATTTTCTTCTTGCCGGCCTCGCCGCCGTCGCGTGCAAGGCGCTCGAGCGCGGGGATCGCAATGGTCAGCAGCTGAATGATGATCGAGCTGTTGATGTAGGGCTGAACGCCCAGCGCGAAGACCGTCGCTTCTGCGAACGCGCCGCCGGACATGACGTTGTAGAGGCCAAGCACGGTGCCGCTCATGCTATCGAGATAATTGCCAAGCAGCGTCGTGTTGATATAGGGGACGGGGATCGCGTTACCGAGGCGGAAGATCAGAAGGATCAACAGCGTGAACACGATCTTCTTGCGCAGTTCGGGAACTCCCCAGGCCTTACGAATCGTCTGAATCACTTAGACCACCTCTGCCTTTCCGCCAGCTGCTTCAATTGCTTCCTTAGCAGACTGGGAAAAAGCAGCAGCCTGAACGGTGACCTTCTTGGTGACGGAGCCGTTACCAAGAACCTTGTAACCATACGTGCATTTACTCAGGATACCCTTAGCAAGCAGAGCCTCTGCGGTAACGGTCTCGCCGTCCTCAAACTTGTTGAGCGCACTCAGGTTGATGATCTCATAGGGCTTTGCAAAAATGTTGTTGAAGCCGCGCTTCGGGGTACGGCGTGCCAGAGGCATCTGGCCGCCTTCGAAACCGACGCGCACACCGCCGCCGCTGCGAGCCTTCTGACCCTTATGACCGCGGCCGCCGGTCTTGCCGTTGCCGCTGCCGTGGCCGCGACCCTTGCGGAACGCTTCCTTGGTGGAACCAGCGGCGGGAGACAGATTATACAGTTCCATATCTGTTCCTCCTTATTTCTCTTCAGTGACCTGCAGCAGATAGCCGATCTGGGCGATCTTGCCGCGCGTCTGGTCGTTATCGGGCTGCACGCTCATATCGCCGATCTTGCGCAGACCCATGGACTTGGCAGTAGCAATATGCTTAACATGTCTGCCGTTCAAGCTCTTGACGAGCTTAACTTTCAAATTCGCCATGATGCTCTGCCTCCTTAACCGATGATCTCTTCCACGCTCTTGCCGCGGATCTTGGCGACCTGCTCCGCGCTGCGCATGGACTTCAGGCCTTCGATCGCAGCACCAACAACGTTGTTGGGGTTGTTGGAGCGCAGGCACTTGGTACGGATATCCTTGATGCCGGCAGCCTCAACGACGGCACGGACAGCACCGCCGGCGATCACGCCGGTACCGGGGGCAGCGGGCTTCATCAGCACGCGGCCGGCGCCGAACTCGCCGATCGTCTCGTGAGGAATGGTGGTACCATCAAGGGTAACGGTGATCATGTTCTTCTTGGCGGCCTCGAGACCCTTGCGGATCGCCTCGGGGACTTCAGCGGCCTTGCCAAGGCCGTAACCGACCTTGCCCTTGCCGTCGCCAACGACCATCAGAGCAGAGAACTTGGCCACACGGCCGCCCTTCACGGTCTTGGAAACACGGTTGAGGAAAACGAGCTTTTCCATGTATTCGCTCTGTTCGCGTTCAAATCTAGGCATTGTATTTTCCTCCTCCCTTAGAATTCCAGGCCGCCCTCGCGGGCGCCTTCAGCCAGCTCTGCAACGCGGCCGTGGTACAGGTAACCGCCGCGGTCGAAAACGACCGTGTCGATGCCCTTGGCCTTGGCACGCTCGGCGATCAGCTTGCCGACCGCACGGGCGGCAGCCTTGTTGCCGCCGTTGCCTTCGATCGCCTTGTCCAGGGAGGAAGCGGCGACCAGCGTGTTGCCGGCGACATCGTCGATGATCTGGGCGTAGATGTTCTTTTCAGAACGGAAAACGTTCAGGCGGGGTCTCTCGGGAGTGCCGGAGACTTTCGCGCGAACGCGCTTATGGCGCTTGATGCGCTGCGCTTTGGTATCGGGTCTTTTAATCATATCGGCACACCTCCTTACTTCTTAGCGCCGGTCTTACCGACCTTGCGGCGAACCACTTCGTCAGCATACTTGATGCCCTTGCCCTTATACGGCTCGGGAGGACGCTTCTCGCGGATCTCAGCAGCAAACTGGCCGACCTTCTGCTTGTCGCAGCCGGAAACAACGACCTGGTTGGGCTGGGGAACCTCGATGGTGATGCCGTCGATCTCGGGAACTTCCACCGTGTGGGAGTAGCCGATGTTCAGGACGAGCTTGTTGCCCTCCTTGGCGGCACGATAGCCAACGCCGTTGACTTCGAGCGTCTTCTTGTAGCCATCGGTGACGCCGACGACCATGTTGTGCAGCAGAGCACGGGTCAGGCCATGCAGAGCGCGGTTCTCCTTGCCGTCGTCGGGACGGGAAACGTGGAGTTCAGCACCTTCCTGCTTGATGGTCATGCTCGGCTGGAGCTGCTGGGTCAGGGTACCCTTGGGGCCCTTGACGGTGACAAGGTTGCCCTCCGCGACGGTGACTTCAACGCCTGCGGGGATGGCAACGGGCATTCTACCAATTCTACTCATTGTTCTATACCCTCCTTACCACACGAATGCAAGGACTTCGCCGCCGATGTGAGCTGCGCGAGCAGCCTTGTCGGTCATAACGCCCTTGGAGGTGGAGACGATGGCAATACCGAGGCCGCGGAGCACGCGGGGCAGTTCGTCTGCACCGACGTAAACGCGGAGACCGGGCTTGCTGACACGGCGCAGGCCGGTGATGACCTTGTCCTTGCCGTTGTACTTCAGGGTGATGTGGATCACGCCCTGGGTACCATCGTCAACGATCTGGTAGCTCTTGATGTAGCCCTCGTCCAGCAGAATCTGAGCGATGCTCTTCTTCATGTTGGAAGCGGGGACATCCACAGTGTCATGACGGGCACTGTTTGCGTTGCGGATGCGAGTGAGCATATCCGCAATGGGGTCAGTGATATGCATAGTGTAAATCCTCCTGATTTAGAGTTACGGTCATGGACCGTTTAGGTCACGAGGTATCAGTGCCAATTTGGAGCGTCGCACCGCGTGCGGTGCACGCGTAATTGACACTGACCTTTCGCGATCCTTTATCGCCAGAACGTCCATATCGCAACGTTCGTGGTTATGAGTTTGTTTCGGAGTCTCAAGCTCCGAGGGAGTGTGCTGCTGAATCCTCAGCAGCCGTTCCTTCTTGAGATTTTTTCGTTAGACGAGGCGAAGCGACGCCGGCGTACTTTGTGTACGCCAAGGAGCTTCAACGAAGTATAACGAAAAAAGATCAGAAGGAGGCCTTGCGAACGCCGGGGATCTCGCCCTTGTAGGCCAGCTCGCGGAAGCAGATACGGCAGACGCCGTAGTCACGCAGGTAAGCGTGGGGGCGGCCGCAGATCTTGCAGCGGTTGTAGCGGCGGGTGGAGAACTTAGCAGGAGCCTGCTGCTTGAGAATCATAGATTTCTTAGCCATTTTGTTATCCTCCTACTTAGCGTTCAAAGGGAGCGCCGACCAGGGTCAGCAGCTCGCGGGCTTCTTCGTCGGTCTTGGCGGTGGTGCAGATGACCACGTCCATGCCGCGGATCTTGTCGATCTTATCGTACTCGATCTCGGGGAAGATCAGCTGCTCCTTGATGCCGAGGGCATAGTTGCCACGGCCATCGAAAGCGTTGGCGCTGATGCCGCGGAAGTCGCGGACACGGGGAAGCGCAACATTGAACAGACGATCGAGGAACTCCCACATCTTGTCGCCGCGGAGGGTAACCTTCGCGCCGATGGGCATCTCTTCACGCAGCTTGAAGTTTGCGATGGACTTCTTCGCCTTGGTGATGACGGCCTTCTGGCCGGTGATGGTGGTCAGATCGCGCACAACAGCCTCGAGAACCTTAGCGTTCTCCTTGGCCTCGCCGCAGCCGACGTTCACGACGACCTTGTCGATCTTGGGGACCTCCATGGTGGACTTATAACCGAACTTCTTATAGAGAGCGGGCGCCACTTCTGCCTTATACTGTTCTTTCAGTCTTGCCATTGTGAACTACTCTCCTTTCTTAGAGTTCGGCGCCGCAGTGCTTGCACACGCGGGACTTCTTGCCGTCAGCGATCTTATGAGCGACGCGGGTACCCTTGCCGCACTTGGGGCAAACGACCTGCACCTTGGAAGCGTACATGGCAGCCTCACGCTGCACGATGCCGCCGGTCTCGCCCTGCTTGCGGGGCTTGACGTGGCAGGTCACCATGTTGATGCCCTCCACGACGACCTTGGCTTCGCTGGGGACGGTGCCGAGCACCTTGCCCTGCTTGCCCTTGTCCTTGCCGGACAGGACGATAACGGTATCGCCCTTCTTCACATTCATAGCCATTCTTCAAGCCCTCCTTAGACAACTTCCGGAGCCAGGGAGAGGATCTTCAGGAAGTCCTTCTCACGCAGCTCACGAGCGACGGGCCCAAAGATACGGGTGCCGCTGGGGTTCTTGTCGTCCTTGATCAGGACCGCAGCATTCTCGTCGAAGCGGACATAGGTGCCGTCTTCGCGGCGGACGCCCTTGGCAGAGCGGACGATAACAGCCTTGACGACCTCGCCCTTCTTGACCTGACCGCCCGGGGCAGCCTTGCGCACGGACGCGACGATGATATCGCCGATGTTGCCGTACTTGCGGCCGGAGCCACCGAGAACGCGGATGCACTTGATTTCCTTGGCACCGGTGTTATCGGCGACCTTCAGAAAACTTTCCTGCTGAATCATTGTTCCGGTACCTCCTTACTTAGCTTTCTCGACGATTTCGACCACGCGCCAACGCTTGTCCTTGGACAGGGGGCGGGTCTCCATCACCTTGACGGTATCACCGATACCGCACTGGTTGTTCTCATCGTGGGCCTTGAGCTTATAGGTGCGGCCGACGATCTTCTTATACAGGGGATGGGCCACGCGGTCAGCGATCGCAACAACGACGGTCTTGTCCATCTTGTCGGAAACGACCTTACCAACGCGGACCTTACGGGAGGAAATTCTCTTCTCTTCCATGTTACTTCTCCTCCTTCTCACGGATCATGGTTTTGACTCGGGCAATATCACGCTTGGTCTGGACGAGCTTCTGGGGGTTATCCAGCTGGTTCGTCGCGTGCTGCATGCGCAGCATAAACAGGTCCTTCTTCAGGGCGTCGAGCTTGGTGTTCAGCTCAGCGACGCTCATGGCACGAACTTCACTTGCCTTCATCTCATTCACCTACTTCCTGGGTCGCGGCCTCGCGCTTGACGATCTTCGTCTTGATGGGCAGCTTGTGGCTGGCCAGACGGAGCGCCTCACGCGCGACTTCTTCGGAAACACCGGCGATCTCAAACATGATACGGCCGGGCTTGACAACTGCTACCCAATACTCGGGAGAGCCCTTACCGGAACCCATACGGGTCTCGGCAGGCTGCTTGGTAACGGGCTTATCGGGGAAAATCTTGATCCAGACCTGACCGCCACGCTTGGTGTAACGGGTCATGGCGACACGAG
>OFPS01000340.1_pt1 | contig 48586 bp, 48 predicted proteins | sample 1542111 | NCBI WGS metagenome assembly OFPS01 (sample SAMN04209233, study PRJEB22552) | human gut metagenome | biome: gut; material: feces | host: Homo sapiens | place: USA: Oklahoma | reverse complement strand
CACCATTTACCGAAAAAGCACCACTAACACAGGCGATAAAAGAAACGCCGAGAACACGCAAAAACATAGAATTTATGCGGGTTTCCGGCGTTTTCTAATCCCTCAACCGATCTAAAATCATCTTGCGGCAGAGAGAAAAATTCTACTATTTTTTATTTGTCGAAGCTCGGGTTCATATAATAGACGTTTTTCTCGTCCAGGCGGTCCTTGGCAAGCCGCAGTCCTTCGCCGAAGCGCTGGAAGTGCACGACCTCACGCGCACGCAGGAACTTGATGACATCGCTGACGTCCGGATCATCGGAAAGGCGGAGAATGTTGTCGTAGGTCACGCGCGCCTTCTGCTCTGCTGCAAGGTCCTCTGTCAGGTCGGCGATGGTGTCGCCCGTGACCTGCATGGTACCGGCGGACCACGGCGTGCCGGAGGCAAACTGCGGGAAAACGCCGGCCGTGTGGTCGACAAAATAGGGGGCGAAGCCCGCCTCGCGGATCTGCTCCTCCGTCAGATTGCGCGTGAGCTGGTGGACGATGGTGCCAACCATCTCAAGATGTCCCAGCTCCTCTGTGCCGACCGTGGAAGCCCAAGGGCCACAAGTACGAAAAAGCCTTGCGCCGCAAGGGTTACAGGCCGAAAAAGAGAGGGAAAACGCGAATGTGCAAAATGCCGGTTGGCTCCATTCCTTTGACGCGGACTACCACTATCGCGGCTCCGACCTTCACTACCATGTGAACGTGTCCGCCGCGCTTTCGGAGGGAGGGGCGGTATGGTGAAGGAATTTATCTCGCAGCTTCCACCGGACAAGCTGACGCCCTTTGCAAAGCACCCCTATCGGGTGCAGGAGGATGCCGCCATGGACGAGCTTATCGAGAGCGTCCGTACCCACGGCATCCTGTCACCCCTACTGGTCCGGCCAAAAGGGGAAGGCTACGAGCTGGTCAGCGGGCATCGGCGGCGATTCGCGGCGCAAAAATTGGATTTGCCCACCGTGCCGGTGCTGGTGCGGGAGATGAGCGACGACGAAGCGGTGATCTTGATGGTGGACAGCAACCTTCAGCGGGAAAATCTGCTGCCCAGCGAAAAGGCATTCGCGTATAGGATGAAGTTGGAGGCAATGAAACACCAAGGAAAGGCAACTTCCCGACAAGTTGTCGGGAAGTTAGAAAGTGCTGATGAAGTTGGACAAGTGAATGGCGAAAGTGGCCGCACCATTCAACGCTACATTCGCCTGACCAACCTTGTTCCGCCGCTGCTTCAGATGGTGGACGATGGACGCATCGCCTTTTCTCCCGCCGTGGAGCTGTCTTATCTTACCCGCGATGAGCAGGCGGAGCTGTGGGACTTGATCGGGCGGGAGGATGCCACACCGTCGCTGTCACAGTCACTCCGCATGAAGCAACTCTCCCGCGAGGCAAAGCTGACGCCGGAGGTACTGTACGCCATTCTTACCGAGGAAAAGCCCAATCAGAAGGAGCAGATCCGCATCAAAACCGAGTCGCTGCGGAAGTATTTCCCGCGCAATTATTCCGCGCAGCAGATGGAGCGGGAGATCATCAAGCTGCTGGAGGCCCGTTACCGCGCGAAGGGCAGGGGAGAGCGATGATCTTCGCATACTGGCGCTATACAGATTTCTCCCGTACAATAGCGGTAGAAAGGAGCGAGGTTTATGGAGCAGAATTTACCGCCATTGCCGCCGGTCATTTTTGAGAACGGCCTTTACTACGAGCTGTGGGGCGAGCAGTATTATCCCTGCCTTTTACCGCCGGAACCGGACACCACAGAGGACAAGCTGCTGAAAATCATCATACGCCAGATGGCGGAAGCACAGGGCATCGACGAGGACTTGAAGGAGCGGGATCAAATGGCGTGGGTAGGTGCGATGAACAACATCAAAAGCGCCGCGCTTGCGATCCTGCGAGAGTCCAAATAACGCCCCAAGAAGGAAACAAAAGCAAAAAATCAACGCAAGCGGAGACAGGTCAAATGCCTGCCTCCGCTATTTTTATGCCCCAACGGGCAAGGAGGAACAATATGGATTATTTCTACGAGCATGAATCAGAGCTATTTACATTTTACCGTGTTCCAAAGGTGCTGTTTACGGAGGAACCATTCAAAAACATGAATTGTGAAGCAAAATTACTTTACGGGTTATTGCTGGACAAAATGGGACTTTCCCGCAAAAGCGGGTGGTTCGATCAGCAAGGGCGCGCCTTTGTTTACTATGGCATCAACCGTATTATGGAGGACTTGGGCTGCGCCCACAGCAAGGCGGAGAAGCTGCTATCCGAACTGGAGCAAGCTGGCCTGCTGCGCCGGAAACGGCAGGGGTTGGGGAAGCCGTCTGCACTGTACCCCCTGAAATTCGAAAACCGAATTTCTTGACTTTCGATTTTCGAATTTCAAGAACGCTGAAAATCAGCGCACCTGAACGCTGATTTTCAGCGTCTAATAAGACTGAGTAGAGCGATACTGAGATAAATATATACCAAGCCGAAAAAAGAATAATAGGGAGGATCATCAGATGAAGAACAAAGAGAACTTACGGGAAAAGCAGGTAAATCTCCGCTTGACGCAGGCAGAATATGAGCGGCTCACCCGCACCGCGCAGGACCACGGCATCGGGCGGGCGGCGTATCTCCGCATGGTGCTGCGGGGCGCGTGGCTGCGGGAGGACGGCAGAAAATCAGAATAGCTTTTTCCGCTGGAATTTGATGCAGGCCGTCACACGGTCACGGAAATAGGGAGCATCCCGCTTGGCGTAAAACTCCAGCGGCTCCGAAAGGGCCGCCATGATCTCTTTTTCGGCAAAGTCGCAGCGAAGCTGCGGCCCATAGAGATTTTGGGCCGCATGGACCTGTCGGACAAAGCCCGTTTTCATGGGCTGAGCCTTGAGCTGACGCACCAATGCGGCCGGTTCGATCTCCATGGGATAGTCCCGTGTGTTGGACAGCAAACCCGCACCGAAGTCAAAGATGGGGCAGTAGTCAAAGCCATCACCGCGGCGCAGCACAGCGATGTTGTTCAGATGCCGGTCCTCGTTGCCGAACAGCATATCCACCTCGAACAGCAGCGTCAGATAGGTGCCGAAGCGGTCAAGCCCCGTCAGCCGCTCAACCTGCTCCACCAACCACGCAAGGCGGCTCTGAAGATTGGGCAGGCGGTTTACCGCGGTCTGCCAGTCCGGGCCAACGCCTTTTCTCAGCAGCTCCGCAAGGGTCAGGATGGCCTCGCCTGGGCGTAGAAAATTGGCACTGGAACAGCCGTTTCGGATGTGTCCGTGGACTTGCATCCGCTCCATGCGGTAGGTCACATGGTGAAAGCCCAGCGCATCGATATTGGTCTGTGCCAGCAGCGCAGAGGTCACGGTTTCAGCCAGTCCCTCGTAGCCGAACAGATCCAGCTTGTACCAGCGACCATCTGCCAGCCATTTTTCCTGATTGCCCTTAGACGAGGTTTCCGCGATGCGGCTTCCCGTTGTCAGTCTGATCGACATATTCAGCCCTCCACAATTTTGATCCAGCACAAATCCTCTGCCATGCGCCCTTCGGTTTTGCGGATGATCGCCAGCGGGTCATAGCAGTCCAGTCCCAAGTCAGACAGGTAATATTTCAAACCGTCCCGCTCCTGCGGCACACAGCGGTCTTTCAAGAAGATTTGCAGATCGTCCCATGTGGGCTTGCGGTTCACGCCGAAAGCGGTGGAAAGGGGAGAACTGGCCTCGTTTTCGATGGCAAGTTGATGAGTGGTTTGGTCAGCGCAGATCTTCGTACAGAGCTTATTCCCATCGTAGTAGTACAGGATCAGGAGGGCGTGAGCGCTGCTTCGGGCATTGGCCAGAAAGGCATCGTAATCAGACACGGCAGGGCGGCGGATGGTGATGCTTTCCCCATCGAATTGCAGCGTTACGGTGCGGCTGCCCTTAGAGATGCCCAGGGCCTTCATCCAAGCAGATGGCAGAGCCACGCGGTAGCCCTTGGCATCCGGACCGGCGTTTCCACCCGCCTTGTTGATAAGAATATTTGCAGTTCGTTCCTCGTGCAGCACGGTCATTCACCTCAAAAGTTTCTTGCAATTATTATACCTATTGGACACCAATAAATCAAGAAGTTAATTTCACAACGGCGCTGTCAAGAAAATGAAACCGCTATACGAAAGCTGAATTTGCAAGCATAGCATTTGGCTATCCAAATGCGCTTGTTAAGGGGGCAGCCCCTTAAAATCCCCGATGAAAGGAGAAGATCCATGCGCCAGAGAAACCATGCGCTTACCTTGCGCTTAAACGACGAAGAACTCAAGCATTTGAAAGATCAGGTTGTAGCGTCCGGACTGACCACGCAGACTTTTTTGCGCCTGTTGATCGCGGGACAGAAAATCAAGCCCCGGCGTCCGGAGGTTTTCATTGACCTTTTGCATGAGTTGTCAGCCATCGGTAACAACATCAACCAGATTGCCCGTGTTGCCAACACCTGTGGCTATGTCCGTCAATCTGATTTGGACGAAATCAAAGAGATGCAGTCGAGAATTTGGCAGAAGGTGAAATGAATATAACCGACAGCAATAAATCACGAAGAGAAAGCAACAATATCGCCTAATGCGAATTTCACATTGGTTATCCTACACGAGGTAAATTAAGTATGTGTTGACATTTTTAGTGAAAAGGGATATATTATATACACCCTTATACCACTACGAGGGAAAACCGTGTTACTACGATAAGGTAGAACACCTCGAAGCCCTACCCCGGCCTTATCGGCCGGGGTATCTTCGTATTTTAAGAAAGGAGCCCTCTCAGATGTCAGAGTTTCATTATGCGCTTGGATTAGACATTGGCATTGGTTCTGTCGGCTGGGCAGTCCTCCGAAATCAGCCGAATGGAGAACCCGACCGGATCCAGGACTTAGGCGTGCGTATTTTTGACAAGGCGGAGCAGCCAAAGACAGGTGCCAGCCTTGCGGCTCCCCGGCGGGATGCGAGAAGCGCCCGGCGCCGCCTGCGCCGCCATCGGCACCGTTTGGAACGCATCCGTTACCTGATGGAGCAGCGCGGCATGATGTCGGTTTCGGATATACAGGCCATGTATGCCGCCGGTGGCTTCCAAAAATCGCCCTACCAGCTGCGCGCCGAGGCGCTGGACCGCCCACTCTCCAAGGAGGAAGCGGTTCGGGTGCTGATCCATCTTGCCCAGCGGCGCGGCTACAAGTCCAATAGCACCGCGGAGGCGGCGAAGGATGAAAAGGAGACAGGGAAGGTCAAGACCGCCATCGAGGAAAACCGCCGCTGCATGGCCGAGCACGGCTACCGCACAGTAGGCGAGATGATGTATCGGGATGAGCGGTTCTGGCAGAGCAATCCGGACGGCACACGCTACCAGCAGACTCGCAACAAGACAGACGATTATCGCTTTACCGTGGAGCGTTCGGCTATCGTGGACGAAGCAAAGCAGATATTCGCTGCGCAGAGAAAACTGGGTGCAGACTGGTCAAGTGAAGATTTGGAGGCTGCCTACCTTTCCATTTTAGAGGGACAACGAAGTTTCGACGAGGGGCCGGGCGGAGAAAGCCCGTTTCGCGGGGGCATCGGTGATAAGGTCGGTTTTTGCACCTTTGAGACGGACGAGAAGAGAGCGGCAAAGGCGACCTACACATTTGAGTATTTCAAGCTTTTGCAGGACTTGAACCGCATGCGCTTGACCGGCATGGGGATGCCGCCGGAGCCGTTGGATGATGAGCAGCGTGAAGTGCTGAAAAGCGCGGCGCTCCGTTCGGCATCGCTGAGCTATGGACAGATCCGCAAGAAGCTGAATCTGGATGACGATGTGTTCTTTAACGACCTCTATTATGGTGAGAAAACGAAAGAGGAAGCGGAGAAACGCAAGTGGCCGCAGATGCAGTCCTACCACAAAATGCGGACGGCGCTGGACAAGGTGGGCAAGGACACGATCGGCACCTTGACTGAGGAGCAGCTCAATGCCATTGCTACGATTTTAACGGAGTGCAAAAGCGACGCGAAGCGCATAGCGGCACTGCGGATGGCGGGTATTCCGGTGCAATTTGATGAAGCGTTGCTGCCGCTCTCATTTAGCAAATACGGAAGCCTTTCTGTTCAGGCAATGCAGAAACTTATCCCGTTGCTTGAGCAGGGAATGCGCTACGATGAGGCATGTACACAGATTTACGGCGATCATCGCGGGCTGCATTCAGAACAGCGGAAGAATCGGCTTTCCTTAACGGATATGGATGAAATCACAAATCCAGTAGTCCGCAGAGCAGTATCGCAGACCATCAAGGTTATCAATGCGATCGTCCGCACCTATGGCCCACCGGATGTGGTACGCATCGAATTGGCACGCGAGATGAGCCGAAACTTTGATGAACGCCGCAAGGCGGAAAAAAGGCAGGACGAGAATCGCGCAGCAAACGAGCGCGCAAAGGAGCAGATCGCAGAATACAAGGGAGACCATGCGACCGGCTTGGATATTGTCAAATTCAAACTCTATCAGGAACAGGATGGCGTATGTTTGTATTCCGGGAAAAATTTAGATCCTTCCCGACTCTTTGAACCGGGCTATGCGGACGTGGATCACATCGTCCCTTATAGCCGTTGTTTTGACGACAGCTATCAAAATAAGGTTCTGGTTCTGGCCAGTGAAAACCGGCAGAAGGGAAACCGCCTACCCTACGAATATTTTGGGTACGATGAAGTTCGCTGGCATGAATACGAAGTGCGGGTTGAAAATCTGATCCGCAACTACCGCAAGCGGCAAAAATTGCTGAAAAGGCAGTTGAGCGAAGAGGAAAGCGCGGGATTTATCGACCGGAATCTCAAGGATACACAATACATTACTCGATCCATTTATAACCTCATTCGAAACAACCTTGTCTTTGCAGAATCAAACTACAAGAAGAGACCTGTCCAGACGGTCAACGGTGCGGTCACATCAATGCTCCGCAATCGCTGGGGCGTGCAGAAGATCCGTGAGGACGGAGACCTGCACCACTGTCTGGACGCTGCGGTAATTGCTGCAACCACCCCAGGATTGGTACAGCGATTGACCGAGCACAGCAAGCGGCGTGAGACTTTGGAAAAAGCGCCCGCGGGCTATGTTGATCCCGCTACAGGCGAACTTTTAGAACTGCCGCAGGAAGCGCGGCGCGATCTGTTCCCGAAGCCGTGGGAACGCTTCCGTCAGGAACTGGAGGCCCGGCTCGACCCCATCGACCCTCGGCATCAGATCGACCTGCTGAAGCTTGAGACGTACGAAAGCGACGAGGAGATCAAGCCTGTTTTTGTTTCCAGAATGCCGAACCATAAGGTGACGGGCGCGGCCCACGCGGAGACCATCCGCAGCAGCAAGGGCGGCGATGGCTTCACTGTGACGAAAACACCGCTGACGAATCTGAAACTCAACAAATTCGGTGAGATCGAGGGGTATTATAATCCGGCAAGTGATACGCTGCTGTACGACGCGCTGCTGGCGCGGCTGAAAGATTTCGGCGGCGATGGCGCGAAGGCCTTTGCCCAGCCGTTTTATAAGCCCAAGAAGGACGGCACGCCGGGGCCGCGGGTAGACAAGGTGAAGATCTGCGAGAAAGCCACGGTGGGATTGCCTGTTCGAAACGGCATCGCGGCAAACGGCAGCATGATCCGCATTGATGTGTTCTATGTAGAGGACGACGGTTACTATTTTGTTCCCATCTATGTGGCGGATACGAAGAGAGAGAAACTGCCCAATAAGGCGGCTGTGGCAATGAAACCGTATAATTTATGGAAGGAAATGAAGGACGAAAACTTTGTCTTCTCTCTTTATCCAGGAGATTTGGTACGTATCCAGAGCCGCAAGGGAATCAAGTTGAATCTTGCCAAGGGCGGCACGGGAGAAAAGGAAATCGTTCGGCAGGATGGAATGTATTATTACCGGAGCGCAGGCATTGCGGTAGCACAGATCTTTGTGGAAACACATGATAGGCGATATTTGCAGCCGAGCTTAGGCATTAAGACCCTGCAATCCATCGAAAAATATCAGGTGGATGTATTAGGAAACTATCAAAAAGTAGATCTCCCCGAAAAACGGATGACATTTTCCAAGGAGGGTTGAGATGGAATATCGGAATATCTTTTTGGCGAACCCCGCGCGGCTCAGTGTACAGCGAGAGCAGCTGGTCATCGAACAGGCGGAAAAAATCACGGTTCCGTTGGAGGATATTTCGTCTGTTCTCATTGAGTCTCCGCAGGTCACGCTGACCGCTTACGCAGCTGCAGCGATGGCAAATCATGGCATCACCGTCTTCCTGTGCGACGAAAAACACCTGCCGAGCGGTCAAATACTGCCCATCAACCAGTTCTGCCGTCAGCGAAAGCTGCTGCTATCGCAGTGCGAGATGGGCAAGCCGCTGCAAAAGCAGCTTTGGCAGCAGATCGTAAGCCAAAAGATCTGGAATCAGTCCGAGTGTTTGCGTATAACGAATAAAGCTGGCTGGGAGGATCTTCGGCAAATGGCAGGAAAAGTGCTCTCTAACGACAGCGACAACCGAGAAGCGGTAGCTGCGGCCGGTTATTTTCCCGCTTTGTTCGGAGTTGGGTTTTCCCGGAGTTCGGACGACCCGAGAAATGCGGCGCTGAATTACGGCTATGCGGTCATGCGGGCCGGAATTGCCAGGAATCTTGTTGTGCATGGCTTGGAGCCCTGCATCGGACTGCACCATCGAAGCGAGTTGAACAACTTCAATCTGGCGGACGACCTGATCGAACCCTTTCGCCCCGTTGTCGATCTCTATGTGACGCAGAATTTCTCCAAAGACGATGATGTGCTGACACCGCGGCAGAAAGCGGGGCTTTTCAATCTCACCAATTATCTCGTAAAGCAGGCGGGCAGACGATACAGGGTCATGCTGTCGATTGACCGGGTGTGTACGGCTTTGGCCAATAGCGTTACAGCGGGGGAGAATCTGCTGGAATTGCCGGAGCTGATCCCTTTGGAGCTGCATCAGTATGAATAGGCTTATGAGAATTTTGGTGATGTTCGATTTACCGGTCAAAACAAAGACGGAGCGCCGCAGCGCAACACAATTCCGCAACTTTCTTACAAGAGATGGGTACCACATGGTGCAGTATTCCGTCTATGCGCGTATTTGCAACGGCAGAGATTCGGTAGAAACACATAGGCGACGGATATTATCCGCACTTCCGCCAAAGGGTTCTGTACGGATGTTGGTCATCACAGAAAAGCAGTATGGTGCCATTGAACTGTTGGTAGGAAAACCAACGCCATACGATAAGCCGCAGCAATTTGAGCAGCTCATGATTTTTTAAAAGAATAAAGAACGGCTTCTTCGTGAAACCGTTCTTTATTTTTTGCTTTTTCCCCTTTTTTCGCCAGATAGCGAAGAGAAAAGTGCTTGTTTTTTGTTCCCAATGCTTCGCCCATTATACCACTACGAGAGAAAACAGGGAACTACGACTTATTGCTTCTAATACTTATAGCACTTTTTATTATACCACTACGAGAGAAAACAGGGAACTACGACCTCATGCTGTGAATCAGTCTGATTCTATCAATTATACCACTACGAGAGAAAACAGGGAACTACGACGTTATTGTTGCGTTCGTTGGTCTGGGTGTTATTATACCACTACGAGAGAAAACAGGGAACTACGACGTCTTGCCTTTCAGCCTCCCCGCTTGAATTATTATACCACTACGAGAGAAAACAGGGAACTACGACGAACATTTATCGAGCTAATCACTGATACATATTATACCACTACGAGAGAAAACAGGGAACTACGACTCAATGGTCTGATGCAAAACGTCGGGCAGTATTATACCACTACGAGAGAAAACAGGGAACTACGACATCACCCCGGCGATATGGAGCAGGCTAAAGATTATACCACTACGAGAGAAAACAGGGAACTACGACGACTGCGCCACGCCGCACTCTTTCGCCAACATTATACCACTACGAGAGAAAACAGGGAACTACGACATTATCCGCAGCCGATGCCGGACAACCTCAATTATACCACTACGAGAGAAAACAGGGAACTACGACTTGCTGCCCTCAAATGCGGCAGGCTTCCAGATTATACCACTACGAGAGAAAATCGGGAACTACGACTTATGCTATTGAACCTCACCCGCATCGTGGAAAGCGTTCTGGCGTCGAGCGAGGACAGTGTCGAGCAGGAATTACGGCGTCTGGAACTGGAGTTTGAAAAGCTACAGATGGACTGACAAAATACCGCGCCAAAATGGGAGGCCAAGACGCTTCCTCCACGCGGGCGTCCGGAGGTTTTTATTGACCTTAACCAAATTGTCTGTGTTGTCAACACCTGCGGCTATGTCCGCCAATCTGAAATGTAGCATTGGAATTATTAAAGCAGATTTGATATTTCCCTGCTATTTTCTTTCTTTTGCTTGTGGAGTTGGCGTTTTATGGTATAATTATTTTGTGAGATTATAACCAGAATGGTCAGTGAGCTTGAAGGCTTATCAAAGGAGTTGGCGTGATGACAAAGTACGGAATTGATCCAAAGGTTATTTGCCAGATCATTGATCTGGCAAATAGGCATCACATCAAAACAGTGATCCTATTCGGTTCCCGCGCACGAGGGGACTTCCGCCGCACAAGCGATATTGATTTAGCTGTGCAGGGAGGCAATGTATGCCGTTTCAGACTGGATGTTGAGGAAGAAACGCATACATTGCTGACCTTTGATGTGATAGATTTATGTTCTGATTTGTCCCCAGAATTGCGGGAAGCCATCAGCAAGGAGGGAGTATTGCTCTATGAAAAAGTTTGATAACTACCGTAAAAATTTAGACGTTCTGCGGCGCTCTGATCAGCAGGATCTCAACAATGAATTTATCATTAGCGGCATCATTGGCAAGTTCTCCATTCAGTTTGAATTAGGTTGGAAGGTCTTAAAAGAATTGCTGACTTATGAAGGCATCAATTCAGCTAAGACAGGCTCCCCGCGTGAAATTATCAAGCAGGCGTACCAGTATTACCCTTGCATAGAGGAAGATGTGTGGCTGGATATGCTGTCCCAGTGCAACAATATGGCACATATTTACGATGGAAATGCCGCGAAAGCACTGGCACAGGAGATTATTAGCCGTTTTATTCCGGCCTTTGAAAAGCTGGAAAAAAGCATCTGTGAGCGATACGCCGATCTTCTGGATACGCTCTGAGAAACTATTTTACAAACACATGGAGGCCCACGATGGCACTTGAAAATAAACTTGGCATCACCAACTCCGCCGAGCTTGCCCGCGAGGAGGAGCGGATCAGCAAGAAGAAAGCTGTAGAACTATTTGAAAGCGGCGCTCTGGATAAGCTGGCACCCGGCAGATTCGCGTCGCTGCAAGCCATTCATAAGGCGCTGTTCGAGGATATTTATGACTTTGCCGGTGAACTGCGTACGGTGAATCTGGCAAAGGGCAATTTCCGCTTTGCGCCGCTGATGTATCTGGAGGCGGCGCTTGGAAACATCGACAAGATGCCCCAGTCCACCTTTGACGAGATCATCGAAAAGTATGTGGAGATGAATATCGCCCACCCGTTCCGAGAGGGCAACGGCCGCAGCACCCGCCTGTGGCTTGACCAGATGCTGAAAGCCGGCATCGGGCAGGTGGTGGATTGGAGCAAGGTCGATAAAGAGGACTACCTACTGGCCATGGAGCGCAGCCCCATCAAGGATGTGGAGATCAAGGTGCTGCTGAAGGCGGCTCTGACCGACGAGGTTAATAGCCGCGAGGTCTATATGAAGGGTATCGACCACAGCTACTACTATGAGGGGTATACGACCTTCAAAACGGAAGATCTGAGCAAGGAATGAGGTGCAGATATGCCGGATACGAATTGGCAGTTTGATCTGGAGGAATATATCAAGCAAGGAGAGCCCGACCGGGCTGAAAAAAGCGAGGCATGGCAGACCGCCATCGGCTTGCAGGCGGTGGACGGGCTGAACACCTCTGCCTATCTGCTGGATACCGCCAAGAATCACATCGAAGGCAAGATCACCATCGATGAGGCCCAACGGCGTATTCACAGCTATTACGAGCAGCGCACCACCCGCACGGAGATTGAAAACGAGACCAGGGAGGCGGACATTGTCTCTGCCAGAATTGCAAAGCTGCTGGGTGAAAAGGCCTTTCAATTTTCACCCGCCGAATGGCTCTCAATTCACCGCAGGTTGTTTGAGGGTGTGTTCAGCCACGCCGGTCAAATCCGGCAGTACAATATCACGAAGAAAGAATGGGTGCTAAACGGCGACACCGTGACTTATGCGGACTGGAACGGCATCCGGGACACGCTGGATTACGACTTCGCCACCGAAAAGCGGTTCTCCTATGAAGGTCTGTCCGTGGATGCGGCAGTAAGGCATCTGGCGAAATTTGCTTCGGACATTTGGCAGATCCATCCCTTTGGTGAGGGAAATACCCGTGCCACCGCAGTTTTTATGATCAAGTACATGAAGACCTTCGGCTTTCATGTAAATAACGACGCCTTTGAAAAGAATTCGTGGTACTTCCGCAACGCCTTGGTCAGAGCGAACTATACGAATCTGCAAAAAGGCGTTCACGCCACCACGAAGTTTCTGGAGCTGTTCTTTGACAACCTTCTTTTGGGAACGGAGCACAAACTGAAGAACCGCTATCTGCACATTGATTTTGTGGACGAGAGTGCTTCCCAAAGTATCAGCCCCAAAGTTCCAAAGTATCAATTTGATACTTTGGACTGCTCGCTGGAGGAACTGGCTGTTTTGGAGCGGATCGCACAAAACCCGACCATCAAGCAGCAGGAGCTTGTGAGCGCAACGGGTAAATCCATCGCAACCGTGAAGCGGATCACGAAGTCCTTGCAGGATAAGAACTATATCCGCAGAGAGAACGGCAAGCGATACGGCAAGTGGGAAGTGCGGGTTAAATAGAAAGCTTGGCTTAGAGAGAAAGAATTGTAAAACTATGAGAGGATTGGATTCATGATTACAGGCGAACTGAAAAACAGAATTGACAGTCTCTGGGATATTTTTGCGGCGGGCGGTCTGGTGAATCCACTGGATGTGATCGAGCAGATCACATATCTGATGTTCATTCACGACTTGGACGATTCGGACAATCTCCGGGCGAAAGAGGCCGCCATGCTGGGACTGCCTTATACCAGCATCTTCACCGATGAGGTGCAGGTGGGTGAGCGCACCATCGACGGTCAGCAGCTCAAATGGAGTGTATTTCATGATTTTCCCGCTGGAAAGATGTACAGCGTGATGCAGGAGTGGGTGTTTCCGTTCATCAAGAACCTCCACGGGGATAAGAACAGTGCCTATTCCAAGTACATGGACGATGCCATTTTCAAGCTGCCCACGCCGCTGCTGCTCTCCAAGGTGGTGGATGCGCTGGACGAGATTTACCGCCTGATGAGTGAATCTCAGGCGGTGGATGTGCGGGGCGATACCTACGAATATCTGCTGAGCAAAATTGCCCAGTCCGGTCTCAACGGTCAGTTCCGTACCCCACGCCACATTATCCGCATGATGGTGGAGCTGATGGACCCGAAAGCCGATGACGTGATCTGCGATCCAGCCTGCGGTACTTCGGGTTTCTTGGTCTCGGCAGGCGAATACCTGAAGGAGCACCGCAAGGAAGAAATCTTCTTCAACTGCCAAAAGAAGGACCACTACATGAATCACATGTTCTTTGGCTATGACATGGACAGAACCATGCTCCGCATCGGCGCGATGAACATGATGACCCACGGCATTGACAATCCCTTTATCAAATACCGGGACAGCTTGTCCGATCAGAACCCGGACAAGGAGAAGTATTCCCTGATTTTGGCCAACCCGCCCTTCAAGGGCAGTCTGGACGCAGACACCGTGTCGGCGGATCTTCTCAAGGTCTGCAAGACCAAGAAAACCGAGCTGCTGTTTCTGGCTCTGTTCCTGCGGATGCTGCACATCGGCGGGCGCTGCGCCTGCATCGTGCCGGACGGCGTGCTGTTTGGTTCGTCCACCGCTCACAAGGCCATCCGCAAGGAACTGGTAGACGGCAACCGGCTGGAGGCCGTGATCTCCATGCCATCCGGCGTGTTCAAGCCCTACGCAGGCGTGTCCACCGCCGCGCTCATCTTCACCAAGACCGGCCACGGCGGCACGGACAATGTGTGGTTCTATGACATGACCGCCGACGGCTTCTCGTTGGACGATAAGCGCAGCCCGGTGGCCGGCAACGACATCCCCGACATCATCGCCCGGTTCCACGATTTAGAGGCAGAAAAAGACCACCGGCGCACGGAAAAATCCTTCTTCGTGCCCAAGGCGGAGATCGTGGAAAACGGTTATGACCTGTCCATCAACAAGTACAAGAAAACCGAGTACAAGCCTGTGGAGTACCCGCCTACTAGCGAGATCATGGATGAACTGGACAAGCTGGAGTGGCAGATCACGGAGGGACTGCGGGAACTGCGGGGGATGGTGTAATGGCAAAGTGGAACTATGTCAAAATAGGTGACGTGTGTACAGTTGAGCGCGGAGGTTCCCCTCGACCTATAGACAAGTTTATTACAGATGACCCCAATGGTATCAACTGGATTAAAATAGGCGATGCGACGGACTCAATGTACATAACAGAAACAGCGCAAAAAATCATCCCTGAAGGAATGAAAAAATCTCGTTATGTGCAGCCTGGCGATTTTTTGCTCTCAAACTCTATGAGCTTTGGCCGGCCATACATTCTAAAAATAGATGGATGTATTCACGATGGATGGCTGGTTTTGCGGGATAATGGTGGTGTATTTGATAAGCGCTTCTTGTATTACTATCTGAGTTCACCATCCACTTACCAAAAATTTAAGAATATGGCAGTCGGTGGAGTTGTTAATAACCTCAACAGCGATATGGTTCGTGGCGTAACTGTTCCGATTCCAAAAATGGAGGAACAAATAGAAATCGTTCAAACATTGGATAATGTTAGCAACTTGATTTTCCTCCGTAAGCAGCAGCTTGCAAAGCTGGACGAGCTTGTCAAAGCCCGATTTGTCGAAATGTTCGGGGATCCGTTGAGTAACAATAAGGGATGGCAGAAAGTCTTGATTACCGAGGTATGTCATGCGATTTTGGGCGGAGGGACACCCTCAAAAAGTCATCCAGAATACTTCACAGGATCCATACCGTGGGTATCACCGAAGGATATGAAATCTTCGGTGATTAACGACAGCATAGATCATATCACTGAGGAAGCAATTGCTCACAGTACAACAAATCTTGTACCTGCAAATTCGGTGCTAATGGTGATACGGAGTGGAATCTTGAAGCATACATTACCTGTTGCCGTTAACAGTCTGCCGGTTACAGTCAACCAAGACATGAAGGCGTTTGTGCCCAACGAGACTGTAAAAACTGTATTTTTAATGCGCTTCTTTAAGGCAATTGAGAATGATGTGCTTGCGGGCGTTCGTGGTGTGACAGCGGATAACATCGACTTCAAAGCATTCCAGAAGCGAACCATCATCGTACCGCCCCTGGCGCTGCAAGAACAGTTTGCAGCCTTCGTCGAACAGGCCGACAAATCAAAAGCTGCCGTGCAGAAGGCATTGGACGAAGCACAACTGCTGTTTGACAGTCTGATGCAGAAATATTTCGGATAAAAGCGAGGGACGAACTATGGATACAATACGGTCTGTCTCAGAATACCTCGAGTGCCTGTCAAAGATAAAAATGGAACCGAAGACAACATTTTCGGTTGGCTGTTTCACTCTGTTTCGCGGCCAAGCAAATGCTAATTGGTTGCTGTCCCCCAGTTTATATCGTCAAAACTTGTTTGAGGCAGAAAACCTACTTTTAACAGAAATAAAGCACATCTGTCCAAATGAATTTGGGGATAATCGATTTGATTCACTCGTTAAAATGCAGCATTTTGGTATGCCAACGCGCCTTTTGGACGTAACAACCAACCCTCTGGTTTCTCTTTACTTTGCGTGCGAGTCCAGCGAGCAGTCAAATGAAGACGGTATAGTCTATATATTTCCTAATATGCCTGTTTCATGGAGCAACGACCCGTTGGTTGATCTGGTGATGGACTTTGTTTATGATTATTTTCCAAGAAAAATGTGGCTTGATCAAATGCTTGACCAATCGCAAAAAAAATATAGAAATGGTAGCTATCGCCTGATGCCTGATACGATTGATTCCCTATTGCATTATTTAACAATTCCCGCCTTTGCGGTAATGCCTGCAAAAACAAACGAACGAATCGAGGCACAGGACGGAGCGTTCTTTGTTTTTGGTATGCATTTCAGCAATCGGGAAGTCAGCACGAATCCCGGCACGATTGGAAGAGTGTACTATAACTTTGAGCCAATCGAAATTGATAACGTGCAGCAAATCTGGAAGAAAACAGAGACATTACGAATTCCTGCCGCTGCGAAAAAAGGCATCTTAAATCAACTTGATATTCTTGGTATTAACGAACGGAAGCTGTTTCCAGATCTGTCGCATCAAATCAATCATACAGTTAGGACAGTAAAAGCGCATATGATTAAATGATACGAGGTGATCCCCACATGACCAACTTTGATATTTTCACTGTCGATCCGCAATTCGAGTCCTTTGCCCCCGTTGCGGTTTCCGCTGAGCGGATTCTACATATCGACCCCTCTGCCTGCGTGTTGAACTGCCGCAGGGCGATGGAATTCGCCGTGAAGTGGATGTATTCCGTGGACAAGGCGCTGGTCATGCCTTATCAGGACTCTCTGGTGAGCCTCATGAATACCGAAGACTTCCGGGACATCGTGGGCGCGGACATCTGGCGGCGGATGGATCTAATCCGTCGCATGGGAAACAATGCCGCCCACACCGGCAAGAAAATCACCGAGGAGCAGGCGGCGCTGTGTCTGGAGAACCTGTATGTCTTTCTGGATTTTGTGGCCTATTGCTACGGTGAGAACTACACCGAAGGGCATTTCGACCGTGCGCTGCTGACGCAGGAAAGCGAAGTGTCCGCCGCACCGGTGCAGGATGCGCCGGAGGTGGATCTCGCCGCACTGATGGCGGAGAACGCTGCGCTGAAGGAGGAACTCACCGCCCGCCGTACCGCGCAGCAGCAGACCTATGTGCCGAAGCCCCTCGACCTGTCCGAATATAAAACCCGCAAGCTGTATATCGACACCATGCTCACAGATGTGGGCTGGACGGAGGGCAAGGACTGGCTGAATGAGGTGGAGCTGCCCGGTATGCCAAACAAGTCCGAAATCGGCTATGCAGACTATGTGCTCTACGGTGATGATGGCCGCCCGCTGGCGGTGGTGGAGGCCAAGCGCACCTGCGTGGACGTAGCTAAGGGCCGCCAACAGGCAAAGCTCTACGCCGATCTGTTGGAGAAAAAGTATCACCGCCGCCCGGTCATCTTCCTGACCAACGGCTTTGAGACCCGCATCACGGACAATCTGTATCCTGAGCGGAAATGTGCAGCCATTTACTCCAAACGTGATCTGGAGAAGCTCTTCAATCTCCAGAGTATGCGGACAAGCCTCAAAAATATCATGGTGGACCGCAAGATCGCCGGGCGCTACTATCAGGAGGGGGCAATCAAGGCCGCCTGCGACGCCTTTGCCCGGAATCGCCGCAAGGCGCTGCTGGTCATGGCCACCGGCTCCGGAAAAACGAGAACAGTTATTGCCCTATGCGATGTGCTGCTCCAGCATGGTTGGGTGAAAAATATTCTCTTCCTTGCTGACCGCAACAGTCTGGTCACGCAGGCCAAGCGCAGCTTTGTGAATCTGCTGCCTGATCTCTCCGTTACCAACCTCTGTGAGGAGAAGGATAACTACACCGCTCACTGCGTCTTTTCTACCTATCAGACCATGTACAATGTCATCGACAGCGTACAGGATGAAGACGGCAAGCTCTTTACCTGTGGGCACTTTGACCTTGTGATCTGCGACGAGGCGCACCGCTCCGTTTATAACAAATACCGGGATATTTTCAACTACTTTGATGCCCCGCTGGTGGGGCTGACAGCCACGCCGAAAGACGAAATTGACAAGAATACCTATGAGATTTTTGAGTTGGAAAATGGCGTGCCCACCTATGGCTATGAGCTGGCGCAGGCGGTCAAGGACGGGTATCTGGTGGATTTCCTGTCTGTAGAAACGAAACTGAAATTCATTGAACAGGGCATTGTCTACGATGAACTTTCCGACGCGGACAAGCGGGCTTACGAGGACACTTTTGAGGACGAGAATGGTGAACTTCCGGAGAGTATTGCATCGTCGGCGCTGAACGAATGGATCTTCAATGAAGATACCATCCGACAGGTACTGAATACACTGATGACCTACGGTCTGACCATCGACTATGGCAACAAACTGGGCAAGACCATCATCTTCGCAAAAAATCACACCCATGCAGAGAAAATCCTCGCGGTTTTCAATCAAGAATATCCGCACCTTCCCGGCTTTGCCAAGGTCATCGACAACTATATGACCTATGCCCAAAGCGCCATCGACGAGTTTTCTGACCCGAAGAAGCTGCCTCAAATCGCCATTTCCGTGGATATGCTGGACACCGGCATTGACGTGCCGGAGGTGCTGAATCTGGTGTTTTTCAAGGAGGTCATGAGCAAGGCGAAATTCTGGCAGATGATTGGGCGAGGCACCCGTCTGTGTCCGGGGCTGCTGGACGGTAAGGATAAGGATAAGTTCTACATTTTCGACTTTTGCGGCAATTTTGAGTTCTTTCGCATGAATAAAGGCAGACCTACCGCCAATATGATCGCCCTGCAAGGTGCAATCTTCCATCTGAAGGCCCAAATTGCCTTCAAATTACAGGACTTGGCGTATCAGACGACGGACTTGATTGCCTTCCGCAAGACGCTGGTGGAGGACATGGTGCACAAAGTGCAGGAACTGAACAAAGAGAACTTTGCAGTGCGCCAGCACCTGAAATATGTGGAGTTGTATGCAAATCCCGATAACTATAACGCCCTGACCTATGAGGACACGCTGCTCATGGGGCAGGAGCTTGCACCGCTCATTACACCGGAAGAGGACGATGCCAAGGCGCTGCGGTTCGACGCGCTGATGTATGGCATCGAGCTTGCCTATCTCTCCGGAAAGAAATACGCTAAAGCCCGCAGCGACCTGTTTAAGAAAGTTTCCTCTGTTGCATCTGTGGCGAACATCCCGGAAATTATGGTACAGGCTGAGCTGATCGACAAGATTTTGCATACAGACTATGTGGAGACTGCCGGAATCAATGAATTTGAGCACATCCGGGAGAATCTGCGTGACCTCATCAAGTATATTCCGGTCAGTAAAGTGCACTATGATACGAATTTTGATGACGAAATTCTGTCTGTGGACTGGAAAGAATCCGAGCTGGAGAACGACGATCTGAAGAACTACAAGGCCAAGGCGGAGTTCTACGTGCGTCAGCACATGAATGACGTCGTTATTGCCAAGCTAAAGAGTAATGTTCCTTTGACTGCGGAGGATGTGCAGGCGCTGGAGAAAGCACTCTGGAACGAGGTCGGTACAAAACAGGATTACGAGGCCGAGTATGGCCAGAAGCCGCTGGGCGAGTTCGTGCGGGAAATTGTCGGGCTTGATATGAATGCGGCAAAGGAGGCTTTTGCGCAGTACCTGAACGATGCCAGCCTCGATAGCCGACAGATCTATTTTGTGAACCAGATCGTGGAGTACATCGTTCATAACGGCATGATGAAGGACCTGTCCGTTTTGCAGGAAGCGCCGTTTACCGACCACGGCAGCATCGTGGAGGTGTTCACAGATCTTACAGTTTGGATGGGAATTCGAAATACCATAGAGAAAATCAATTCAAATGCTGTCGCGTAAGAACAAGCACGGTTACTGCTATTTCCAGTAACCGTGCTTATTTTTACAGTTCCAATAACTTTTGCGCTCTTCGCTGCACCTGCCGCTCCACCATCCGCAACCTATTTTCAGGCATGTTATAGCGGGAGTGCTTCTTGAACTTGAAGTTCAGCAGATGCCGCAGCTTCTCGCGCAGCTCCGGCGTCAGTGCGGCCTTGGCTGTGCCGAGAAAATCATCGTACACGCTGGGGTACAGCGTTTTGATATATTCCTCCAATGCGGTCTCGTTCGCCCAGGCGTCCGTGCCCGCAAAGTTAAAGAGGGAATTGCCGTGGTCGAACAGGGGAGCGGGGGAGACGATAGTATTCGTCCGGTTATCGACCATTACGCCAAAGTTCCCGAAATGCCGGTCCACATTGCAAATCACCGCATCAAACACCAGCATTTCGTTCAGGGCATTAACAAACTCAGTCCCCAGCTTTTCGTAGTATGCTTTCACAGCCTCCATACCGCCCTTAGAAACGAGATGGCCGATAGGGAGGTAGGCATACGCCTTGTCGGTAAAAAGCTCGCAGGTGGAACAGAAAACGCCCTTCCAACGGGATAAGCCGTAGGGAATCGCGTGAACGCCCATGGCGGCGGCGATTTGTGCGGCGTAAAACTCAGAGTATGGTTCGTTGCCGGTATTGGCCGCGCCCTCTGTGCCGCCCTTATAGAGATACACCTTACCGCCGATGCGCCGCCAGCATTTGCGGAGCATTCCGTTGGTGGTAAACTCCGGGCTGGAGAGCAGGGAAGTGCGGACGCTGCTGCCATAGCCGGTAAAGGCAAGCTCTGCCAGAACATTGCTGAATGGGTTGTCGTAGAGATTTACCTTGCCGAAAGAAGCGGTGTCACCGTCCTCGACGACCCAATAGCAATCGTTAAGGGATAGTCCTTTACAAACGCTGATAATACCGAGCGGACGGTTGAGGTTTAAGCCGCATTTTGCCAAAAGGCTATGGACGTAGGCGCGGTTTTTGGGAATCGTGCGGCGGCGCAGCCAACGGCTCAATCCGTCCGGTGTCAGCGTCAGATCAAGCGGCAGCAATGCCGCTTTTTCTTCATTTGTCCAAAGAATTTGGATCTCCGGCTCACTGGTATCGGTCGTTGCGGAGAATTTAACCAACGGTTCATCGAACTGCTTTAAAATATAGTTCATGATAAATCCTCCTCAAAAGTTACTTCAGACCACACAGGAAATTTTCTACATTCAAATACTGAACACCCTCAGCAAACGTATCTTTTCCGCGATAAAGAACGAATTTACCGCTGATCGGGCCAAAGCGATTTTCAACGATTTGGCATTTCTCTGCATCACGCAGATGAATTGTCTGCTTTTCGTTGACCTCGGTGCTGTGCTTGATTTCATAGATGCGGCAATTTTGACCTACTTTATCGTAAATCACCATGTCAAACTCGCCGCCGGTATCGAACTTGAATTTGAACGCTTCCATCGTACTGGGGGCCGCTTTGCAGACTTCCAGCAAAACAATGTCCTCCAGCATCCGGCCCTTTACATCGTCCAGAATCTTTCCTGTGATATATGCCTTATTCGTTTCGGGAATCGATGCAAAATAGGCGTCCTGCATCAGGGAATAAACCAAAGCCTTTGCGATGGCATAGCGCATACCGGGCTGGGAAAAGACGATATGCTCTGCCTGCTTACCGCTTTCATACCGTTCCGGACAGTTGACGATCAGATCCAGCATAAGCAGATACTTCTTCACTTTGTCGATATGCTCCTGCGTGATCGGGACGGTTGTTTCACTCTTTTCCTTGACCTCAATGATGGCCTTTAATCGCTCCAATATTTGCTTTTCATTGACATCATAGAGAACGGTCGCCCGTTCCGCAGGGAAATCATGCAGAAGCAGATCCTTTGCGGATCCAAAGTCATGGGACTTAAATTCGTCCTCCACCACGCGCAGCACAAACCGGTGGTTCATGTGCTGCACAATGCGGTTGATAACATTGGTCAGCTCACCTTTTTCGTAAAGTTCCCGCAGTTGATTGAAATATTCACCGTAATGGTCATTTTTCAGCGTGTGCTGAATGTTACGGCTGATGGCGGTATCAATATACTTCCGGGTACTTTCATCGTCCCGAAACGCGACCTCGTCAAAGGCAGCATCCGGATCGTCAAAGTTCATATTCTCCATTTTCAGCGTTCCGCCGTATTCAATATAGGAATCGACAGAACGGATGTTCAGGAGCCGCGCATACTCCCGAAAGGGAATAAAAGAGGTGTGGATCGTCACGCTTCTGTCGTACAGTTCATCGCGGTTTGCCATAGCGAAGCCAAGAGAGTCCGTACCGGAAACAACGATTTTCATGCCCATCATACTGAACACATCGGAAAGCACGGCAGCGGTGTCGATGAAGTCGTTCAGGAGCGTAATTTCATCAATAAATACATACCGATAGCCCAGTTCAAACAGAACTTTCAAGTCCTTTGTCAACCGTGACATATCATCGGTGGTCTGCACCTTGATGTAGGCCGTTTTTTCTATGGGCAGTTCGGAAAGCATTTGAAACAGAAGTGTTGTCTTTCCGGTCCGGCGGAGACCGTATAAAATACAGATCTTCCCATCATAGGAGCCGTTCACAAACTTCTGTAAGGTGCTGAAGCAGTCCCGCTTGCCGTATTTTGCCACGCTGTTTGCCAACGCCTGCAAGCCCGCACCTGTGACAACATTCGTATGAAACTCAGGTATTTGTGAGGGGACAGCGGCTGTAACAACAGGCTGACCATAGATTTCCAACTTTTGATAAATCGCATGGTATCTGGCTGTATTTGCTTTTGCGGCATCGTTTTCGTAATTCTGATAGTTGCGTGTGGACATACCGAGGTATTCCGCACATTGGGCCTGATTCAGCCCTTTTGAAATACGCAATTCTTTTAAGGTCACGCTCATCACCTCGCCTTTATTATATCACAGTATACGCAGAGGACAAGAAAAATACGCAAACATTTCGTGTTTTCTTCGTCTATTATTCGCCTTTCTTCTTTGGGAGCTGTGTAAGCGCATCTAATTCTTCATAGGTCAATTCGCCGTTCACGTAGCGGTTTCGTGCATTCTCCGCTTGTGCTTTCCAGATTTGAAATGCGGCATCTGTGTAAATGGCCGGAGTACGGCGAACACGCATATCATAGGTTTTGATCCGCTGCCGGATGAGCTTTAAGCCATTATCGGCAGCGATTTTCTTTTCATGTTTCTCCTTGACTGCGAGTTCTTTGCAGCTTTTTCCGGTATCACCGACTGACCGATCACAATAAAGAGCTTTGGAAGAGAAAGGGATAAAGTAACGATGACAGTATTCACACTTTTTCAATTCAATTCCCTGCTCGACCATCTCCAGCAGCTCTGTCAGCAGCGTCGCACCCAAATCATCCGAGCCCTCGATGCGGGCAAACCGGACGGACTTTGGTGGCGTCGAAATGCGGTCTGCCACCAACACCGGATCAAAATTCTGCTCATCTACATACAGCTTTCGTTCCGCGCGCATCTTGAGGTCCAAACCGGCGATCGCTGTGGCAGCTTGAAAATCGCGGCTCATATAGAGCGCCAAACGCTGCTTGGCGCTCAACTTAGATTTGTCCGGCACGAGCACGGCATCTACAAAGGCGGAGAGTTCCTTTTGCAGCTTCTCAAAACCTTCCATGCGTTCATCAAGCACGTCTGCCAGCTTTTCTTCAAAAAAGAGGGACTGCACAAAGCGTTCCCCAAAAGGGTGGATCGTGCTCAGCTCGTTTTTGATCTCGGTAATGGCTTGATTTTCCATCATGAGCGTTGTTCGCACCAGTAATTTCGCCCGTAAAGAAGCGAAATCTGTGGACAAAAAGGCAATAAGGGTTGTCCCAAGACGATATTCCACGGGCTTGAAATCCGTTTCTACATATTCCTTTTTGGGGCCAAAACTCAAGCAATACAAGGCTCTCAAGGCTTTTCCTCCATTCGTGGACACAGCTCCGCATCGTGTGTGGTAAATCATTTGTTACGCGAATAGTTTACCACATATTGAAATCTCCGTCAACGCTTGCTATCATTTTTGTGGAAGTTGAAATTCAGCACAAACGATCTTCCACAAAATTGAATGACCGCCGGAGCATTTCTCTTTCAGGGAAGCAGGCCATGACCGTCAATGACGCGAGCGTGCCAAGAATCAGAAATCGAGTTTCTGTCAGGCAGGAAACCGCTTCCGGGAAAACGGCAAACAAGTTCACCGGTCTCTCCGCATAGTTTCAAGGAAAGGGGGGAGCAGGATGGCAAGCAAACCGGAGTTGCTGCATAATCAGGCGGCAGACGAGATCGGGCAGGACTTTCTTCTCGCGTACCAGCGAGCCGTCCTGCTCGCCTTACAGCAGCAAGGTGTCCTCAATGAAACGCAGTTTAAAGACTGCGTACAGAAATTGGAGAAATATACACGAATGAATGGAGGAAATGAATAATGTTAAAAGCAGCATTCTATCAGGTAGAACAGTGCCAAGAATCGCCAGAGAAAATCAGAGCAGAAATGCAGGAATTCGCCGCTGATGTTGGGTTGGGATTCCATGCGTTTTACATGGATTCTCCAAAGCCGTGGTATCTTTCCGAGCCCAGCAGCGTACTTCGGAAAATGGTGGAGGATGCGTCTGAACGAAAATTTGACATTCTGATTATCGAGCGGATGTCGGATTTTACAAACTGTTGTATGGACGCACAGAAGGTGCTTCGGGCGATGAAAAAGCAAGGTGTCCGGATTTTTTACTGGAACGAACATATGCTTGAACTTGATGAGTACACCGATGAACCGACTTCCCAACTGCAAACCCATCTCATTATAGAAAATATCGCTCGGCAGGAAGAACTTCGGAAAATGAAGAATATTTTACGTTGGCAATTTAGTTCTCACGAAGCAACACAGTGAAATATCTTTTGCAATCAATAAGCTGTAAAGCAATAGTGCCTTTCAGTATCCGCACAGTTGCAAAGGCATGTGATTCGCCGTATGATACCCGCAAAGGAGGAGTTTTTATGTTACAAGTAGCAGCGTATTGCCGTGTATCCACGGATAAGGAAGACCAGGCAAATTCCTTTGAAGCGCAGCAGCGGTATTTCCGCGAGTACATCCAGCGCCAGCCGGATTGGGAGCTGCAAGGCATCTATGCTGACGAAGGATTTTCCGGCACATCGACCAACAAGCGCGTGGAGTTCAATAAAATGCTCCATGCGGCGGAGGTGGGACAGATCGACCTGATCGTGACCAAGGAGGTCAGCCGTTTCACCCGCAACACAGTAGACGCGCTGCAAATCACCCGCGAGCTGCGGCGACGCGGCGTCGGCGTGCTGTTTCTCAATGACAGCCTAGATACCCGAACCAACGATGGGGAGCTGCGGCTGACGATCATGAGTTCCTTCGCACAGGACGAAAGCCGAAGGACCTCTGAACGCTCCAAATGGGGGCAGATGCGCAGCATGGAGAAGGGTGTCGTTTTTGGCGGCTCGCTGCTGGGTTACGACGTGATTGGCGGCAAAATGACCGTCAACCCGGAGGGCGCTGAGGTTGTCCGGCTCATCTTCCATAAGTACCTGCAAGAGCGCAAAGGGTGCAGCACCATCGCACGGGAGCTGCGGGAGGCCGGTATTCTCAGCAGCAAGGGCAACTGCCTTTGGTCGTCTGCCACCGTGACTAAGATCCTAAAGAATGAAAAATACTGCGGTGACCTGATCCAGAAAAAGACCTACACGCCGGACTATCTGACGCACGAAAAGAAGTACAACCACGGCAAGGAACCGCTGGTAGAACTAAAAGATCACCACGAGCCCATCATCGACCGTGAAACGTGGCAGGCGGTGCAGCGGGAACTCTCCCGCCGCAACCGCGCGACAGGCTGCGGCGGACATGGCAACCGCTATCCGCTCTCCGGCAAAATTCGCTGCGGCGAGTGCGGCAAGAGCTTCTCTCACCGTACCAAAAAGCGGCAGGACGGCAGCTCCTATTACCGCTGGTGCTGCTTCACCGCCACCAACGAAGGCCTGCGGCGCACAGACGGCGCGGGAAATACCATCGGATGCAGCGTCGGGCGGCAGATCCGGGATGACATCGCCATGGACCTTCTGCGGCGCTCGGTGAACGACGTGACGCTGGATAAGAAAGCGATCATATCGAATCTCGCCCGCATTGTGGAAAGCGTTCTGGCGTCCGGCGAGGACAGCGGCGAGCAGGAACTGCGGCGGCTGGAGCTGGAGTTTGAAAAGCTGCAAGCCCGCAACGACACCATCCATGACCGCTTTTTCGACGAGAGTATCACCAAGGCTGACTATCAGCGCGCCAAAGCCCGCTGTGAAAGCGAAATGAACCGGGTGCAGGAGAAAATCGCCGCGATCAAACAGCGGCAGACGCTGAACACCGACACACAGACCCTAAAGCCGGACATCCGCGCCGCCATCACGGGCATCGTCTGCGGACGCACGGCGGACGACGACTTTTACGGGCACCTCCTCCAACAGATGACCGTGTACCGGGACGGCAGGGTAGAGGTGGCGCTCAATCTGCTGCCCGCCAAGTGGGTCTATGTACTGGACGGACTGGAAAAATACCGGGCAAAAATAGGGGGCCATGACGCTTCCTCTGTGCCGATGTCGGTCAGCAGTCCCTTGAGTTCGGGGTAGGGCATGGAGTAGCGCTGGGAAAGATAGCGCAGCGATGCACCAAGCTCCCCGTCTGGGCCGCCATATTGGCTGATGATTGCCGCGGCGAGTTTTGGATTCGGATTTTTGATTTTGACCGGATACTGTAACTTTTTTTCATAGACAAACATTTACTTTTCTCCCTCCAGATCCCAGGGCCACGGATCGCTCAGCCACTTGAAACTGCCCGGCGTCAGATCCGTTTTCAAAAGGGGCCCATACTGCTTTTCATAGGTCTCGCGCCCCTCGCGGCCAAGCTTGATATACGACCAGTAAAGGTTCAGCACCTCGGTATCCTCAGGGTGCGTGGTGAGATAAAGCCCAAGCTCGTCAATGGCAAAATCCAGTGCCATCAGCTCAGAAAGCGCCGGATTGACGGCAGGGAATTTCGTCTTCATCTGCGCGTGGAAGGGAAGGTTCAGCCCCGGAAACAGCGTGCCTGCCCGAAGCGCGTCCTGCTGGGAATAGCGCTCCGGATCGTTTTTCTGCATGGGGACATAGGGAAAAGCCAACGGCGCATAGCAGCCGTTCGGCAGCGAACCCGTGCCGGACTCGGCGCGCATGGCTTTGTTGTCGTCCAAAGAAGTCTCCTCCTTGCAAAGAATTGGGCGTCTGCCCATCTCATCCTATGCGGCGGGAGAAAAAAGGGAAGCGGGGCTTTTCTTTTTGTTCAATGTTCTGTATAATGAAAGGCACATAAGGCCGCGCCGCTGGGCATAAATTGTTCCCGGGGTGAGGGAATTGTTTCTGGTTTTGGGAAGAAAGGCGCTCAGCGCCGTGTTTGCGCTGCTGCTCGTACTGTCGGCTCTTGCCGTCAGCTTTGCTCTGCCGCCGAAAGCAGCCCAAACAAGCGGCGCAGCGGCAGTAGGGAATACCGTCTGGATCATCGATGCGGGACACGGCGGGGAAGACGGCGGCGCCGTCGGCGCAGACGGCAGCAGGGAAAGCGACATCAACCTCGCTATTGCCCGGCGGCTCGAAGGGCTGCTCATTTTTCTCGGAGAAGAAACGCGCATGACGCGCACCGATGACCGCTCGATTCACTCAGAAGGTGCCGCCACGCTGCGGGAAAAGAAGCGTTCCGACCTTAAAAACCGCGTCGCGCTCGTTAACGGCACGCAAGGTGCTATCCTTGTCAGTATTCACCAGAACAGCCTTCCGTCGTCTAAAAGGACGCACGGTGCGCAGGTATTCTATGGAATAGAAGAGGGAAGCGCAGCGCTTGCGAACGCCGTGCAGCGCTTGCTCAACGAGACGGTCAACCTGGAAAATCAAAAAGCGGAAAAGAGCATCGATCCGTCGATCTATCTGATGAAAAATGTCACTGCGCCCGCGATTTTGATCGAGTGCGGTTTTTTGAGCAATGAGAATGAAACGGCGCTCTTAAAAAGCGCCGACTATCAGCAAAAGTTAGCGGTCGTAATCGCAACCAGCCTGTTGCGGCCAGCACAGTAAAGTAAAAGAGGTTTACAATATGGCAAAGGCAAAAAGCGTATTTTTCTGCACCGAATGCGGCAACGAAACGCCAAAATGGGCGGGCCGCTGCCCGAGCTGCGGCGCGTGGAACACGCTCGTGGAGCAAAGCGTCAGCGATGCCGCCAAGCCGAAGGCAAACGGGCACAGCCGCGCACTGCGCGCGAAGGCGCGTCCCATCGGCGAGCTGGATACCGCGCAGGAGATTCGTTTTCCCACCGGCATGGGGGAGCTGGACCGCGTGCTGGGCGGGGGCGCCGTGCAGGGCTCGCTCGTGCTCGTCGGCGGCGCGCCGGGCATCGGAAAATCCACTTTGATGCTGCAAATCTGCGGAAAGCTGAGTGAAAACGCTAAGATTCTGTATGTTTCCGGCGAAGAATCGCCGCGTCAGCTCAAGCTGCGCGCCGACCGCCTTGGCGTACAGTCGGACAAGCTGTATGTCCTGTCGGAGACCTGCCTTGGCGATGTGTTGCAATCCGTTGAAGAGGAAAAGCCGGACGTTCTGATCGTCGACTCCATTCAGACGCTCTATCAGGATTCGCTGGAATCGCCCGCCGGCAGCGTAGCGCAGGTGCGCGCCTGTACGCTGGAGCTGATGCAGCTCGCCAAAGGGGAGGGCATCACTGTTTTCGTTATCGGACACGTCAATAAGGAGGGCTCGATCGCAGGCCCGAAGGTATTGGAGCACATGGTCGACTGCGTGCTGTACTTCGAAGGCGAAGCACACATGAGCTACCGCATCCTGCGCGCGGCAAAAAACCGCTTTGGCGCGACGAATGAGATCGGTGTCTTTGAAATGCGCAGCGAGGGCCTTGTCGAGGTGCCGAATCCTTCGGAAATGCTGCTTTCCGGCCGCCCGGACGACGCGCCCGGCACCTGCGTCACCTGCGTGATGGAAGGCCAGCGCCCGGTGCTGGCCGAGGTGCAGGCGCTGCTCGCGCCCGCGGCGCAATCGGTCTCGCGGCGAACGAGCAACGGCTTTGACTACAACCGCGCCGCCATGCTGATGGCGGTGCTCGAAAAGCGCGGTGCGCTCAAAGTGTCCGGCTGCGACGCATTTCTGAATGTCATCGGCGGACTCAGTGTGGACGAGCCGGCGGCAGACCTTGCCGCCGTGCTGGCGCTCGCGTCGAGTTATCTTGACAAGCCCATCGGCAACCACGTCGCCGCCATCGGCGAAGTCGGCCTCACGGGCGAGCTTCGCAGTGTGAACCACTTGAGCGAGCGGCTGAGCGAAGTACACCGCCTGGGCTTTGAGACCTGTATCATTCCAAAGCAGCGCAAGGATCAGATCCGCGCGCCGCAGGGTCTTGCGCTCATCGAAGCGCGCAACATCGCCGAAGCGATGCGCGCCATTGTACAGGCGTGAGCACGCCGCAAGCAATGCAGTGCAACCAAAATCTATACAAAGCGCGTCACGATAATATCCCACACTCAGACAAGGAGGTTTGCGGCTGAAACGGTGTCAAAATACGCGTTTTCCGTGGAAGTGGTAAAATTCCCCTCCCCTGAATTGAACAAAATTTTTATTTTGTTCAATTATGTATGGAGGAAGAAACCGTCCATTCCCCCTGTCTTTTCAGCGCGCTTTGCGCGCTGCGATCACGCGATCCTTTTGACATTCCATACAGTCACCTGACAACATGAACGACTATCGGCTCGAATCGCCGCCGATCCTGCGCGATTTTCTATCGTATCACGAGACCATCAAAGCACACTCGCAGAAAACGGTCGACGAATACTTCCTCGACCTGCGCAACTTTTTTCGCTATCTGAAGCAGTCGCGCGATCCGTCGCTGCGAGACCTCCCTTTGAGTGAAATTTCCATCATGGATGTCGATCTCGACTTTGTGAAAAAAGTAACATTAACCGATATCTACGCCTACATGACCTATCTGAGCCGCGACCGCGTGCAGCATCAGAACAGTGACGTGTCTGACTACGGCCTGAACGCCGCGTCCAGAGCGCGAAAAATCGCAACAATTCGCTCTTTTTACAACTATTTGGTCAATAAAGCGCACCTTTTGGACACAAATCCCTGCAAGGACCTCGACTCCCCCAAGATCAAGAAGTCACTGCCGAAGTACCTGACGCTCGACGAGAGCGTGCAGCTTCTCCAGTCCGTCGACGGGCAGAACCGCGAGCGCGATTACTGCATTCTGACGATCTTTCTGAACTGCGGGCTGCGAATCTCTGAGCTTTGCGGCCTTGATCTGCAGGATATTCAAGATGACGCGCTGCGCATACTTGGCAAGGGCAACAAGGTACGCATCGTCTACTTAAACGACGCCTGCAAAGACGCGCTCAAGAGCTACCTCGCCGTCCGCCGCCCCATCTCCGGCCGCGATCACAATGCCCTCTTCCTCTCGTCGCGCAATGAGCGCATCAGCCGCTCGAGCGTCCACGCGCTCGTCAAAAAGCACCTGAGCGCCGCGGGGCTCGACGCTTCAGAATACTCCTCGCACAAGCTGCGCCACACGGCGGCAACGCTCATGCTGCAAAATGGCGTGGACGTCAAAGCCGTGCAGGAGGTGCTCGGGCATGAGCATCTGAACACGACGGAGATCTACACACACATTGATAACGACGCGCTGCGCGTGGCTGCAAAGGCAAATCCCTTGTCGCATGTAAAGATGAAAAAGAACGAGGATTAAAATTGACTTTCCCGGCTTCATCCGATATACTTAACAGTTGATGAAATGTATTTTTCAAGGAGGGTTTCCATGAATACAAAAGAGCTTTCCCCCATCTGCCGGCAGGTACGGCGTGACATCATCACGATGACCGCCAACGCCGGTAGCGGCCACCCCGGCGGTTCGCTGTCTGCGGTGGAGCTGATGACCAGCGTTTTCTTCAACCACATGCGCGTTGACCCGCAGAACCCGCACGATCCCAACCGTGATCGTTTCGTGCTCTCCAAGGGTCATGCCGCTCCCTGCTACTACGCAGTCCTCGCCGCCAAGGGCTTCATCTCCCGCGACGAGTACGCAAACTTCCGCCAGCTCCACTCCATCCTGCAGGGCCACCCCGACGCGAAGAAAGTCCCCGGTGTGGACGCTTCCACCGGCTCTCTCGGTCAGGGCGTGTCCATCGCTGTCGGCATGGCGCTGGGCGCCAAGCATCTCGGCAAGGATACGAAGGTCTTCGCCCTCGTCGGCGACGGTGAGAGCCAGGAGGGTCAGATCTGGGAGGCTTACATGGCTGCCGCGCACTATAAGCTCGACAATCTGACCGTCATCATCGACAACAACGGGCTCCAGATCGACGGCACGAACGACCAGGTCATGAGCCTTGGCGATCTGCCCGCCAAGCTCCGCGCGTTCGGCTTTGATCTCATCGAGCTGCCCGACGGCAACGATCTCGACGCCATCGAGGCGGCGCTCTCCAAGCCCACCATGCCCGGAAAGCCCAAGGCGATCCTCGCCCATACGGTCAAGGGCAAGGGTGTTTCGTTCATGGAAAACCAGGTCGGCTGGCACGGCAAGGCCCCAAATGCCGAGCAGCGTGAGCAGGCACTGAAGGAATTGGAGGAGTAAGAACATGGCTGATAAAATTGCAACCCGTCAGGCTTACGGCGAAGCGCTGATCGAACTGGTCGAAAAGAACGATAAGGTCGTCGTGCTCGACGCCGACCTCGCCAACGCCACGCAGACCTGCAAGGTCGCCAAGGCGCACCCCGAAAAATTCTACAACTGCGGCATTGCCGAGGCCAACATGGTCGACATCGCCGCCGGTATGTCCACGATGGGCCTCATCCCCTACTGCTCTTCGTTTGCGATGTTCGCGGCCGGCCGCGCCTATGAGCAGATCCGCAACAGTGTTGCCTACCCGCACTTTAACGTCAAGGTCTGCGCCACGCATGCGGGTGTCAGCGTCGGCGAGGACGGCGGCAGCCACCAGTGCATCGAGGATCTCGCGCTTATGCGCGCTATCCCCGGCATGACGGTCATCTGCCCCGCGGACGCCAACGAGGCTAAGGCCGCCACCATGGCGATTGCCGAGGTCGACGGCCCGGTCTACATGCGCCTTGCTCGTCTCGCCACCCCCGTTTTCGAGGGCGACATGGTCAAGCCCTTTGAGATCGGCAAGGCAAACGTCCTGCGCGAGGGCAAAGATGTTGCGATCTTCGCGACCGGCCTCATGGTCAACGAGTCCCTGATGGCTGCCGAGGCGCTCGCAAGCGATGGCATCGACGCTGCCGTCATCAATATCCACACCATCAAGCCCATCGACGCAGAGTGCGTGACGGAGTACGCCGAAAAATGCGGCAAGGTCATCACCGTTGAAGAGCACAGCGTCATCGGCGGCCTGGGCGACGCCGTGGCCGACGTGCTCATGGGCAAGGTGAACTGCAAGTTCCACAAGATCGGCGTGAATGACCGCTTCGGCCAGTCCGGCAAGGCGGCGGACGTGCTGCGCGAATACGGCCTGACGGCCGACCAGATCGCCGAGACCATCAAGGCAAACATCTGACAGGGCTGCCCTGCGCACCTGCCGCAAAAAGGAGACAAAGGCAACACTTTGTCTCCTTTTTCAAAAATTGCACGTTCCCCTCTTGCAAAATCCGATTCATGTGCTACAATACCAAATAGTCCCAAACGTACCAATCATTTGAAACAACTTTACTAAAAAAGGAGAAGATATTATGCCGCTCGTAACATCTACTGAAATGTTCAAAAAGGCCTATGACGGCGGATACGCCGTCGGCGCGTTCAACGTCAACAATATGGAGATCGTGCAGGGTATCACCGAGGCCTGCCAGGAAGAGCACGCGCCCGTGATCCTGCAGGTCAGCAAGGGCGCCCGCGCCTACGCGAACCACACCTACCTCGTCAAGCTCGTCGAAGCCGCGGTCGAGTGCTGCCCCGATATCCCCATCGTGCTGCACCTTGACCACGGCCCGGACTTCGAGACCTGCAAGTCCTGCATCGACGGCGGCTTTACCTCCGTGATGATCGACGCCTCCTCCAAGCCCTTCGCCGAAAACATCGAGATCACGAAGAAGGTTGTCGAGTACGCACATGACCACGGCGTCGTGGTCGAGGCCGAGCTCGGCACGCTCGCCGGCATCGAGGATGAGGTCAAGGTCGCCGCGCACGAGGCGTCTTACACCCGCCCCGAAGAGGTCGAGGAATTCGTCTCCAAGACCGGCTGCGACTCCCTCGCCATCGCCATCGGCACGAGCCACGGCGCTTACAAGTTCAAGCCCGAGCAGTGCACCGTCAATGAGCAGGGCATCCTCGTCCCGCCCCCGCTGCGCTTCGACGTGCTGAAGGAAGTCTCCAAGCGTCTGCCCGGCTTCCCCATCGTGCTGCACGGCTCTTCCTCCGTCCCGCAGGAGTATGTCAAGATGATCAACGAGCACGGCGGCAAAATGCCCAACGCCATCGGCGTGCCCGAGGAGCAGCTGCGTCAGGCCGCAAAGCTCGCCGTCTGCAAGATCAACATCGATTCCGACCTGCGCCTTGCCATGACCGGCACCGTGCGTGCTTTCCTCGATGAGCACCCCGACAAGTTCGACCCGCGCGAGTATCTCAAGCCCGCCCGCGCCAACATCAAGGAACTGGTGCGCCATAAGCTCATCGACGTGCTTGGCTGCGCCGGCAAGGCTTAAAAAAGGAGAAACGATATGAGTGAATTGAAAGGCGCGTGCATCATCGGCCAGTCCGGCGGCCCGACCTCCGTCATCAACGCGAGCGCTTACGGCGTGATCCGCACGGCGCTCGATTCCGGCAGCATCACGAATGTCTACGGCGCAGAGCACGGCATCAAGGGCGTGCTGGCCGACAGACTCTTTGATATGAGCATGGAGGATCCGAAGGAGCTGGAGCTTCTCAAGTATACCCCCTCCTCCGCCCTCGGTTCCTGCCGCTACAAAATGAAGGATCCCGACGAGGACGACACGGACTACAAGCGCATTCTCGAGGTCTTCAAAAAGCATGACGTCCGCTACTTTTTCTACAATGGCGGCAACGACTCGATGGACACCTGCAACAAGATCTCCAAGTACATGCAGAAGGTCGGCTACGAGTGCCGCGTGATGGGTGTGCCCAAGACGATCGACAACGACCTCTACGGCACCGACCACTGCCCCGGCTACGCGAGCGCCGCAAAGTACATCGCAACGAGCCTGATGGAGGTCTATCAGGACGCGCACGTCTACGACACGGGCATGATCTGCGTTGTCGAGATCATGGGCCGCCACGCCGGTTGGCTGACCGCCGCCGCCGCGCTTGCAACAAAGTACGGCGCAGGTCCCGACCTCATCTACCTGCCCGAGACCGACTTTGATATGGATACCTTCCTTGCCGACGTCCAGCGCGTTTATAAGGAGACCGGCAGCTGCATGGTCGCCGTGTCCGAGGGTATCCACTATGCCGACGGCAGCTTTGTTTCCGAGGCCAAGACCAGCGCGACGGACGGCTTTGGCCACGCGCAGCTCGGCGGCCTTGCGGCGCTGCTTGCGAGCATCGTGAAGGAAAAAACCGGCGCGAAGGTGCGCGGCATCGAGCTTTCGCTGCTCCAGCGCTGCGGCGCGCACCTGGCCTCCGAGACCGACATTGAAGAGGCCGTCATGGCGGGCCGCGCCGCGGTGGAGAACGCCGTCGCGGGCATCACGGATAAGATGGTCGCCTTCGAGCGCGAGACCGTGAACGGTCACTACGCCTGCAAGACGAAGCTCCTTCCGCTCACGTCCGTTGCAAACTATGAAAAGAAGATCCCGCTCGAGTGGATCAACGATGCACACAACGGCGTCAAGCAGGAGCTCATCGACTATGTGCTGCCCCTCATTCAGGGCGAGCCGAAACTCCCGAAGGAGGATTCCCTCCCCCGCTTCGCCAAGCTCAAAAAGGTGCTGGCCAAGTAAGATTTTCAATAAAAAAGGAACCGATTCGTAAAGAATCGGTTCTTTTTTTCTGTTTCACGCATTCCACTTATTCAGCGGTAAACCACTCGCCGAGAATATCCGTGGTGAGCGGCAGCGTCGTGCGCGTCCGCCTTCTCCTACACGATAAGCTGCGGGGTGCGGCTTGCTAAAATGATGCTGACAAGCGCCGCTGCCACCAGCAGCGGCAGCGCGATCTTTCGGCTCATATTCTCTTCCTCCTGTTATCCTTCTTTATAGAACAGCATAACAGTGGGCGGCGGAAATGACAAGTTACAAAGCAATGACATTCCGGTTACAGAAATGTAACAAAGAGAGAGGAAATTCCTCTCTCCTTGTTTTTTATAGAATGATGCAGATGAGACCGCCGGTGCCCTCGTTGATGATGCGCTCAAGCGTCTGGCGAAGCTTGAGGCGCGCGTCGTCCGGCATGTGCTTGAGCTTTGCCTGCAAGTCTTCGTTCACGATCTCGTGGAAACTGCGGCCGAAGATATTGGACTGCCAGATCTTCGTCGTGTCGCCCTCAAACTCCTGCAAGAGATAATTGACCATGTCCTCGCTCTGCTTTTCGTTGCCGACGATGGGCGAAACCGTCGTTTCGATGTCGGCGCGAATGATGTGCAGGCTCGGCGCGCTCGCCTTGAGCCGCACGCCGTAACGCCCGCCCTGCTTCATGATCTCCGGCTCTTCGAGGTTCAACTCATCGACGGTCGGGACGACGATGCCGTAGCCGCTCTCGCGCGCGTCGGCAACCGCCTGCGCCACCTTGTCATACTCCGCCTTGACCGCTGAAAGCTCGGTGAGAAGGCTCAAAAGGTCGCCGTCGTCCTTCACATCAAAACCCGACTGTTCGCTGAGCGTCTGGTAGAACAGTGTGCGCGGGAGCTGCAATTCCGCCGCGGCAACGCCTGTGCCGAGTTGAATGGAAGTAATGCGAGCGCTGCTGACATTCTCGCAGTCGCCAATGGCGCCGATCGCCCCCTGTACCTCGCGGATACAATGGAGCGCGCTCGTGTTTTCTCGAATGGCCTGATAGAGTCCGCTTTTGATCGGGTGGTCGTCGCTCAGCGCCTCAACCCACGGCGGAATAAAAAGATCAAGCTCGCAGAGTGGGAACTCGTAGAGAATGGCCTTGAGGATCCGTCCCACCGCCGCATCGTCGAGCGTCAGGCAGTTTACCGGCAGGCACGTCACGCTATAGCGTGAAGCAATATCCCTTGCCATCGCCTGCACGCGTTCGCTTTCCGGCTCTGCTGCGTTGAGCAGGACGAGGAATGGCTTGCCGATCTCCTGCAACTCGCGGATCACGCGCCCCTCGGCCTCTATGTAGTCCTCGCGGGGAATGTCGGTAATGCTGCCATCGGTCGTCACCACAACGCCGATGGTCGAATGTTCACGGATCACGCGCGTGGTACCAAGCTCCGCCGCCTCGCTCATCGTTACCTCGCGGTCGAGCCACGGCGTTGAGACCATGCGGGGGCTTTCCCCCTCCATCTGTCCCGTCGCGCCGGGGATCATATAGCCCACACAGTCGATGAGCCGCACCGAGCAGCTGCTGCCCTCGTCGAGCGCGATGTCAACGGCCTCTTCCGGTACGAATTTCGGCTCCGCCGTCATCACCATGCGGCCGCTGCCGCTCTGCGGCAGCTCATCTTTCGCCCGCTCGCGGCGGTAGACATTGTCGATATTCGGAATGACCTGTGTTTCCATGAAGCGCTTGATAAACGTCGACTTGCCCGCGCGCACAGGGCCGACCACGCCGATGTAGATGTCCCCCGCCGTGCGGGTGGAAATATCCTGATAGATTTCCGTATTCATGCTCATACCCTCTTCCTCCGTTCCTCAGCGCCTGCGCGGGATCAGCAGGAGCTTCCCGCTCACCGCGGTCGATTCCTCTTTGAGCTCATTGGCAGCAAGAATGGCCTCGACCGTCGTGCGGTACCGCTTGGCAATATCCCACAGCCGTTCCCCCGGCTTCATTGCCCGCAGTACGAGCGACGGAACGTTTTTCTCCTTTTTCTCGCATTCCTCCGCCTGCAAGGACTGGAGACAGGGGTAAGACGGCATCTCCACTACACTGACGGCAAAGGTCACGGGAAAGCGCAGCTCCACGCCGTCCGCGCCGACAGATGCGGCGATCTCACCGGCATACACATCCTGCACCCGCGCCTGACCAGCGAGCGGCAGATCGGTTTCAAGCAGCACCTCGCTCCGCCGCTCCGAGAGCAGCGGCACGGCATTTTCGTCAAGATACAGCACACGCAGATTGGCCGTCGCGCGCAGCGCCGAGGACGCGCCGGAGTCGCTGACGCCGGCGCTGCTGAAGATCACGTCTGCGGCAAGCACATTCTGCACCTCTGCGCCCGTTTCGATCTTTTCACGCACGAGCTGCTCGCGCAGCACCGGTGCTGCGCTGTCGCACAGCTCGACCGTTTCCGTCTTTGCGTTCAGCTCATATGCCGTGCTGTAAAGGTCTGTAACACAGCAGACGCTACGCGTTTCGCGCACCGCCGCAAAGGCGCTGATCGTCAGCCGCAGCGAAACGGTGCGGAAATTGTCAGGCTCGCTCTCGCCGCCGACATGGATCTCCGCGCCCGTCAGGCGCAGCGACGCGCGCACCGTCGTTTCCCCCTCCTCCTCGGAAAGGCCGTCGAGGATCTGCGAAAACGGCAGTTCGCCGCTCAAGGAGGCGAGGTTTCCGCCCTCATCGAGATATACAGCGTCCAGACGGGCAATGCCCTTGAGCACGATCTTGTTGCCGATCTCCTTGCAGTCGGTCGTGCGCAGCACGCATTTGCTGCGCAGCAGCTCACGGATCGGCTCCTTTGTGCCGGAGAGCATCACCTCATCGGCGAAGGTAAAATCCTTTTCCCGAACGGCACGGATCACGGTGATCTCTTTCTTCTCGCACAGCGTTTCGATCTTGTAAGCCTCCTGCTCCTTTACGCCGCTGCATACGCTCAGCGACGCAGGTACGTACGGTGTGAGCGCCAGTTCCACATTCACGCGCGTGAAGATCTTGCGCGGGTTGAGCATGCGCACCTCGCATGAGCAGAGCCTGCCCTCCAAACAGCAGTCTGTGCCGCTTGAAAGCGCGCGCCCCTCGATCATTTCCTCGAGCGGCAGGGAATACTCAAACGATTTCATTCCATGCGTGTCCTCCGCCACATACAAAAGCGTCATGCGGATCGTGCCTGACACCTGTGCTTTTCCGTCTGTGATCTCGCGGCTGCGCAGGAAAAGGCACCCGCTCGCATCTACGATGCGGGCAATATCCGGCAGATAGTCCGGCACGATGGTTTCCGTCGTTTCCTCACGGTTTTCGCTCAACTGCGGCAGCGCCTGATAACAGGCAAACTGCTCTTTTTTCAATTCCAGTTCCATTGCAGTCCTCTCCTTCGGCTAAGTGGTTACTGCACTCTATGCGTAGTGGACGCGCGTTATGCTTCCTCCCTGACGCCAAATACGCGCCGCAGCAGCGACGAGAGAACCTTGGGTGACTTCCAAACGACAATTTTCATGCTTTTCTCCCTCCCAATATTCATGCCCTTTTCAACCAATGTTAAAATCTGCGCAGGCAGCCGATGCCGCAGAAGATGAGAAGAAAAGCGACCAGAAACATCAGCGCCCCCACCGGAAAAACAGCCGCAATAAAAATACCGAGCCCCAGCGCCAGCGCGCAAACACCCACGCAGCGCCACGGGCCGAACAGCGGCGGCCCCGGCGGGCGCGGCGGCGGATTCGGAACCATGCTTCTCCCCCCTCTCCCGGCGTTCGCCTGCTCCATTCTATACAAAAGCGTGCAATGTGTTCCCGCTCTATCACGGCAAAGCGCCAAACTTTTCCGTAGGGCTTTGCGCAATACTTGACAATTTCCCCGCCCCGTATAGTATAAGAATTACTTGACTTTATCGCGGCTCTGCGGGCGTGTTCCGCACCGGCCGCAACGGAAAGGACGGTACCCCTATGCAGCAAATGAGCAGCAGAAACCAGCATTTTACCGATTCCGTCATTCGCAGAATGACGCGCATCTCCAATGAGAGCGGCGCGATCAACCTGGCGCAGGGCTTTCCCGATTTTGACCCGCCCAAGGAGATGACGGATCGCCTTGAGGTGGTCAGCCACGAAGGCCCCCACCAGTACCCCATCACGATGGGTGCGCCGAACTTCCGTCAGGCCATCGCGCGCAAGTGCGGCCATTTCATGGGCCGCACCATTGACCCTGAGACCGAGATCGTCGCCACCATCGGTTCGACCGAAGCCATGGTCGACACGCTCTTCGCCCTGACCGATCCGGGCGACCGCGTTGTGATGTTCTCCCCGTTTTTTGAAAATTACCGTGCCCAGACCATCATGGCGGGCTGCGAGCCGGTCTTTATCCCCCTGAACCCGCCGACGTTCTCCTTCGACCCGAACGTACTGGAGGACGCCTTCCGCGGCGGTGCAAAGGCCATCATCATCTGCAACCCCTCGAACCCCTGCGGCAAGGTCTTCACCGAGGGAGAGCTCAGGATCATTGCCGAGCTTTGCGTCCGCTACGATGTATACGCCATCATGGACGAGGTGTATGAGCATATCATTTACGATGGCCGTAAGCACGTTTACATGAACAGTCTCCCCGGCATGTGGGAACGCACGGTGTCCTGCTCCTCGCTTTCCAAGACCTATTCTATCACCGGCTGGCGACTCGGCTACGCCATCGCGCCGGAGCCGATCATGACGCGTATCCGCCAGTATCACGACTTCACCACCGTCGGCTGCCCGTCCCCGCTGATGGAGGCCGCGGTCGTGGGACTCAATATGCCGCTAAGCTACTACGATGAATTTGGCGCGCACTATGCACACATGAAGAAGATCTTCACCAATGGCATGCGCAGCATCGGCATTCCCTTCACCGATCCCGAAGGCACATACTTCGTGCTGGCCGATATTTCTCCGTACCTCAAAAAGGGGCAGAGCGATGTTGACTTCTGCGAGCAGCTCGCACGCAAGGTCGGCGTCGGTTCGGTACCGGGAAGCTCCTTCTTCAGCGAGCCGATCAACAACATCATCCGCCTGCACTTCGCCAAAAAAGACGAAACACTGTATGCGGCGCTCGATCGGCTGAGCCATATCAAAGACCTGATGTAAGACATTGATACGAAAAAAACTCTGTTCCGCTCGGAACAGAGTTTTTTCTATACAGTGATTTTGCTTTACAGCAATGATTCCATGCTGATTTGCTGGTCATTGGCAGGAGCAGCGTTCGTTTCCCCATCTGGCCCGCCGAAGCGAGAGATAAACGCTTCCTCGGAAAGCACCGGAACGCCCAGCTCCTTGGCTTTCTTCGCCTTTGATGAGCCGGACTCCCCGTCGTTGCTGACGAGATACGACGTTTTTCCCGAGACGCTGCCTGTGACCTTGCCGCCCTGCCGCTCGACATAGGCCTTGAAGTCATCGCGGTTTTTGAAGGTGTGCACGTCGCCCGTAATGACAAAGGTAAGTCCTTTACAAGTCCCGTCGTTTGCGGCTTTTGGTGCAACCTCATCCACGAGAAGTTCATGCATCAGACGCTCGAAAAGCGCGCGATTCCCCTCGTCTGCAAACCAGTTCAAAAGCGCGTTCGATCTTTCCACGCCGATGCCGTCTACATCCTCAAAGCCCTCGCCGCTCTCGATACGCGCAAGGAAGCCCTTCGTGCCGAGTGCCGCAATGAGCTTTTTGCCCGCATCTGTGCCGATGTTCGGAATGCAGAGCGCAAAGATGAGGTGGACAGGATCAGCTTTGCGGCTTTTTTCGATGGCCGCCATCAGGTTGGCGCAGGACTTTTCGCCAAAGCCCTCGAGCGCGACGATTTCGTTTGCGTGGTCGTTCAGATGGTAGAGATCCGAAAAATCGCGCAGGTAGCCGCGGTTGACGAACTCGTGCAGCGTCTGCACAGAAAGGCCGTCAATATCAAGACCCGCCTTGCTCGCAAAACGAACAAAGCGCTTTAGGTGCTTGGCAGGGCAGTTTGCATCGGTGCAGCGCAGCGTCTTTACGCCGCTCACCGGGCTGACGCGTACCTCGGTCGCCGCGCCGCAAACGGGGCAGGCGCTCGGGACCTCGTAACTCCCCTCCGCGCGCACGACCGCGATGCACTTCGGAATGATCTTATTCGCTTTGATGACACGCAGCGTCGTCTTCCTGTCCGCGCCGATGCCGAGGCGCTCGAGCTCGCTCACATTGCAAAGAGAGGCCCGCGAAACGGTCGTCCCCTCAAGCTGCACAGGATCAAAGACCGCAACAGGTGTGATGGTCGACGCCGCGCACGACCATTCGATATGGTCGAGCACGGTCTCAGCGGATACGTCCGCCCACTTGTAGGCAAGACCTGCGCGCGTGGCGTGGTGCCCCGTCACGCTGCCGGTCGCGGCGTAGTCGGTATCGTCATAGGTGATGACAAGGCCATCAACAGGAATGCCCATCTCGCCGGAATCGACCTTCTTCGTCCAGCGCGCAATGGCGTCCGGCAGATGCAACTCGTCCGTTTCCTCGCGCTCGACGGTCGTAAAGCCCAGCCGATCGAGGTAGTCCATGCGCGCGCCCCAGGAGCGGAGCTCCTCGTCCGTATGGACGAGCGTGAAAGCGTTGAAGGTCACATTGCGCTCACATACTTTGTCGAGATTCGCCTTGTCGAGTGCCAGCGTGCCGGCGGCAAGGTTGCGGGGATTCGCGTATCGGTCGTCCGCGTCCTCAAGCGTATCGTTGATGGCCTCAAAATCCGCGTAGGAGATGGTCGCCTCGCCGCGCACAACAAGGTGTCCCTTGTCCGCGATCTTCGCGGGAATGCCACGGATCGCAGCGGCCATATAGGTGATGTTCGTGCCGACGGTGCCGTTGCCGCGTGTCAGAACGCGCGTGAGCTTCCCGCCGTCGTAGGTCGCAACAAGGGTAGAGCCGTCGAGCTTCCACGAAAGCCAGATCGCGCGCTCCCCCGCCCAGTCCTGCAATTCCGCTACCTTTTTCGTCTTGGCGAGCGAAAGCGCGGGGTATTCGTGCGCTTCCTTCTCCCCCTCGCCGTCCATTTCATTCCCGGAATGGCTCGTCACCTGCGTGGGACTGTCGGGCCGGACGTAGCCGGTCTCTTTTTCAAGAGCGGTCAGCTCGTCAAAAAGAGCGTCCCACTCGTAGTTCGTCATCTGCTCCTCTTGCCCGCCGTAGTAAGCGTCGGAGGCGGCATTCAGCCGTGTTACGATCTCGTCGATCCGGATATTTTTGTCCATAGTGCGTTCCCTCTCTCCGGCGGTGCGCAAAAGGCAGTCAGCCGTTGTTCATGATGTAATCTTCCGCGTTCTGCTCCATGTCCGCGCCGTTGCTGAAATAGGTGTAATTGTCCGGCACGGAGCCGACGATAACGGTCTCCGCCACGGAATAGGTGTTGCTGAGCTTTGTTGTCGTTGAAAATCCGGGCAGCAAAATGCTGACATAGACGTCCACCACAAGATAGATCTGGTGCTTGGTCTGGTTGATGCCCGCCGACGTGAACGTATTTTCAAAATGCGCGCTTGACGAGCCGACCGACTGCATCCGCACCCGAATGAGCGGCCCGCGCCCCGAGAGAAACGGTGAGCCGAGCAGTGTGCCGACCGGCACGGAAAGCTCCTTGGTCGTCACCTCGGAGAGCTTTTCCAGCACCTCGTCGATGATGGCGGATTGCAGGCGGTTGCATTCCGACATGTTGCTCTTGACCGCCGTGATCCTGCCCTCATTGTCTTTTTCAAAGGAAATGAGCTGATCGTAATCCACGCCGCCGCTGTAGATCGTTTCATTCACGGCGGCGGTGACGATACCGTTGACCGTATTTGACACCCGCGCCGTTGCAAGCGACGTGAGCACGGGCTTTAGGTGCGTCATCGCAACGACGGTGAGCGCCAACAGTACTGCCAGCAAGATGAGCGCCAACAGCAGCGCGCGTTTTTTGCCAGAAAGCAGCTTTCGCCTTCGCATCGGCTCCACCTCGATTCGATGAAGCCTATGACAGCACAGCTTTTCCCTATTCCGGCAGCGCCATCACAAGCTTTTTGAAGGCTTTCCCGCGCTCCATAAAGTTCGTAAAGCAGTCGAATGCCGCACACGCGGGCGAAAGTGTCACAATATCGCCCGTTCCGGCACGTTCGTAAGCGGTCTGTACGCAGGCGGCAAGATCCGCGCAGCGTACGATCTCGGGAAGATCCTCCTCGCGCGCGTGATCGCGCAGGGCCTTTTCGATGGCGTCTGCCGTCGCGCCGCACAGGATCAGCAGCTTGACATGCTTTACCACTTCCGGTGCAAGGGGTGCAAAGGAGATATGCTTGTCATATCCGCCCGCGATCAGAATGACCTTTTCATCAAACGCGCGCAGCCCCGCGATGGTGCGCGTGGGACTTGTGGCAATGGAATCGTTATACCACTTCGCGCCGTGCAGCGTGCGCACATATTCGATACGGTGCTCCACGCCCGCAAAGCTGCGCGCAGTCTTTTTCATCACATTATAAGGTACGATGCCGTCCAGCGCCGTCACAGCGGCAAGATAATTTTCGACGTTGTGCAGCCCCGGCAGGCGAATATCCGAAGCGCGCATGACCTCTTCCTCATGTCCGTTATGACGCAGAGCGAGCGCGTCACCGCGCAAAAACGCGCCGTCCGCGACCGCTTCGCGGCGGCTGAAAAGGCGCGTGTGCGCTTGGGACTTTTCAGAAAGCGCGCGCGTGATGTCGTTATCCTCATTAAAGATGGCGATGTCGTCCGCACTCTGATGGAGATAGATGTTCTCCTTCGCCGCAATATACTCCGCCATATCGCGGTGCATATCGAGATGGTTCGGCGCAAGGTTGGTCATCACCGCGATGTGCGGCGAGCGCTTCATATCCAGCAGCTGGAACGACGAGAGCTCAACGACCGCAACATCATCGCGCTTCATCTTCTCCGCGTCGCACAGCAGCGGGTGGCCGATGTTGCCGCCGAGGTAGACTGTCTTCCCCGCCGCGCGCAGCATTTCTGCAATGATGCTCGTGGTGGTGGTCTTGCCGTCGCTGCCCGTCACGCCGATGATCGTGCAGGGGCAGACCTCGAAAAAGATCTCCATCTCCGATGTCACGATGCTGCCGCGTGATCTCGCTTCGAGCAGCGCCGGAACGTCCGGCCGCATGCCCGGCGTGCGAAAGACAACGTCCGCGCGCAGATCGTCAAGATATGCCTCGCCCAGATGCAGCTGCGCGCCCAGTGCTTCCAGCTGCGGCGCACGCTCGCCAAGCGCCTCGCGGCTCTTTTTGTCGCAGGCGATGACCTGCACACCGCTGCGGCACAAAAGCTCGATGAGCGGCGTGTTGCTCACGCCGATGCCGAGCACCGCTGCTGTTTTTCCCCGCAGGGAAGCTAAATAGTCCTGTATCGTCATGGCTTTTTGTCCTTTCGCCAAACATGCAAAATCATTATATAGTATAGCGCAGGCCGGAAAAAATAGCAATGGATTTTCCGTTGACAAGCTCCGCCCGATGGGCTAAAATAGTCGTGCGAGTATGACAGACAGTCGCGCGGCGAAGCCGAAAGGCTCGCTGTGAGGAAAGTCCGGGCTCCACAGGGCAAGGATAACGGGTAACGCCCGCCCAGAGCGATCTGAGGAAAAGTGCAACAGAAATAGACTACCTGCGCACTTTGTCTTTCCGGGTTTGCAGCCAAAGCGCAAACGGTCTCACCGCTTACGCCTGCCCCTCCGGCGTGATGGAGGCAGAACGTGCAGACCGGGAAAGGCAAAGTGCTGCGGGAAAAGGTGGAAAGGTGCGGTAAGAGCGCACCCGTCGGCTCGAGAGTGTCCGATGCTGTAAACTCTATCCGGAGCAACACCGGTATGGGAGCAATAGGCTTGCCCGGCCGCTCCCGGGGTGGCTAAAGCGCCGCGGCAACACGGCGCGTAGATAGATGACTGTCAAATACAGAACCCGGCTTACAGTTATGCTCGTACAAAATATGAGAGGGACGGCGTGATTCGCCGTCCCTCTCGTCTTTTTCTGATCAAAAGAGTCCGGCAGGTGACTTTCCTGCCGGACTCTCTTTTTATTTATTCAACTTCCTTCTTGCCGATGCGGATGAGGCGCACGATCACGGGGCTGAGCACTGCGTTGAACAGCAGCTCAAAGATGAAGTTCGCGCCCACAAGGCCGAGGATCATGAACTGGCCAACATTTGCACCAAGACCCGCCGCGTCTGCCCAGACGCTGATGGTCTCCATAAAGAAGAGCAGGCAGCCGATCAGGAACACGCCGGTATTGACCACCGGGCAGGTCACAGCAGCCAGCACCACGGCAAGCATACGGTTCTTGTTCTCAAGCGCCTTGTAGACAACGCCGGAGAGGAAGCCCGCCAACGCACCCTTGACAAGCACCGTCAGGATCGTGCCAAGCGCGTTGACACCGAGGAACGCCGCCGCGTCGCCGCTGAGCAGCACGACCACGCCAAACACGAAGCCAAGCCACGCGCCAGCACCTGCGCCGTAGAGCGCCGCACCGATAACGACCGGCACAAGCACCAGCGAAACGCTGAACGTGCCAAACCGGATAAAGCTGCCCATCAGCTGCAGAACGATCACAATAGCGGTGAACAGACCGAGACCAACGATCTTCTGCGTGTTGTTGTTCTTACTCATATGTTTCTCCTTTCACCCGGCCGTCCGTGCAAGGGGGACTATACAGGTGTTACAGCAGGAGCGCGCCGCGGAATCTTCTCCTCGCAGCGCACCTTGTTTTTCTGCCGAAAACAGACGTCCGACGTGCCGAGTTATAATACCAAACAACGGGAATAATTTCAAGTGGAATATTTATATATTTTTATAACATATCCATATAAGTCAGGCGGCAAAAAAGAGCTTGAGAAAATCTTCTCAAGATCTTTTTTTCGGTTATGCATGTCACAACAGAATCTGCCATATACGCCGCAGCAGGACAAAGATATGTCACAACTGCGCGCTCTTTCCTGCTGAAAAAGTCAGCAGTTGCAAGGGATTTTAGTCCTGATCCCAGTTGTGGTAGGTGTTCTGGACGTCCTCGTTATCCTCGAGCATATCGAGGAGCTTTTCCATGTTCTTGACGTCCTCGTCGCTCTCGAGCTTGACATAGGTCTGCGGGACAAGGCTGATGTCCGCGCTGACGAACGCATAATTCTTCTCCTCGAGCGCCTTGACCACATCGTTGAACGCATCGGGATCGGTCGTGATCTCGAAAACGTTGTCCTCGGCATTGAAGTCGTCGGCACCGGCGTCGAGCGCGTCCATCATCACAGCATCTTCATCGTAGTCGCCGTCCTCATTGTCGATGATGATCACGCCCTTGCGGTCGAACGACCAGCTCACGCAGCCCTGCGCGCCCATGCCCTTGCCGTACTTATCGAAGTAGTGGCGGACCTCCGGCGCAGTGCGCTGGCGGTTGTCGGTCAGCGCTTCGACGATGACGGCCACGCCGCCGGGGCCGTAGCCCTCGTAGGTGACGGACTCGTAGTTGTCGGTGTTGCCCGAGCCGAGCGCCTTGTCGATGGTGCGCTTGATGTTGTCGTTGGGCATGTTGGCAGCCTTCGCCTTGGCAATGACGGTTGCGAGACGGGAGTTATTATTGGGGTCGCCCGAGCCGCCCTGCTTAACGGCGACGATGATCTCCTTGGCGATCTTAGTGAAGGCGGCGCTGCGCTTGGCGTCAGCCGCACCCTTCGTCTTTTGGATATTGTGCCACTTGGAATGTCCGGACATGATGTGATCTCTCCTTACAGATAGTATTGAATGACGTCTCTGTGCGACGTCGATATTACGGTTTTCACCTCGGGGAAATGCTCCTCCAAATACGTCTTGACCGCCGGGCAGACGACGTTCTCCGTCGGAAAATGCCCCGCGTCGATCAGGTTGAGTCCCCGCGTATCCAGAAAATCGTTGTAGCGCAGATCGCTCGTTACAAACGTATCGCAGCCCTGCGCAATGGCCTGCGGGATGTATCCGCCGCACGCGCCGCCGCCGACGGCCACGCGGTGTACCCGCCCGCTGCCGCGGCGATATCGCAAGCCGCTGCAACTAAGTGATTCTATCACATCTCGCAGGAACTCTTCAAGCCCTTTTTCGCAGGAAAGTGTGCCGATCCGGCCGATTTTTTCGTCATTGAGCCAAAAAACATCGTTCAGGCCGAGTTTTTTCGCCAGACAGTCGTTCACGCCGCCGTCCGCGGCGTCCAGATTCGTGTGCATGCAGATGGCGGAAACGTCGTTTTTCACAAGCGTCGTCAAAAGGCCGCCGAGGCGCGTATCGCTGCGCAGGGTCTGCATTTCGCGCTCGTGCCAGCGAACGTTCATCACCGGGTGGTGCGACACGATGAGCTGTGCGCCGAGGTCAATGGCCTCCTGCACCACGCGCTCGGTAATATCAAGTGCAACAAGAATGTGCTCGACCTCCCGCTCGGGATCGCCGACAAGATGGCCGACATTGTCCCAGTCCATCGCGCTCTCGCGCGGCGCCCAGGCAAAAAGACTCTGCTCCACTTCACATACGGTTGCCATGCTCCCACTCCCCTTTCCGCTTCCCGATCTCCTCAATGAGACCTTGCAAACGTGCGATGCGCGCGTCCCTGTCTGAAAGCGACGAAACGGCAAGCCCGTCCCTCGCTCGCTCAAGCTTTGCAAGATGCTGCGAAAGATATTCCCCATACAGCGGATCGTCGCGCAGCAAAATACCGGTCAGCGCGTCCGCTTCGCTCAGCGCGCTCACCTCTCCGCCGGTAACGCGAAAGACAACATAAAGCTGCTCCTTGTCGCGCACGAGTTTCTCCTCCAGAAAGCGATAGCCGCTCTCACAGAGCCAGCGGCGCAGGAGATCCACCTTCGTCTGCGGCTGCAAGATGAGCGTATGCGTGCCGTCGCGCGTCCACGGCGCGGCTTCCAGAATGCCGATGATCGTTTCTCCGCCCATGCCGGCGATGGCAACCGTGTCGCACTCTTCGCTCCCGATCTTTGCAAGCCCAGGACAGAGGCGGAAGTCGATGCACGCCGTCACACCGTACTCCGCAGCCGTCGCGCGCGCGTGGTCAAGCGGCAGCGCGTTGATGTCCGACGCGATGGCGCTTTCCATGCGTCCGCGCTGCAAGAGCCAGACCGGAAGATAACCATGGTCGGTGCCGACATCGGCAAGCCGCGCGCCCTGCGGCACAAGATCTGCGAGGCATTGCAGCCGCGGCTGAAGCTGTAATTCTTTTTTCTCCACTGATCCTGTCTCCTTTTGCTGAGCGAATAAGACGCATACGGAAAAACCGTATGCGTCCTTTTCTTATTCCTTGACGGGCTTGTTGGCCTCTTCATTCACGAGAGCCAGCAGCTTGTCCACATCAATGCCATGGACCATGCAGGCCTCTTCCACCGTTTCGCCGCGGGAGCTGGGGCAGCCCAGGCAGTGCATACCGATCGACAGGAAGATCGGCGCCGTGTGCGGCGCAACGTCCAGAATGTCGCCGATGATGGTATCGCGCGTAATTTCGATCATTTCGATTCACCTCCGTGAAAATTGCTGAAGATAGTTTATCCCATTTTTCGCACTTTTTCAATAGGAAATGAGAAAAAAGGAAAAGGAAGCAAACACAAACTGTGAAAAGGCCGGCATAAAAAAGGAAAGTGACTATATGGTTCTAATAACTATTCTATAGAGCGTTGCGTCCGAAAGTCA
>OFPS01000338.1_pt1 | contig 48802 bp, 37 predicted proteins | sample 1542111 | NCBI WGS metagenome assembly OFPS01 (sample SAMN04209233, study PRJEB22552) | human gut metagenome | biome: gut; material: feces | host: Homo sapiens | place: USA: Oklahoma | reverse complement strand
ATAAAGCATACAAAGAAAACAACCCGGATACGGAGATCAGAAGCTTTCCCGGAACTCACGATATCCTGCATGACTCCGGATATGAATCGGTATTTAAGGCAATCGCCGATTATTTGAGAAAATAATACTACAATCAGAACCCGATGCTCTACCCTGAAAAGCTGCTCCAGTCGTGCCGGGCTGTCCAGTCGCCCTTCGTACTCCTCTTTATTCTCCGCATGTATAATAAACGGAGCAATATCTGCCTGCAGGCATTGCACAAATGCAATGATGCGGGCTACCTTATAACATGAGAAAAGCATTAAACAAGGAGACTCACGCCAAAACTATGAATCTCCTTGTTTAATAAAGGTTCGAAGTATCCCTCCGGGTATATCTATATCTTATTTTTGATTAATCTCTGCGAATCCAGCAGCATCAATTTTTAATTCTATTTTTTCGCCTTTTTTAAGTTCTTTCCATTGAGAAAAATCCATTTCATATCTTCCTGTTTCGGTCTTGCCCTTCTTTTTCTCATATGTAGCGGTCACAAAATAATGCTCTTCTTCTGCTCCTGTTCTCTGTCCGTCTTTAAGTTTCGGTTCCGGCCAGGAAGGGTTCTGATCATTGCCGGAACTTTTTGCAGTATCGACAACCGTCCATTTGTCTATTTCATAGTAATATTTTGTAGCATACACAGGCTCCTTCCGGTAGACTGGTTTTTCTACATCTTCGGTGCCAGGCATGACATCATGCCAAAAATGATTGCTGCGAAGATTCCCAGAATGAGCAGCACCCGCCTCAGCAGTGGCTTTTTCTTTGGTGTATTTTGGGGGATATTTTTCTGGCAGGATTCTTTTTTCTCTTCTTTCTTTCGTTTCTTTTCCTCTTCCTGCTGCCTCATCTCGAAGTAGTTTCTCTCCGAATCTTCTTTTGTGGCACCACAGTTTTTGCAGACATTCAGATCGTCGCTGTTAAGACTGCCGCAAAAGCTGCACTGCCAGTCCGGATTACGGCTGATCTTTTCTGCTTCCTCCTCAGAAACATATTTAATTTCATCCGGCATATAGAATTTTGTATTTTCGTCCTGCGGATGCCCACAATCGGGACAGGTTTTTTGACCGGCTCTAATCCTTTTATTCCCACAAAACGGGCAATCCCAGAGACCTTCGATTATCTTTCCCATACAGACTCTCCTCTTCCTTCCCTCAATAACAATTTCAACAAGTATTTAGATTTCTCTTCAATTTTATAATTTTCTGCAGTTTTTTTATTTGCTCATTTATAGATTACTGTTTCTTTTTCATCTCTGCTACTCTGTCCAGAATCTGTTTCTTTAATTCTTCTACATTATCAGTCCGATATTTTAATCCTGCTGCGGAGATATGTCCTCCACCGCCAAAAGGTTTCAACAGTTCATTAACATTGATCCATTTCCCGTCTGAACGGAAAGAACATCTCCACCCGTTTTCTTCTTCCTCATACATGGTAAAACCAAGTTCAATATCGTCGCAATCGCGCAGGATGGTGCTGATACAGTGGATGTCTTCGTATGTGATATCTTTTTCGGTAATTTCCTTCTGTCCCATAATAACATAGGCAACCCGGCCATCCATCGCACGTACTGCCCCATGAAGAATATCAGCTCTTTTGTACAGAATGTCCAGGGTATCACTGTGTAAGGTTTTCATAATCCTGCCATGGTCAACTCCCATAGCCATCAGATCAGCTACTGCCTGAAAAATACCCTGGTTTGCCCTTGCCAGTCCTCCGGTATCATGCAGGATGCCAAGGTAAATATAATCTGCGGCATTGGGGTACGCTTCTTTTTGGGCTGCATTTAGAAGCAGTTCGGAAGAAAGCATATGGTATACATTTTCCGCACACGCCTCAGAAACCTTTGTCCAGTTAACATCTCCGTATCCTTCATTGGAAGCGTGATGATCAATAACAATGCTGGCAGCGGCATTTTGGTAATATTCCAATCCGATCATACGCTCCAGAGTTGCATTATCACAGACTATGACACAATATTGTTTTCCGGATATATCCGGCATCTCAAAAGGAACAAATATCTTATCTTCCACGACCATCTTTTTCGGACCGCGCTCCAGCGTTTTTGCAAGGTATGGAAACACCCTGTATTGTGGATAATTGACATGGATATAGTGCGCAAGGCTCATCACCGATCCGGCAGCATCGCCATCCGGATTTAAGTGTCCCAGAATCACTACAGTGTCCAGATTGTGCGTCTGCATGGTTTCATCAAAAACAGTATCAAAATTAAACTCTGTCATTCCTACCTCCTTCGTATATCACTTCCCTGTTATATTTTAATTTTATCATCTAACAGATCAGATAGCAAGTTGTGGGCACATGCAAGCCAAAATTGTTACTGTTCACTCCGTTCTCAGTAACATAGCCAAAATTCATTACAGATTGCATTATTTTGCGGAATTGCTACCGAATCAAAAAGAGACAAAAGAGACCACTTGTCTCTTTTGGTCTCTTTTCTGTCTCTTTTTAAAAAACTATAGCAATTTCGTAAGATTTCTATAGTTTTTTCAGGGTTTCAGTACTATAATGAAACCCATAAAGAGATTGTCATATCAAAAATAGTAATCTAATTTTCTGCCAGAAAATCAGATCATCTCCCCTCAAACTGGAAATTCAGGGAAAGTTGTTCTGATATTATTATGAAAAAGATGATCGAAGCCCAGGAAAGACAGATGTCCAGTGGTTCCCAGGGCGGACAGTACTAATCAGATAAAAGCCTCTCAGTTGAGGAACTGAAAAAAACCGATGGTGATGACTGAAAACAGTCAAATCCATCGGTTTTTCTATAAAAGCGAATTAATAAAATCAGATCATCCCTATCAGATGTACGATCAGTGCAGCCACCCAGGCAATCACACACTGCCATACCACAACACCAACAGCCCATTTGCTGCCCATTTCACGTTTGATCGAAGCGATAGCCGCCACACATGGTGTATAGAGCAAACTGAATACCAGCAGGGATGCTGCTGCCAACGGAGTCAGTACAGAGGCAATATTTCCACCGAAAAGTACTTCCAGAGTAGATACCACGCTCTCTTTTGCCATAAATCCGCTGATAAGAGCTGTACAGATTCTCCAGTCTCCCAGTCCGATTGGTTTAAATATAGGTGCCAAGACTCCCGCCACCATTGCCAGAATACTGTCTGCAGAATCTTTTACAAGATTTAAATGCAGATCAAAGCTCTGCAGGAACCAGATTATCATTGATGCAAGCAGGATAATAGAAAACGCTCTCTGCAGGAAATCTTTTGCTTTTTCCCACAAAAGCTGACCTACATTCCTTGCTCCCGGCAGCCGGTAATTGGGAAGTTCCATGACAAACGGGACGGGATCTCCCTTGAAAAGAGTTCTGTTATACAAAAATGCCGCCAGGATTCCCACCAAAATTCCAAGCAGGTAAAGACCTGCCATAATAAATCCGCCCTTCTTCGGGAAAAAAGCACTTACAAAGAAAGAATAAATCGGCAGCTTCGCAGTACAGCTCATAAATGGAGTCAGCAAAATCGTCATCTTTCTGTCACGCTCACTTGTAAGTGTACGTGTGGCCATAACAGCCGGAACCGTACATCCGAATCCGATCAGCATTGGTACAATACTTCTTCCGGAAAGGCCGATCTTACGCAGAAGTTTGTCCATCACAAAAGCAACACGTGCAACGTATCCGCTGTCTTCCATAAGAGACAGAAAGAAAAACAGGGTTACAATAATCGGCAGAAAACTGAGTACACTTCCCACACCTGTAAAAATACCGTCAATGACCAGGCTATGCATGGCACTGTTTACATTTGCTGCTGTCAGTGCTGCTTCTACCAGCGCAGAAACCTTATCAATTCCAATCTCCAGAAGCCCCTGAAGCCACGCTCCGATCACATTAAAGGTAAGATAAAATACCAGTACCATGATTCCGATGAAACAGGGAATCGCTGTATATTTTCCTGTAAGAATCTTATCAATTTTCTCACTTCTGATTCTCTCCTTACTCTCTTTTGGCTTTACAACTGTCTGTTCACACAAACGCTCAATAAAGTCAAAACGCATATCTGCGATCGCAGCGCTTCTGTCAACCTGACGCTCTGTTTCCATCTGCTGTACGATATGCTCCAGCATCTCCGTCTCATTTGTGTCCAGCTTCAGCTTCTCAAGAATCAGCGGATCTCCCTCGATTGCCTTGGTTGCTGCAAAACGGGTAGGAATATCAGCCTGCGCCGCATGATCCTCAATCAGGTGCATGACCGCATGAATACAGCGGTGTACTGCACCGTCATGGTCACTCTTATCACAGAAATCCTGACGCAGCGGATGTTCCTGATATTTCGCTATATGTAACGCATGGTCAACCAGCTCATCAACCCCTTCATTCTTTGCTGCGGAAATAGGGATTACAGGTACTCCAAGCAGCGATTCCATCTTATTTACATCTATAGAACCCTGATTTCCCAGCACTTCATCCATCATGTTCATTGCAACTACCATAGGAATATCCATCTCCAGAAGCTGCATGGTCAGATACAGGTTTCTCTCAATATTGGTAGCATCCACAATGTTGATGATCGCACTTGGTTTCTCATCCAGGACAAAATTTCTGGAGACAATCTCCTCACTGCTGTAAGGGGACATGGAATAAATTCCCGGAAGGTCTGTGATTTCTGTATCCGGATGGCCTTTAATCGAACCGGTCTTACGATCCACCGTTACTCCTGGAAAGTTTCCCACATGTTGACTGGAACCTGTCAGTTGGTTAAACAATGTAGTTTTTCCACAGTTCTGATTTCCCACCAATGCGTACGTCAGTGTAGTTCCCTCAGGCAGTGGATGTTCATCTTCTCTGGAATGATACTTTCCATCCTCTCCAAGTCCCGGATGTGCCAGGTCGCTTACAGCCTCTATTCCGGCGTGACTTCTGCTTCGCTTCGGGATCTGTTCGATTTCTATCTGCTCTGCTTCCGCAAGTCTTAATGTCAGTTCATATCCATGTACCTGTAATTCCATGGGATCTCCCATGGGTGCAAACTTCACGACTGTGACCTCAGCTCCCGGAATCATACCCATATCCAGGAAATGCTGACGCAGGGCACCCTTGCCGCCAACCGACGTGATCACAGCACTTTTTCCGATTTCCAAATCTTTTAATGTCATTTTCAGTCGCTCACCTTTTGTATTTGTATTTGGTTATCATCGTCGTTATTATAGCAATCCTCGTAAATAATGCATCTTAATCCAGCCCATCAGAGTGTGAAACCCTGCTGAACTGTCTTAAATGCATTATTTACGAGGATTGCTATAGCCGATTTTTCTCAATAACCTTATGCAGATAGCTTATACTAACTGATAATTTTTGTCAAGTAGCAGGTATGTCTCAATTTTTTTATAACCGAAAGCACAAAAAACTCAGATGAATTTATGTTATCATCTGAGTTTCTCAATGTCTTAACCTGACAGGTCATTAAACCTGTCTGTGATTACTTCATTACTTATTATTCTGATCATTCTCAAGTAACTGATTTATGTGATTGCCATAAGATTTGAAAATTGTTCTTATCTTTTATATGTCAGATCCACACAGAACCTGTAATATCACCGTTAATTACATAATATGCTTTGTTCTCTTCAGGTTTGATATAAATCTTAATATCTTTGAGATCTTTCTCCTTTTTACCCAGTTCGTCTGTCCAGATTCTTCTGACATTACTTAAAATATTTTTTGTATATACTTCTCTGCCCATGAACTGAATATATACTTCTGCTGTTGCTTCTTTCTTAGTGGTTCTTCTTGTTGTCTTCTTCTCGGCAGCTGTCTCTTCAGCCGGTTTCTCAGCTGTCTTAGCAGGAGCCTTCTTTGTAGTTCTTTTCGTTGTTTTTGTTGGTTTTGCAGCAGTCTTTGTTGTTTTAGCTGTCTCTTTTTTCTCGGCTTCTTTCTCTGTTTCTGCCGGTTTCTTTTCTACAGTGTCTGCTGCTTTAGCTGTTTCTTTCTTCTCGGTTTCTTTCTCTGCTTCTGCTGATTTCTTTTCTGCAGTCTTTCTTGTTCTTCTTGCTGCCGGTTTCTTTGCTGTTGTTTCTTTCTTTACAGTCTCTGTTTCAGCAGTTTCTTTCTTGTTTGCTTCTTTATTTACAGCTACTTCTTCAGCAGTTGTCTTTGCAGGAGCCTCTTTAACTTCGGTTGTCTTCGCAGTGGATGTGTTGAGATCTGCTGTAGTTGCTTTTGTTGCCATATGATTAGCCTCCTTACAAGGTATAAGTATTCGTAACTGCTCAGTTTTGTACAGTTACAGGTATTCTTATGTTACCGAAAATATGATAAACAGTAACATTCTTTTATGAAAATAGAATACTACGAATCTTCTGCTTTTGCAATGTTTTTCTGTTTTTATAATCTAGGCATCTTATAAACAGTAACATGAACAGTATTATTTTTTACTCTGTATCCGTCATTTTCTATAGTCCTAGATTCTGCAGATCTTCCTTCATATATGCCGAAAGTCTCCTCTGAAGTTCCTCATTCTGCGGAAGGCTTAAATCCGCATCAAGGGACAGAATCTCCGAAGCCGTTTCACTGGCAGCTTTCAGGATATCCGCATCCTGATAGATGTCCCCCAGTTTAAATTCCAGCAGACCACTCTGGCGGATTCCAAAAAGATCACCAGGACCGCGAAGCTTCAGATCCTCTCCTGCAATATAAAATCCATCATTGGATTTGTTCAGAATCTGCAGACGTTTAGAAATTTCCTTTGCACCATTTCCCTGCATAAAAATGCAATATGACTGATATTCCCCTCTACCGACACGCCCGCGAAGCTGATGAAGCTGTGCCAGCCCGAAACGCTCGGCATTCTCCACCATCATCACTGTAGCATTAGGCACATTCACTCCTACCTCAACTACAGTAGTAGATACCAAGATCTGAATTTCCCCTGCGGCAAAAGCCTCCATGATCACATTCTTCTCTTTCGCTTTCATCTTTCCATGAAGAGAAGCAATCTTTATATCCGGCGAAAAAACATTGCGAAGCTTCAGGGTATAATCCAGCACATTTTCCCCATCCATCCCTTCGCTCTCCTCCACCATTGGACAGATCACATAAACCTGCCGTCCCTGACGGATCTGCTTCTCCATAAAAGAATAAGCCTTCGGCCTGTAAGAAGTATCCACCACACAATTTTTAATGGGAAGTCTCTGCGCAGGAAGTTCATCAATTACTGAAATATCCAGATCCCCGTATATAATGATCGCCAGCGTCCTTGGAATCGGTGTAGCACTCATCACCAGCACATTAGGCGGGTTTCCCATAGTAGTCAGTGCTTCCCTCTGTTTCACACCAAAACGATGCTGCTCATCTGTAATAACCAGTCCAAGATTATTGTACTGCACTTTTTCCTGAATCAGCGCATGCGTTCCTATTACCAGGTTAGCCTCTTTTGACGCGATCAGCGCATATTTTTTCCTTTTCTCCTTCGCAGTACCTGATCCTGTCAGCAAAACCGGATGCCCAAAATCAATATTCTGTTCCTGCAGCAACTTCTCCATTGCCTGAAAATGCTGCCTTGCAAGAACCTCCGTAGGTGCCATAAGCACTGCCTGATATCCATTCTCCACAGTCATGATCATTGCGAGAAACGCAAGGATCGTCTTACCGCTTCCCACATCTCCCTGCACCAGTCTGGACATCAGGGCCTGGCCACTTAAATCCCTCTCAATCTCATGCCACACATTCAACTGCGCCTTTGTCAGATCATAGGGCAGACTTTCAATAATCTGCTCTGTCGTCCACACCGGATGCATGGGAAACGCATTCGGTGCTTCCTCCGTCTTCTCCTTCAAAGACTGCACAGCAAGAATAAAAAGAAGAAACTCGTCAAACACCAACCTTCTCCTTGCAGCTAACAGCTCCTGCATATTTTTGGGAAAATGAATCGCAGGAATCGCAAAATTCCTGTCTGCCAGGTGGTACCTTTCCTTATACTCATCTGCCAGATACTCTGCCTGAAGCTTCTGCTCATCAAGCACCTGATGGATCAGCTTCACGATCGTCTTATTAGAAAGCCCCGCAGTCAGTCCATAAATCGGCTGAAGACTGTGCAGAATCTCCTCATAAGCCGCAGGAGTAAAAATCTCAGGATGCTCCATCTGCAACTTCCCCTGCTTCCTGACGACACGCCCCCGCAGAACAAACCTGCTGCCTTTCCTGACTGCAGAGCGCAGATACGGTGCATTAAACCACGTAACAGAAATTTTCCCCGTAAGATCTGCCACAGTGGTCGTGATCACCTGAAGATTCCGCACCTGATTCACATACACACCCGTTATAACCGCCACAGAAATCGCCACAACAGCTCCCTCTTCCAGAGACCGGATCTCAACAGGCTCCTCATACGCATCATAATTACGTGGATAATAACTCAGAAGAGATTCCCTATCCGTAACTCCTATTTTCGCAAATAACTTTTCCGTTTTCTCCCCCACGCCCTTCAAAGTACGCAAAGATGTTGACATATACCACCGATTCCTTTCTACTACAATATAATTATGAATATCCCTTACAGCCAGTAAAAATTATCTATCTTATCCCTGCAAAAAATAACCAAATCAAGCAACCCTCATTCTTCAATCACAATAATCTGCCGACAATAAACTTCCACTATCCAAATCTCAGGCAGGAAAATATTTGTGTCAGGATGCATTTGCAGGTATCTCTTAGATGCCGAAACCGCATCCTGACACAAATATTTTCCTGCCGTCCCCTTTTATAATACGAAAACGGATATACCCACCCTCAACAATGGCCTATACCCGTTTTCATCACATGAACTATTCGTTTATCTCTCTCAAAAACTCTATTATCCTACTCTACAGAAATAACATAATAATAAATCGGCTGTCCACCCGCATTCAGTTCCACATCACAATCCGGACAAGCCTCCTCCAGAGCCGTTGCCAACTCCTCAGCTTCAGCCTCCTCAGTATCAGCACCATAATAAATACTGATCACCTCAGACTCATCATCCACCATCTGGGCAACTGTCTCCTTGGCAACTTCCATGCGGTCCTTGCCAACAGCCAGGATTCCATGATCACCGATACCCATCATATCCCCCTCATGGATCTCCTTATCATCAATCCTTGTATCACGCACAGCATACGTGATCTGTCCGGTCTTCACATGTTCGATTGCCTGAAGCATAGCCTCAGTATTCTCCGCACTGTTCTTCTCGGGCACATAACTGATCATGGCAGTAATTCCCTGCGGAATGGTCTTAGTCGGCACAACCACGATCTCTTTATCCTCAGTAAGATCCCTTGCCTGGTTTGCAGCAAGAACAATATTCTTATTGTTCGGGAAAATATAAATAGTCTTTGCATTTACTTTTGCAATGGCATTGAGCATATCCTCTGTACTCGGGTTCATTGTCTGACCGCCCTCGATCAGGTAATCCACACCCAGTTCCTTAAAGATCTCTGTCATTCCCTTTCCCACAGATACGGAAATAAAGCCAACTTCCTTCGGTGGCTGTGCTGCTTCTTCTTTTTCTTCCTGTTCTGCCTGTTCTTTCGCTATTTTCTCGGCATCCTTTATAAGCTTCTCCTGATGCTCCTCACGCATATTGTCGATCTTCATACGTGAAAGTGCACCAAAGGTAAGGGCTTTCTCAATAGCCTGTCCAGGATGATTGGTATGAACATGAACTTTCACGATCTCGTCATCTGCAACAAGCACAATAGAATCACCAAGGGACATCAGGAATTTCTTAAATTCATGCTCTGTCTCCTCGGACATCGGCTGGTTCAGAAGAATAATAAACTCTGTACAATAACCAAATTTAATATCAGCCTCTGTCTGTGCATCGATCTTAGTCACAGCAGGACCTTTTGCCTTGTCAAACTGTGTATAATCAATCTCTTTGCCAAGGAAACCATCATATGCACCATGGTATACTTCCAGAAGTCCCTGTCCACCGGAATCCACTACTCCTGCTTCTTTCAGAACCGGCAGCATCTCCGGTGTCTTTGCCAGAGTTTCCTCCGCATGAGCGATCACGCTCTGGAAAAATGTATCCAGATCCTCTGCTGTCTCCGCAAGCTCTACAGCCTTGGCAGCAGCCTCTCTTGCAACAGTAAGGATTGTTCCCTCCTTCGGTTTCATGACTGCCTTATATGCAGTCTCCACACCTTTCTCCATGGCTGCCGCGATATCAATGGCATCCAGTTCCTTACTGTTCTTAACACTTCTGGTAAAACCACGCAGAAGCTGAGAAAGAATAACACCTGAGTTACCTCTTGCACCGCGCAGAGAACCGGAAGAAATCGCCTTGGCCAGTGACTCCATGTCAGGCTCTCCCAGAGAACCTACTTCTGCTGCTGCTGCCATGATCGTCATTGTCATATTGGTTCCTGTATCTCCATCCGGTACCGGAAATACGTTCAGTTCGTTGATCCATTCTTTTTTAGCTTCCAGATTCTTGGCTCCTGCAAGAAACATCCTGGAAAGTATTCTGGCATCTATGGTTTTGTTATTCACCACAAGTTCCTCCTCTATCCTAATCAATTGCGCGTACACCTTCTACATAAATATCGATCTTATCGATCTCCATTCCTGTAAAGGCCTCGACTTTATATTTGACATTGCTGACAAGGTTGTCTGCAATTGTACTTATGTTCACGCCATATGCCACAATAACATGGAAATTCAGGCGGATTTTATTGTCCTCTGTAATTCTGACGCTGATGCCATGTTTCAGGCTGTTCTTTCCAAGAAGCTTTACCAGTCCGTCCTTCATACTGACTGCAGCCATGCCTACGATACCAAAACATTCTACAGCAACGCTTCCTGCGTAGGTTGCGATTACATCTGTGTCAATTATGATCTGACCTAATCCGGAATCTATACGTCCATTCATATGGTTACCTCCAATGCTCATTATTGTATGTAAGTGTATTATAACCTCTTTTCACAGAAAAAGAAATATAATTTTTGAGTTTTTTCCTTTTTTTGCTTGCAAAAGCACAATTCATCTGTTACAATGTAATCTGTTGAACACAAGGTTACTGTTCAGACGCTATGCACACAGCACGACAGTAACAATAAAGCGTCAAGGAGGTGCTATCATGGCTAAATGTGCAATCTGTGAGAAAGCTGCTCATTTCGGAAATAATGTAAGTCATTCACATAGAAGATCCAATAAAATGTGGAAATCTAACGTAAAATCCGTTAAAATCAAGACTGCTGAGGGTGGAGCTAGAAAGACATATGTATGTACTTCTTGCTTAAGATCCGGTAAAGTAGAAAGAGCATAATAACACCATTACCCCTGTTGCAACAGGGGTATTTTTTTTGCAAAAAAGACTGTCCCTCTGTTCAGATATTCTTTACCGAATATTCTGCCTGAGCTGACAGTCTTTTTTTATTTCATATGTCAAACGGGATATTCGCAATCTTCTGTAAAGTTAATGACAGAAAAGATGATATCCCAACAACAGGAAAACTCCGGCCGAAACCACCAGAACCACATTTTCTGCGATCAGCATCCCGATTATCATCCCAATCCCTATGAAAAACAGCATAAAGCCGAACAGCTTTTCCAATTCTTCTGCACCTTTTTCATCGGTTTGCTATAGTCTATGCAAAAATTATTTTTCTGATTCGCCGACAGATTCTTCGTCACCTTTTCCGGAGGTAAAACGGTCTACAAAATCCGGAACCATATCAAGGATCTTGGTGAGACCATCCTGATTTTTCACATTGACCAGCTTTGTTGTTCCATTCTGGATCACAAGCACTGCACAGGGAGTCATCTTTCCTGCCATTCCGCCACCGCCGTTATCCTTCTTCTCTCCTGAAAAAGCACCGGCACCTACACCGAAAGATACATCCATCAGAGGAAGAATGATCGTATCGCCTACATGGATTGCCTCTCCTACCACTGTTTTCGCAGAAATAAAACTGTCCATTCCCTTGAATAATGAATTTACGGTTTCTTTAAAATTGTTTTCATTTGCCATGGTCATGCCCTCCTGGTTTTCCAACGTTTTATAACGTATTTTATATTTTTATTGAAATAAATACTCACTGCTGCCCGCACAGGAACAAATCCGTAGATCCTGCCTTTTGCCCTGATGTTTCCATACAGATAATTCTCACTGTCAAAACGGGGATTGATCTGTATACAGTTTTTGTGAAATGGAATTGTCATCCCAAGTACAGCAAGTGCCGCACCTGTCAGCGCCGGATCTTCAAAAGAAAAAGTAACCTGCCCTTCTATCCTTGTAGGAAAAATATGCTTAAGCAAAAATTTTCCATGTTTCCATACAAGCTTTCTGGCAGCTGTCACTCTGGGATGTTCTATAAACGCCTTCCACCAGGACACATTCTTCTTAATCTTCCCGAATGTCCTGCGGATATTTTGCAGTTTTGTACGAATCAACTGAAATATATTTCGGATCCGGTCATAGATCCTTTTTATAAAAAACTGCCTCTTCTTTAGACTATTCCGATCTGTATCATCTGCATTCAGTTCCTGCTGTCCGGATATCTGACTGTTTCTGATCCTCTCTGTATCAACAGATGTATCTGAAGCTGAATTTCTGTCTGTTTTCAGATCCTCAGTCTCCATATTCTCTGATTTCGGGTGATCAACCACTGATTTTTTATGCTCTTCTTCCCTGTTTCCGTCTGTGCCGGATACAGATACCTTTTCTGCGCCGGATTTCTCCGGATTTTTCCCGGATTTCTTTGTTACAGCCCTCTTCTCCTGCCGTTTCTTCAACAACTTGTCTACGGGAATTCCAAACAGATGAAAGGATATCTCCATCTGCTGATCTTTCCATTCCGCTCTCAGCGAAATCCCATGAAACAGCCAGCTTACGATACCCTCTCCCTCTGTCTGTTTCCAGCCACCTTCTGCCTTGACAGCTGATGCCTTATATCTTACAGGACAGAACAGTACAAGAAGAACTGCCAGTAAAAGAAGGCCCAGCAGAATTCCCAGGATGATCAGTATAAATTTAAGGATCAGCCATAAAATATGTAACATATTCTCACCTGTTTTCTATATATTCAGCTGTTGCGAAGGTTCCCGTTTCCCTGTACATTTCATCGATCAGACTTCGCACCATCTCCAGGGCTTCCTCTTTGCCCTTCGCCATTCCTATGATCTTCGGACAGATTCCATAAAAGCTCTTCTGTATCAGCATTGCTGCAGGAATAATATCCATCAGATTCACAGGATTCTCTGACAGAGTAAGGAGATAAATGCCCAGAACCGGTTTTCCGCTGTTCAGTTTCTTTTTTATCTCCTCAGGATCCTTTACAGATTCCCCTGCAAGAAAATTCTCCTGCCATTTCAGCATCTTACACCCTCTCCCGTTTCTATAACACTTCAGTTACAGTATTTCCATTTTCTCCAAAATTTAAACCGGGCTGCGTTGCAAAAAAACACAGCCCTGTTCTCTCGTTAATAATACTTATGCTGTTTTCCCCAGAGTCCATTGCTTCTCATCTCCAGATATTCCTGATAAGCACGCTCTACGATCTGCTTCTCGTTTGAAAACCTCAGCAGATGATAGATCTCATGAAATTTATAATATCCGGAATCTACAAAAAACTCCTCTCTCTGGGGCTTACTATGATAATTATCCGCAGTCATAAGATACCAGTGTACCTCTTTGAAAACCACGTCCTCCGGAACGGTAAAGTTATATTGGCTCTTTCCGATGTATTTCACAATGGTCGCACGCACTCCAGCCTCTTCCATCACTTCCCGCAATGCTGTCTGTTCATGCGTTTCGCCTGGTTCCACTGTTCCTTTCGGCAATACCCAGCCCTCATAACGGTTCCTGTAAGATTTATACAAAGTAAGAATCTTACCCCGATGAATTACCACACCGCCACAGCTCGTTGCTTCTATCATAATGCAATCCCTCCTGTTTTGCGTGGTATTATAAACTGAGTATAGTATATCTCTTTTTTTCCAAACCCGCAAGCTATAAATATCATTTCATAACATATTACCGATTAATTAGTTACTGTTCACTCCGTTCACAGTAACGTAGCCAAAATTCATTCCAGATTGCCTGCAACATGGAATTTATTATTGCTTATCATAATAATACGCATCAAATATCTGCTCTGCGATGGGCACTGCTGCTTCACTTCCGGTACCGCCATTCTCAACAATGATCGCAACTACCAGATCCGGATCATCCACGTTGGAATAACCGATAAACCAGGAATGACTGGAACCATTCTCATCAAATTCCGCTGATCCGGTCTTGCCTGCCACTGTATATCCTCTTCCGTTCAGAGCCGATGCGGTTCCGTTTTCCACAACACCTTTCATAAGCTTTCCAAGGATATTCGCCTCATTTGTTGTCATCAGACGTTTATAGCTCTCCGGCTCTGTTGTCTTCACTGTCTCTCCGTCTGAACTTACAACAGAATCAATGAGATAAGGCTTCATGAGCTCCCCGCCATTGGCGATCGCACTGGTAATCAGCGCCATATGCATAGGTGATACCAACGTATTACCCTGTCCGATGGCAGTCTGCATAACCTCTGCAACAGAAGATTTTCCATTTAATGTAAAAGTACTCTTTTTATAGGAAGAAAGCGGAAGACTCTTATTAAAAAGAAGATCCTCGGCTGTTTTTTTCAGAGAACTGCCTCCGAGCATGGTTCCGATCTCTGCAAATGCACTGTTACAGGAATTGGCAAAAGCACTGTAAAAATCTTCCTGTCCATGAACAGTTCCGCCATAGCACCTGATCGTGTGATCTTCTCTGGTAATACTTCCCTCACAGAGATAGGAAAATCCCTCCAGACTGCCCTTGGTTCTGAAATAGTCCAGGGCAGTTACCACCTTAAATGTAGATCCCGGAGGATAGGCTCCGTTTGTAGCTCTGTTCAACAGACTGCTGTCATTGGAATCATTTACCAGTGTGTCCCAGTTCTGGGAAATAGTATTCGGGTCAAAGTCCGGTCTGCTCATTTCCACCAGAATCTTACCTGTAGAGGGTTCTATGGCAACAACCGCCCCTCTCCTGTCACCAAGTGCATTATAGGCAGTTGACTGAAGATCTGCGTTTAACGTCGTGGTCACAGAATCACCCGTATTTTTCTGATTCTTAAACTCATTTTTCATCTGGTTCAGGAAAAATTCATGAGAAGTCAGAAGCTGGAAGTTCGCCTCTGATTCCAGTCCGCTTTTTCCATTAGTGTCATATCCGACTACATGAGCGAACATATTTGCATAGGGATAAGTACGTTCCTCTGTTCCGTCTTCGTAAACATTGGTCTGGGCAAGCACCTGCCCATCTGCAGATATGATCTTACCTCTTACAACCCTGTCTGAAAAAGTATCCTGCCTTGTATTATAGGGACTATTGATAAAATCATCGCTCTTTGCATAATTAAAATAGATCAGATATCCGATCATACTGACAAAGATCAGCACAAAAAAGCAGGATACCAGTGTATACTCTCTGTTACGGGGCCTTCTCTTTTCAGAAATCTCCCGGGCTTTGCGCTTCTGGCGCTTCTTCAACTCTCTGCGCCGTTCCTTTTCTTCGATATCTCTCAATTTCTTCGTCCTCATCTTCTCTCAAAATATACAATCCCTGAATGATCGCCAGCATCAGTACTGTACACGCGACAGAACTTCCTCCATAGCTGACCAGAGGAAGAGTTACACCTGTCATAGGGATAAATTTCGTTGCTCCGCCAATTGTCAGAAATACCTGAAATGCATATTCCGTACCAAGTCCAAGTGCGATCAGTTTGTAGAATGGTTTCTTAATCTTAAGCGCAATATTTACGATCATCAAAAAGAAACTCATACATACCAGGATCAGGCAGATTGCAAAAATCCCACCCAGTTCCTCACAGATTGCACTGAATATAAAGTCATTCTTGACAACAGGGATCTTCTCAGGCGAACCCTGACACAATCCCATTCCAAACCATCCGCCGGTTCCAATGGCAAACAGTGACTGGACGATCTGGTATCCTTCATTCTGATATACCGCCATGGGATCCTTCCAGGCTGTCACTCTCTGACGCACATGGCCAAACAGATGATATGCGACAACTGCCCCTGCAGATCCGCCTGCAAGACCAAGTGCCAGATATCCCACATTTCTGGATGCCACATAAATCATCACAAGATATGCCGCAAAGAAGATCACTGCACTTCCAAGGTCTCTGGAAAGTACAAGAATCCCCACATGCAGTCCCGCCACTACCGTAGCCTGGATCACTTTTGAAAAATCAGCACCTTTTCTCAGCAATGCCGCCATAAAGAACACAAATGTAATCTTTATCGCCTCTGAAGGCTGGATTCCCATCAGGGAAAGTTTTGCTCCATAGCTTGTCTTTGCAAGCACAAATACCGCCGCCAGCAAAACGATTCCGATTCCCGCATAAACCCATGTCAGGTCCTTGAGAAATTTCATCTTCCTGATCAGGACAGGTACGATCAATGCCACCACATTTACGCCTGCCACAATCACCAGCTGTCTGGTAGCTGTGGAAACATCCAGCCTGCACAGCATAATAAATCCTACGCTGAGAAGCATGCACATATTGTTGAGCAGTAAAATCGATGCTTTCTTATAAAAAATCCTGTACAAAATCTGGATTCCCGCAAAAAATGCCATCATTTCGATATAAAACAACACGACCTGAAACTTACCTGTCTTCAGGTAGATGACCAGAAACGCAGTGAAATCCATAAAAAAGATAAGCATCAGCTGCTGGCGCAGCGATTCGTTTCTCTCCTCCTCACTCTGCTGTTTCACCAGATAGAAACAGTGAAAGGTATAAATCACCATCAGGGTAAGGATCACATACTTGGATAATTCTACAATTACATTAATCATATGCCTTACTCGGCTCCTCTTTTAAAATGTCCCTTTGTATATTCCCGTTTCGGAGGATTCTTCCCATCACGATAAACATCTCTGAACTCTTCATATATCTTCACCGCATCCTGAGGCTTCTCAATGGTAAATGCAAGTCTCAGGGAAGAGACACCAAGTCTGTCTATTTGTGATTTCTCTTTCAACAGGCCGTAAGGGATACTGTTGTAAATGATATTATAGCAGGGTATACAGAAATCTGTATTCTCAGTTTTCCATGGGTTACATATACATTTCGCCGTAAATTCTTTATCGTAACGGTCTTTTAAAGTTACCCCTTCTTCCTTATGATTACATCCGTAAAGATTTTTATGCACACACTGGGCCGATATCATAAGAGGCAGATATCCGTAGATCAGCATCTCGCTGTCCCGGTTATCTCTGTGGCGGATTTCCCCTTCGTTCAGCTCAAGCGGTACCGTATTTCTGAGGACTTTCTGATCTTTCCAGAAATCAGCAGCTTCATCATTCCATGTATACATACTGTGATCCAGAACACATTTCTCAGCCAGACCTGCCTTTCGCAGAACTGCAAAAGTCTCCAGATTTCTTACCAGAAATCCTGTCATTCCTCTGTCCATCCACTCTCTGATCCTGGTGAGAAGCTCCCGGGGCATCTCACCTCTCATAATATGCGGAAGAGACAGATACATCTCCATTCCTCTGCTTACACAGTCATCCAGGCAGACCTCCATGGCATCAGCGTTCAGATACATTCCATGTATCCCCTCTCTTTTATATAACGCCAGTGCAGTGGATTTTTCTTCACAGGAAATATAAATCGGAAGATTTTTCTGCTTTGGCGAATCTGCTTTTCTTCCGGCATCCTCTGATAAGCGTTTCTTCCCATTATTTTCTTCTCTCTTATATGGTTTGAGCAATTCATTTTCCAGCGATTCCAGTGCCTCTCTTCTCGCCTCATTCAGCATTTTCATCGGGATAAAAATATTCTCATCCATCTGGATTTCCAGATTTTCCCACTCATATTCTGTATTTCCAAGCTTCTCCATCTGTGAACGGATGCGCTCCTCTGTCAGCGGCTGGTTCTGCGCATACTGTACCTCACCCACAGACGCAAATCCATGGATTCCCCTGCATGACACATCCAGTATAGCAGGACTTCCTGGAAAAAGAATGAATGTTCCCTGAATTTTTTCTTTCTTTTTTCTTAATACAGGACTGACATCTCCTGTTTTCTTCTCATTACTGAATGCCATCATGGACGGACCATTCTGCATCTGATAATAACCGGTACAGGAACCTCCCCTGTTAAACAGATCCAGCAGATATCTCTTATCCTCCTCTGCTACCCTGTAATTCTCAGCTCCCTTCTCAAAAAGAAGATCCAGGTACTTCCGATATACAGAAGTTACCCCTGCTGTATATCCCGGCTGCTTCATCCTGCCCTCTATCTTAAGAGAAGTAACACCAGCCTCCAGAATCTGCGGAAGAATCTCTATCGTAGAAATATCCTTCAGACTCAGAGGACATAGTTCTTGCGCTTTCCTTTTCTCTGACCGTCTGCCATTTTCCCCGCAACAAAGCGCCGTCTGGTAAGGCAGACGGCAAGGCTGTGCACACCTTCCTCTGTTACCGCTTCTTCCACCCAGGATACTGCTCATCAGGCACTGTCCCGAATAACTGTAACATAAAGCTCCATGGACAAAAGATTCAATCTCGATAGGACTTGTCTCATGCATCCTCCGGATTTCCTCAAGGGAAAGCTCTCTGGCAGTTACCACTCTGGAAGCACCCTGTTCTTCCAGAAATTTCATCCCCTCCGGACCTGTCACAGTCATCTGCGTGCTGGCATGAAGATGCATACCCGGAAACATCTCCCTGATCATCTTAAACACACCCATATCCTGAACGATCACCGCATCCAGACCTTCCTTATAATATGGAAGCAGATAATCATACAACTGTTCAGACAGTTCCCTGTTCTTCAACAGCGTATTCACTGTCAGATAAAGTTTCCTGCCATGGATATGAGCAGTATCAATGGCACGCAAAAGCTCTTCCTCTCCGAAATTCTTCGCATAGGCCCGCGCGCCAAAGGCTGCTCCCCCTACATAAACCGCATCTGCACCTGCACCGATCGCTGCCTCAAATCCCTCATAGGAACCGGCAGGTGCCAGAAGTTCAATCTCTTCTCTTCTCAATTCTATACCTCACGTTTTCTATAACAGTCATCTTAAATGCATTATTTATGAGCATTGCTATAATATTCAAATCGAATACATATGAAACAAATCATAAAGGGGAAATCACCGAAGTAATCCCCCCTCTGTTATTTCAGCAGCTCATCAATCTGCTTTTCCAGTTCCTTATTCTTTCCCTCCAGAAGGCTCTTCTGTTCCAGGGCTTCCTGTTCATGCTTCTGCGCTTCCTCAATCTGCATACGAAGCGAGATCAGCTCATGCTTCAGATCATACATCTCCTGATCCTTCTGCTGTAAATCCTGTTCAAAAACCTCCGCCTGTTTCTTTGCCTTAAAATAGTCATCTGTAATATTCAGGCTGATAAGTGTATGCTTGGTCTCCATGGGCTGTCTGCTGTAACCCGGCATAGCACTTAACTCATCCATCTTTTTATTTATATAGGATGCTACTTTCTGAAAATATTCTTCCGATTCATAGCCTCCCAGCGTAATAATCTTACCACCTATGATTACCTTTGCTGTATTTTTGACCGCCATCCGTACGAGCCTCCTGTATCTTCCTTCAATCTGCCCGGAACCCCGGACATTTACTTCATTATACTCGAAAGCAGTCGAAATGTATAGGAATTTTTAAAAAACTTTTACTTTTTTATATTTTTACGCCCTTAACTTCAGTTTTTCTCCGGCATCTGATAGCCCAGATGCTCATACGCAAGCGCCGATGCCATACGTCCTCTCGGCGTACGGTTCAGGAATCCATTCTGCAGCAGATAAGGCTCATACACATCCTCCAGCGTACCGGAATCCTCCCCTATCGCCGCAGCCAAAGTCTCCAGTCCCACAGGACCACCCTGAAAATTCACGATCATAGTCTGAAGAATCCTTCTGTCAATCTTATCCAGACCATACTGATCCACTTCCAGAAGATTCAGCGCAAAACACGCCACATCATAAGTAATCCGTCCATCATACTTCACCTGCGCAAAATCACGAACCCTCTTCAGCAGACGGTTGGCAAGCCTCGGAGTTCCCCTGGATCTCTTGGCAATCTCAGCCGCACCCTTCTCATCAATCTCCACTCCAAGAACCTGAGCAGAACGGATAATGATCGTCTTAAGCTCCTCATGAGTATAAAACTCCAGATGATGCATCACACCAAAACGGTCACGAAGAGGTGCAGACAGAAGTCCTGCCCTGGTAGTCGCCCCCACCAGTGTAAACTTCGGCAGATCCAGACGTATAGACCTGGCAGAAGCTCCCTTCCCGATCATAATATCAATAGCATAATCCTCCATAGCAGGATAAAGGACCTCCTCCACCTGCCTGTTCAGGCGGTGAATCTCATCCACAAACAGAATATCTCCCTCCTGCAGATTATTAAGGATCGCAGCCATCTCCCCCGGCTTCTCAATAGCCGGCCCGGAAGTCACCTTCATATGAACCCCCATCTCATTGGCAATAATCCCCGAAAGAGTAGTCTTACCAAGCCCCGGAGGGCCATAAAACAAAACATGATCCAATGCATCATGCCTCTGCTTCGCAGCCTCTATATAAACCTTCAAAGTACTCTTGGTCTTCTCCTGACCAATATAATCATCCAACGTCTGCGGCCGGAGATTCCCCTCCAGAGAAAAATCCTCCTCCGTCACATCCGTAGTTATAATACGTTTCTCCATCTGTTACCCATCCTAACCTATAACAATTCTATAACAATACAGGCAATCCAATCTACCAGAGCGTGAAATCCTGCTTCAGTTAAAAATTCTTCAGTGCAGCCTTCAAAAGACCTTCCACATCATCCGGCGGCACATCCGTAACCTTACGCACCGCCCGAAGCGCATCCGCACTGCTGTATCCCAGCGCAACCAGAGCCTCAACAGCTTCCTGCCTGCCATCCGAAACCTCACCGGCTCCCACTGCTGCCCTCTCCTGCTCATGAGCCAGCTTCAATTCAAACGCATCCTCCAGCTTCATCTTATCCTTCAGCTCAAGAATCAGCTTCTGAGCCGTCTTCTTCCCGATACCCGGCGCCTTCGACAACGTCTTCACATCATCCGAAAGAATTGCAAACCTCAATTCATCCGCCGTAATCCCCGCCAGAACTCCCAGCGCAGCCTTCGGCCCCACACCATTCACGCCAAGAAGCAGCTTAAACATCTGCAGATCATCCTTAGCCCTGAACCCATACAGCTTCATGGCATCCTCTCTCACACTAAAATAAGTATGGACCTTCACATCCTCCCCCATACGAATCTCAGACAAATCTGCCCCCGTCATATATATCTCATAACCAATCCCCCCGGCCTCAACAACCACCGAGCTCTCAGTCATATCCACAGCCATTCCATGAACAAACGCAATCATGATACATCCTCCGTCCCAAATTCATCACTTCCGATTCATCATACCACATCCCACCCCATAACGCAAACATATATTCGCGTCCCTTAATCGAACAAAAAGAACTGCCATGCCACCGCACAGCAGTTCTTCCTCCCATTACTGAATAATATGTCTCGGACAAACCTCTTTACAAGCCCCACAATTCGTACACTTACTATAATCAATATGCGCACAGAAATTATCAACCGTAATCGCCCCATTCGGGCAAGTCTTCTCACACTTCTTACATCCGATACAGCCAACCTCACACGCAGAAGTAACAGCCTTACCTTTCGCATGAGAACTACACTGCACAAACGTAGTCTGCTCATAGGGTACAAGCTCGATCAGATGCTTCGGACACTTGGCAACACACTTACCGCAGGCCTTACAAGCCTCCTTATCAACAACCGCCACACCGTTCACAACATCAATCGCCCCAAACGGACAGGCCTTCACGCAGCTTCCAAAACCAAGGCATCCATAAGTACAGGACTTCGCACCACCACCGGGAATGAAAGCCATCATCTCACAGTCTTCCACACCTGTATACTCATAATTATCCTTCGTCTTCTCACAGGTACCCGCACACTTCACATACGCCACCTGACGGGCAGTCTCCACAACTTCCTGTCCCATGATCGCTGCGATTACTTTTCCGACAGGCTCACCGCCTACCGGACATCCATTTACAGGTGCCTCACCTTTGGCGATCGCTGCTGCCAGACCATCACAGCCGGGATAACCACAGCCACCGCAGTTATTACCGGGAAGCGCCTCACGAACAGCAACTTCCTTCTCATCCACTTCCACAGCAAACTTCTTACCGGCAACGCCAAGGAAAACACCGATAAAAAGACCTACTGCCGCAACCAGTACAGTTGCCGCGATAATTGCTCCTATATTCATACCAGTCCCCTCCTTAAATCAGTCCTGAAAATCCGAAGAAGGCAATTGCCATCAGTCCGGCTGTCAGCAGAACTGTAGGGAATCCCTGGAAGGATTTTGGAATGTCATTGTATGCGATTTTCTCACGGATACCAGCCATCAGCACGATGGAAATAGTAAAGCCCACTGCTGTTGCAAATCCGTTCACTGTTCCCTGAAGAACATTATACTCTTTCTGCACGTTTGTAAGGGCAACACCAAGAACCGCACAGTTTGTTGTGATCAGCGGAAGATACACACCAAGTGCCTGATACAGGGAAGGCATTGTCTTCTTAAGGAACATCTCTACAAACTGTACCAGCGCCGCGATCAGCAGGATGAATACGATAGTCTGCAGATAAGTCAGGTTCGTAGGAACCAGGATAGCATTGTAAATAATACCTGTCACAAAAGATGACAGTGTAATAACGAAGATGATCGCACCGCCCATGCCGGCTGCTGTCTCAACACTCTTGGAAACACCAAGGAAAGGACAGAGGCCAAGGAACTGGCTGAGGACTACGTTATTTACAATCGCTGAGCTTACAAGTATGATCAAAAGTTCTTTCATAATCCATTACCCCCTTTTTCCCTTACACATGGTATTGCCACAGGCTGCACAGCTTCCGCCGCAATCAGGATTACTTGGATCAATGCCACGTTTGGCTGCACCGATTTTGAATTTGTTCTGTAATGCAGAAAGCGCTGCCAGAACAAAGAATGCTCCGGGTGCCAGGATAAAGATTGTGATCGGTTCATAACCAGCCTTACCTGCTGCAGCATCTGCCAGAGGAAGAATCTGATGTCCGAACAGAGAACCTGCGCCGATCAGCTCACGTACTGCACCGATACAGGTGATACTTAAGGTAAATCCAAGACCCATACCAATACCATCAAACAGAGAGGCAATCGGTTTATTCTTGGATGCATATGCTTCTGCACGTCCAAGGATGATACAGTTAACTACGATCAGAGGAATATAGATTCCAAGGGAGTCATACAGGCTTGGGATAAATCCCTGTAAAAGAAGCTGTACAACTGTTACAAAGGAAGCAACAACTACGATAAATGCAGGCATACGCACTCTGTCCGGAATAAAGTTTCTCAGAAGAGAGATCATTAAGTTGGATGCTGCAAGGATCACTGTTGTAGTAAGTCCCATTCCGATACCATTGGTTGCAGATGTGGTGATAGCCAGTGTAGGACACATACCAAGCATCAGTACAAAGGTAGGATTTTCTTTGATGATTCCGTTATATAAACGTTCAGCAGGTGTGTTTGGTTTCATCACTGATTTCCCCCTTTCTCATACTGGAATGCACATAATCCGGCATTAACACCGTTTGTCATGGCATTCGTTGTAATAGTGGCACCACTTAACGCATCGATCTGATCATCCGCTGTGGCACCGGTCTTTGTATATTCAAATTTGTCTACGTTCTTATCTTTGAACTGATCCTTAAATGCATCTGTGTTTGCTCTCATACCAAGACCTGCGGTCTCACCGATGGAAAGAATGGAAATTCCATTTAAGGTACCGTCATCCTGGATACCCATTGCAAACTGGATATCTCCGCCGTAACCCTCGGAAGTGGTTACTGTAAATGCATATCCCAGTTCATTGCCTGAAGCATCTTTTGCAAGCATAGTCTCATCTATGGACTGTGCCGCATATCCGTTTTCATCCAGATAAGACTGCATGGCATCCGCATCCACATCCACTGTCTCAAAGCTGTCCGCATCTGCAAATACTGCCTTATACGCATCCTGTTTCGCCTGTGCTTCCTGCTTTGCAATAGGATCTGCTGTAATATCCTGGACTACACCAAGGGCAAGTCCTGCCACCAGTGTGATCACTGTAATGGCTATGGTATCTTTGATAATTCTGTTACTCATGCCTTTTTGCCCCCTTTCCCAAATGCCGGGTGACGAGTCACACGTTCAATCATCGGAACTAACAGGTTGCAGAAAATGATCGCATAGGATACGCCCTCTGCGGAACCGCCAAAGAGACGGAAGACCGCAGTCAGTACACCAAGACAGACACCGTATACATACTGTCCTCTTGGTGTGATCGGTGTTGTGACATAGTCTGTAGCCATAAACCATGCACCAAGCATAAGACCACCGCCGAAGATGTGGCTGAACAGATAGTTCACGTCAAATCCCTTGCCTGTTCCAAGCATGTAAAGGATTACAAATACTGCGAAACTTCCAATATAGGTAAGCGGAATCTTCAGATCGATCACCTTGAAAACCAGAAGGATTGCTGCTCCGATCAGGATCGCAAGGGCAGAAGTCTCACCGATAGTTCCCTGGATATCACCGATAAACATATGTAATACAGATACAGAACTGTCTGTAAATCCATTCTGTTTCAGAGCTGCCAGAGGAGTTGCACCGGATACAGTATCTACCACACCTCTGAAGCTGTCGCTTACTGCGAAGTCTGTCATCTTTCCTGCGAAAGAGATCATCAGGAAACATCTTCCTGCAAGTGCCGGGTTCATGAAGTTCTGTCCCAAACCACCGAAGAGCTGTTTTACAACGATGATCGCAAATGCACTGCCAAGTACAGGCATCCAGAGCGGAATTGATGCAGGCATATTTAATGCAAGTAATAAACCTGTAACAACTGCACTGAAGTCTGTAATTGTGTTCTTCTTATGCATCAGCTTGTCATAAATCCACTCAAAGAATACACTGGAAGCGACGGTGATCACTACTACCAGTAAGGCACGAAGGCCAAAATTATAAATTCCAAACAGTGTGGTCGGCAGAAGCGCCAGTACCACAAGCTGCATGATTTTGCTTGTTGTCATCTTATCCCGGACATGGGGATTGGATGATACATGTAACATCTGATCCATTACGATGTCCCCCTTTTACTTTTTCTTACGGCTTACCAGAACCATCTTACGCATAGATTTAATCATCTGGGTCAGCGGACGCTTGGCAGGGCAGATATAACTGCAGCAGCCACATTCGCAGCACTCCATACCATCAAATTTCTGGAAGCTCTCCATGTCACCATGCTCTGCAAAGGTTGCAAGTCTTGCAGGAATGACATGGCCGGGACAGACCCCTACACATCTGCCGCAGTTAATGCATGCAGTCTGTTCGGCATCTGCCACATCATCCTTCTCCAGGCAGAGACATGCGGAGCTTGTCTTAATACATGGTACATGAGTGTCATACATGGCAAATCCCATCATAGGACCACCTGAAATTACTTTGGATACATTGTCTGTCAGTCCGCCGGCAGCTTCTATAAGCTCTGCCATATCTGTTCCGGAAAGGACATCAAAGTTCTGCGGATTCTTAATCCCCTGTCCTGTTACTGTCACGATACGGTCCATAACAGGTTTTCCAAGGATAACGGCTTCATAAACAGCAATTACGGTATCTACGTTGTCAACTACGCATCCTGCATCTGCCGGAAGCATGGCAGAGTTGATCTCTCTGTCTGTGACAGCCTTGATCAGGAAACGCTCACCACCCTGTGGGTACTTGGTCATCAGCTCTGCTACTTCAATACGTGGAATATCTTTTACCATTTCTTTCAGTTTCGCAATACAGTCAGGCTTGTTATCCTCAATACAGATATATCCCTTCGCATTGTCAAAGAGCTTCAGCATAACTCTTAAACCCTCGATCAGCTTCTCAGAGTCATCCAGCATTCTTCTGTAGTCACTGGTAAGATAGGGTTCACACTCGGCACCGTTTACAAGGATATGATCGATCTTCTCCGGTTCCTTTGGCGCAAGCTTTACCTGTGTGGGGAATCCGGCGCCGCCCATTCCCACTACTCCGCCTTCTTTAATTCTCGCCAAAATCTCCTCTTTCGAAAGATCTTCCAGACGTGCAGGAGTAAATTCCACACTTTCATACTGCTGGTCATTCTCAATGATAATGGAATTGACCATAGAACCTGTTGCTGTCAGGCGCGGTTCGATTCCTTTTACCGTACCGGAAACAGACGAATGGATCGGTGATGAGACAAACCCCGCAGCATCTGCGATCTTCTGTCCTGCGAGCACATGGTCTCCCTTCTGAACTATCGCTGCAGCCGGAGCACCGATATGCTGGGAAAGAGGATATACCATATCTCCCTTTGGCAGATATTTCACTACCGGACTGTTCTTGGATAATTCTTTTCCGTCATAAGGATGAACACCACCCTTAAAGGTTAAAATTCCCATTTCGTTCCCTCCTTTTATATTAAGCACCACCAAAGTGCTCTATTTTTGATAAAATCCATATACTTTTTTGTACATTTTTATCAACCTGTTTATAATATAAACCATTTTTTCAAAAAAAGCACTACCCAAATTTCATTTTCTTGTGTATAATTGAATACAATTTCAGAAAGGAAAAATTATTAACATGATTGTTAAAAAAATGCCCATTTTACAAGGGTTTCCAGACTTTGAGACTGTTAAATTTTTCACCGGAAAATTCTTCCAAAAATACAATTTTACACCTGTTTTTTACGACATTGAAACCACCGGATTATCAAGAAATTCCACGTATTTATACCTGATCGGAGCTGTTGGAATTGAAGATGAAACTTGGAATTTTTATCAATGGATGGCGGAAAATGCAAGTGAAGAAGAGACAATTCTGAGAATTTTTTCACAATTTCTTCAGCAATGTGATTTGCTGATTTCCTACAACGGAGACCGCTTCGACCAGCCATATCTGGAAGCACGATATGAAAAATATGGAATTCCCTCTCCGTTTACAGGAAAACAGTCGCTGGATCTCTACCTGACATTAAAACCGTTAAAGTCACTTTTAAAACTGTCTGCCATGAAGCAGCCCTGCATGGAAGAATTTCTGGGGATCAAAGACAGGATTTATGATAATGGTAAGGAATGCATTAAACTTTACAAAGATTTTCTGAAAAAAAGAGATGCCTTTACAGCTGATGAAATCCTTGGACATAACCTGGAGGATGTGCTGGGACTGGGAAGAATTTTTGATATGCTGGGATATCTTTGCATCTATGATGGAGATTATGAAGTTACATACAGTGAATTTGACGGAGACAACCTGATCCTGAAGCTGAAGCTCCCCTGCACACTGCCACAGGAATTTTCCAATGGAAACACCGACTTCTATCTGACAGGAAAAGACGAAGAAATCAATTTAATTATCAAGACAACTGACGGGAAACTGAAACAATACTATGCAGATTATAAGGATTACTATTATCTCCCGGAGGAGGATACGGTTATCCCGAAATCTCTCGGATCCGGAATTGACAGAAAGCACCGGAAAGCAGCAACCAGAAATACCTGCTACACCTGGTTTACCTGCTCCGATGCCTTCCTCAGTTCTCCCGTACAGCAGAAGCAATATCTGACATATACGCTTTCCTGTCTGATTGGAACTCTAGAGCGTGTCTGAAAAATCATCTGTGATCATACATAAATATCGTCAAAAGCAATTTCCAATGGATTGTGAAGAGAAAAAGCCCTCTCACTGCTGACCGAGAAAATATAACCGTCAAATTCCATTGTCTCAAAAAAGCATGGCCTTTCTGAGGATTTTCCGAGGACAAACCCCTCTGCTGTGGGAACCACTTCAAAAGAATCCAAAGGAAGGCTCATGCCTCTGCCTGTCATTTTCATATAACTTTCTTTTAATGTCCAGAGCGTAAAAAACGCCTTATCTTTGTTCTTCGCAGCCTTGATGTAAGCAAGCTCTGAATGGTAGAAATAATGTTCTGCCACCTCAAGAGGCGCATTGGCATTTTTCTCAATATCGCACCCGACTTCGCAGTCTGACAGCACACCCACAACATAGTCCCCCGCATGAGATACATTAAAAAAAAGGCCATCCACAACCGGCTTTTCATTGTCAGAATATCTCAGGCAGCTTTCCGTAAGCCCGTTTTCATCGAGGATTTTTCTGATGATGATCCCTGCACCCAGACTTCTTTTGCGGTCATCAGGCATACGATACCTGATGACCTTTTCTCTTCTTCTGATCCCAACCAGATCCAGAAGCCTTTCATTCTTAAGCGGATCCTCAAAATGATTAATATTGATCCTGTATAATTTCTGCATCTGATCAACAGTTACTTCTTCTGAATATCGATCTTGCTGTCAAACCCTGTAAGGCTGAATACATCGTAAACCTCATCAGAAACATTGATGATCTTAAATCCATCCTTTTGAGCCATTTTTTTGTAGGCTACGATCACCTGACGTAAGCCTGCAGATGAAATATACTCCAGATTTGTAAAATCAAATACCAGACTTGTGATGCTGTCTTCAAGTCCGGACAGAGCCTCCCCTAACTGGGGAGCTGTCTGTGTATCAAGCCATCCGCTGATTTCCATAGTTGCTTTGTTACCTTCTGTTTTTGTGATAATTTCCATTGTAATTTTCCCTCCTGAATCAATCAAAAAATGTAAGTCTGTCAAGTGCTGCAATTGCATTTTCCAGATATCTGTCATCTGTAACCGGCCATTTATAATCCAGCCTGTACAGAACCTGTGCTGTAAAACGATTGCTGTAATCAATGGTATAGATTTCATTTTCATTATGTGAGGTATAGGCGATCAGTCCGGAAACCGCATCAGAATCCTGACCGGTCTTTGCAAATTCCTTCACTGCTGCCTCAAACTCCTCATCTCTTACAATATCAATCCTGAATCCATAGCTGCGCATTGCGTAGATCAGGTCTGCCATATAAATATGATGGCTGTTGCATGCATGGAATACAGTAAATCTCCGGTCGGTCTGAGCCAGTCTCAGAACTGCCAGCGCAGTAGAATCAATCGGTGAGAATTCTGCCACCTCATGCATACCGCCCATAGGGAATTTACCTACAGCCGCATAACCTCTCAGGCTGCGAAGGAATCCATTGGTAATGAAATTAATCTGGAACTCGCCGTCAGAGTTTCGGCTCATCAGATTACCTACCCGGACCACCTTGCCGTCCAGTCCCTCGGAAACTGCTTCCAGAACCGCCCTCTCTGCCAGGAATTTGGTGCGGATATATTCGTTGGTAATATTCTGTCCGATGTACAGATCATTCTCACAGAAAACTCTGGACATTGGCGGAACACCGTCAGAACCTTCTCCCGCAACGGAAACCGTAGAAATCTGGATCAGTCTGCGGCCGTTATTCTTACAGAAATCGATCAGATTTTCCACACCCTGCACATTAATTCTTTCCAGTACATCATCAGCCGCAAAATGCTTTACGCAGGCAGCGCAGTTAATGATGGTGCTGAATTTGTATTCTGAAAATCCTGTTACCTGTTCCTTTGAGGTAATATCCCCATCCACACAGATAATACGGCTTTCAAACAGCTCTTTGTATGGATCATCAAAATAGTACATCAGCATGTTCATCATTCGCTTTTCAGACGATTCATATTTGCCCTTACGTACAAGACAGTAAACCTTACCGTCATAATTGTCAATGAATGCTTTAAGGACATGGATCCCCAGGAAACCTGTGGCACCTGTGACCATAATATCTCCCAGCTTTTCCTTTGTGATCCGGTCTGCATTTTCTTCTGTATTTGCGCTGATCACATTCTGGATCCTGTTATAGTTATAATCCGAAAATTCATTCTTGCTCTGTGCAGCCTCTGTAACTCCGTCATCATCAACCAAAGCTGCAAGTTCCCGTACAGTAGGATATTTGAAAATATCCGCATATACCAGTGAAATATTCTTTGACAGACACATAACAGCAACCTTGGATGCAGTAAGGGAAGATCCGCCCAGCTCAAAGAAGTTGTCCTCAATCCCTACTCTTTCAATTCCCAGTGCTTTCTCAAAAATCTCACAGAGTGCTCTCTGAGCTGCAGTAACCGGCTCTACATAGCTGGCAGTGTTCGTGGTTACCTCCGGCATTGGCAGTGCTTTTTTATCAATCTTACCGCCCGGTGTCACAGGCATTTCCTCAATGCTGACAAAGAAAGACGGCATCATATAATCCGGGATCAGCGGCTCCAGGAAGGTCTTCAGTTCATCCTCCGGGATGGCTTCTCCTGTATAATAAGCTGTGATATATTTATTTCCACCCTTTTCAATTACTGTAACGGCTGCATTTTTCACCAGCTCATGTTTCAGAAGGGCACCTTCGATCTCACCAAGCTCCACACGATATCCTCTGATCTTCACCTGTGAATCGATCCGGCCTATGTACTCAATATTTCCGTCACCTTTCATGCGGACCATATCACCGGTCCTGTAAAGACGGCTTTCCTGCTCACATACAGCAAATGGATTTTCTACAAACACAGATGCTGTTTTTTCCGGAAGATTGTGATATCCTCTGGCAAGCTGCCTTCCTGCGTGACAAAGTTCGCCGGACGCACCCACCGGAAGCCGGTTCAGATTCTCATCCACAATGTAGCTGCGCACATTCCGCTGTGATTTTCCGATCGGGATGTTGTCATACTGTCTGTCTACCAAAAACTCTGTGGAAGAAACCGTATTCTCTGTAGGACCGTAGCCATTGATCATCTGATAGGTACGGTTACGGTAATGCTTGAATTTCTCGCCGCCAAGTGTAACAAATTTAAGAGCAGGTGCATCCTCCAGAAGTTCTGTAACCAGTTCTCCCATCTGGGTAGGGAAGGTTACGGTGGTGATCTCTTTTTCCTTTATATATCTGCTTATGGCAATGGCGTCCTTACGGATACTCTCCGGTAAAATATACAGGACTGCTCCTGCGGTAAGAGGTGCAAACAAATCGATCACTGACGCATCGAAACAGAAGCTTGCAAACTCTGCCACAATGTCATCCGGTGAAGTATTTCTGCTCAGTGTGATATATTCGATCAGGTTCAACAGATTTCTGTGCTCGATCATAACACCCTTTGGCTTTCCTGTGGAGCCTGAGGTATAGATCATATAGGCAAGGTTCTCCGGTTTCGGAGAAATAAGCTCTGCAGAAAGTTCAAAATCCTCAGCCTCATCTGCCACACTGTCCAGACTGATCACATTTCCGTCATAAAATTCCACAAGATTCTGATACTGATCGATCACAAGGAGATTTCTTGCTCCTGAATCCTTCAGCATATATTCAATTCTGCTCTGTGGATACTCCGGATCCAGAGGAACATAGGCTCCGCCGGCTTTCATAACACCCACATAGGCTACTGTATATTCCTTTGTCCTGCCGCACAGGATACCTGCAGCCTGTTCCGGGCCAAATCCGTTTTCCGTAAGCTTCTGAGCAATATAATCAGACATTCTGTCCAACTCTCTGTAGGTAAAATCTCCGGAGTCATCCCGCACTGCCGGTCTGTCCGGATATCTGGCAGCCATCTCCTTAAACAGATCTATGAAGGTCTTTCCTGCATGTTCCGGAATATCCTCCATCTGAGTTTTTTCCTCAAACATCAGCCGGATATCAGCCGGATCGCATTCCCTTAAGATTCCCTCTGCAGTGGTTTCCAGATTGTCAGCCAGATACCGGATAGTTTCCTCATGGTACATATCCCCTCTGTACTCAATCTCAAAGACAAATCTGTTCTTTTCAATGGAAATGCTGACAGAAACCGGTGCCTTTGCCATGTTCAGGCTGACAGGCTCCTCCTGTGCATATTCCCCGCCAATGGTATCAAAAGCAAAATTGTCGCCCTGGTAAATAACCATGGCATCTGCCTTAATATCAAACTCATGGCTGATCTGTGAGAAAGGATAAACATCGTTGTTCATGGAATCGATCAGCTGTTTCTGTACACCGTTCAGGCAATCTTTGGCTGTTCCTGAGAAATCGCAGAAAACAGGGAGTGTTTTTACCAGCATACCCACTGTTTCCGAAAGTCTGGAATCGTTTCTTCCATGGTAAATAGTGGTAAATACAGCATCCTTTTTGAAATTATATTTTCCAAGTGTGATACCAAAAGCGGAAATGAAGAATACATTCTCCGTAATTCCATGCTTTTTACAGAATTCCTTCACATCCTGCACGGAAATGGATCTGGTCTCTCTGTGGTAAAGTTCTGCTGTTGGAGCCGCACCGTTTTTGTCCGGATAGAAGCTGATGCTTCCACCTGCATGTTCAAATACTGACTTATAATAATTCTCTGCATTTTTATAGATATCACCTGCCAGGGCATCTCTGTTATCCAGTGCCAGATCATAGGAAGTATAACCTTCCGGTTCCAGCTTCTCACCGCTGTAAGCTCTGTTAATATCATTAATTATAATAGCCAGAGATGTACCATCGGCAACAATGTGGTGAAGGTCCAGGAACAGATAATTGCCATCACAGGTTCTGTAGATTTCAAACCGGAAAAGCTGTTCATTAAACAACATATATGGACGTACCAGAGTGTCTCTGTTCATTCCGTTTAAAATCGGTGTTTTATAACTGAGCCCATCGTTTCGTTTCTGAAGTACATTTCCGTTGTCATCCATAAACAGACGGGTTTTCAGATAAGGATGCGCCTCAACAGTACTGTCAATGGCTTCTGCCAGTCTGTCCAGATTCACCTTGTTATCAAGCTTTAACAGATACGGGATATTGTAAATGGTAGAACCCATATTTGCAGTACACTCAATGAAAATCCCCTCCTGAGTGTTGGTAAGAGGATAACTTTCCTGTACTTCCCTTTTGCTTTCTTTTCCCGCAGTTTTTACAAATTCCTCCATCATTCGGATAGTAGGATGATTCTTAATATCTGAAGTTTTGATCACAATGTCAAAGGCTTTGGAGATCAGGATATTCAGCTTAATGGCAGTGATGGATGTCAGACCTGCCTCATAAATATCTGTGGTAATCCCAAAATCCGTATACCCCAGAACCTCTGCGATACAGTCAAATAATATCTGCTGAACCTCATTCTCAGGCTTAATGATCTCCGCTGCTTTTTTCTCAGGCAGAGGAAGAGCCTTTTTATTTACCTTCTGGTTCTGGTTCAGAGGAATTTTGTCAATCTGCATGGTAACTGCAGGTACCATATAGGCAGGCTTTGTCTCTTTAATAAAATCATTCAGGGCATTGATATCAACAGTGCTGTCCGATACCACATAGGCAGCAATATATTTTCCACCATTTGGATCATCAAAGGCAACTACAGTGGCATCCCTGATGCCCTCATATCTGCGGATCACTTCCTCAACCTCAGAAAGCTCAATCCTGAAACCTCTGATCTTAACCTGGGAATCCTTTCTGCCAATGATCTGGATATTTCCATCCGGAAGAAATCTTGCCACATCACCTGAATGATACATCACTTCGTATCCCGGTGTATCATCATAAAGATTCTTTGTATAGACCTCGGCAGTTTTTTCCGGCTTGTTAAGATATCCTCTGGAAACCTGCCAGCCGGTGATCATCAGCTCTCCGCATGCACCGGGAGGAAGCATATGCCCCAGCTTGTCTGTAATATAAAGCTTCACATTGTCAAGTGCTTTTCCGATCGGGACATTTGGATAATATTTGTCCACTTCAAATACAGTCGTAAAAATAGTCGCCTCTGTAGGTCCATAAGCATTGATAAACTTATAATCTTTTGGCGGCTCACATGGAACCAGTTTCTCTCCTCCTACAGAAAGATATCTCAGGCTCTTACAATCCATCTCCAGCGCAAACTGCCTTCCCACCTGAGTAGTCATAAAGGAATGCGTGATGCCATTTTCCTCAAAATAGCGCTGCAGTCCAATGAAATCCAGACGGATCTCCTCCGGAATAATGTGAAGCTGTGCACCGTTTGTGATGGCACCGTAAATATCCATCATGCAGGCATCAAAACCAAAGGAAGCATATGCAGCTATCCTGGACTCCGAATCTATGCCATAATATCTCTTGAACCAGTGACAGAAAGCAGTAATATTTCCATATTCCAGCATACAGCCCTTTGGCACACCTGTGGAACCGGAAGTATACAAAAGGATAAACAGATCATGCAGCTGCGGCTTCTTAAGCACAACATCCCTATCCTCCAGCTGCCAGATCTGATCTGTAAACAGCACCGGTCCTTTATATCCGTCTACCAGAGGAAGAAGCTCTCTGTCAGCAATGAGAAGCTTTGCAGAGGAATCCTCCATCATGTACATCAGGCGGTCCCTGGGATAGGTTGGATCCAGAGGCTGGTAAGCTGCACCTGCCTTTATCACGCCCATCGGCGCGATCGCCATATATTCACAGCGGGGGATCAGAATGGAAACAACATCCTCACTGCCGATTCCCTGGGATGCGATATATTTTCCAAGTCTGTCGCTGATCTCATCCAGTTCTCTGTAAGTATATTTTTTATCCTTAAATACTACAGCCGTATGATCAGGAATGGTCTGTACCAGCTCCTCAAACATATCAGCGATGGTCTTACTTCTGTCATATTCGCAGGCAGTATTATTAAATTCCGCAATTTTGTCCGCTCCATTTTGGGAAAGAACAGAAACTTCCGAAATATATTTTGCTTTCAGCAGGGAATCCATAGCTGCCTCATAGGATTCCAATATTCCACGTACAAAGGCTTCACTGTACATGTCACTGCGGTATTCTGCAGTAAGCACATATTTATGATCGTATTCTCTTACCTGGATCAGCAGAGGCATCTTTGACATATCCGGAGAAAGGTCATGACCCCTGGCAACGGTATCACCGATTGGGAAATCATCCCCAAGCTCTGCCTGATATGCAAATACCAGATCAGAATTAATCCCGTACTTTGCACAAATATCAGAGAACGGAAAAATATCATTTGCCATGGAAGACAGAATCTGCTCAGAGAGCTCTGTCATATAGGCCTGTATGGTGACTTTCGGATCACAGGAACAGTAAACCGGCAGAGTCTTTACAAGCATGCAGACTGTATTCTCCAGTCTGGAATCATTTCTTCCATTATAAATAGTTGCAAAAAGACTCTCCTCGGAATTGGAATATCTGCTCATGAGAATGCCGAATACACCTGTAAACAGAATGTTTGGAGTAACCCCCAGCTTCTCGCAGGCAGAAAGTACCAGAGACTCTCCGGTGTCCACAGGCATCGACAGATATCCTCTCTCAGGAATCTTTCCTGAGCAGTCAGGAAGAGGCAGGGATTCTGTCTCAATTCCCTCGAAAATACTGTCATAATATTTCTCGGCCTTCTTATATTTTCCCTCTTTCATCTGCTGTTCTTCATCAAGGGCAGCATCAAAGCCTGTGTAGGATTCTTTCTCCAATTTCTCACCCAGATAGGCCCGATCGATATCCTCAAAAATAATATCATAGGAATTACCATCTGCCAGGATATGGTGGAAATCTGTAAAAAGATATTTCCTGTCTTCTGTCACATAAATCCCCGCCCGGAACAGCCGTCCCTTTTCCAGCTTAAAGGGACGCACCAGCTCATCTTTCATCTTTTCAAACTGCTCATTTGTGGTCCGGACCACCTCTGGTACAAAGGCTTCCTCACAAGGCTTCTGCACCATCTCTCCGCTGTCACTTAAATAAACCTTTGTCAGCAGATACGGATGTGCAGCGATCATCTGAGAAATGGCATCTGACAGCTTCTGAACGTCAACAGAGCTTTCCAGTTCAAACAGGAACGGAATATTGTATACCGTACTCTCAGGATTCTTCATGCACTCTGCAAAAATACCCTTCTGGGAGCCGGTAAGAGGGTAAACTTCTCTCTTTTCATAGGTTCTGATCTTCGGTGCAAGCATCACATATTTTTCCAGTTTCTCCACCGTATTGTTTTCGTGGATATCACTGGTTTTCACAGTCACTCCGAATTCCTCTGAGATCAGAATACAAAGCTTCATGGCACTGATAGAAGACAGCCCCACCCTGTAAAAACTTGTGTCAGTTCCAAAAAAATCATTCTCCACAACGTCTGCAACGATTTCAAAAATCTTCTTCTGCATAGGAGTCTGGGGTTCTTTCAGATTCTTTGGCTGTGCAGCCGGCTTTGGCAGTGCTTTCTTATCAATTTTGCCATTCTGTGTCACAGGCATCTTTTCCAGTTGGACAAAAACCTCAGGAACCATATAATGAGCCAGGGACTCTGATGCATAGGCAGAAAGCTCCTCTGTATTGATCTGGCGGTCAGCCATAAAATAGCAGCAGAGGAATTTGTTATCTACAGGCAGAGTAATGCTGGTAATGATTCCCTCATAGGAATTGATCACCTCCTCGATCTCACCAAGCTCAATCCTCAGACCGCGAAGCTTGATCTGATTGTCTATTCTTCCGAAAAATTCAATCTCACCCTCAGGGCTGATCCTTGCAAGGTCACCGGTCTTATAAGCTCTCTCTCCGTTAAGATCAATGAATACAGCCTCTGTTTTATCCGGCAGATTCATATAACCTCTGCCAACGCCCAGTCCTGCGATCACAAGCTCTCCGGTCTCTCCGTCCGGAAGGATCTTATTCTCTTTATCTACAATATATACCTTCACATTACCGTTAGGCGTACCAATGGTAATGTTTCTGCTGTCCGTAATTACCTTCATGGTACAGCTGATGGTAGTTTCCGTAGGTCCATAACCATTCATAATGTAAGCATCCGGGTTTACTCTGCGAATCTTGTCATACAGAGCCGGAGGAAAAGCCTCTGCACCTACATCAAACACCTTAATCTGAGAAACTGCTTTTTCAAGCTGGGGCAGATCGATCATATTGGACAGGTAAGTAGGAGTTGTGGTCATAATATCCACTTTATTTCTGACGATCAGCTCACCCAGCATAAGAGGATTCAGAATCTCCTCATCAGAGGCGATCACCGCAGTCATCCCGTTGGTAAGTGGCAGAAATTCCTCCAGAACAGACACATCAAAGGTCATGGCTGCCATGGAAAGAGATACACTTCCTCTGCTTACATAACCATAAGTTTCCGCATTTTTCGGATCCGGATTTACAAAATTGGCAAGGTTGATATGTTCGATCAGCACACCCTTGGGCTTGCCTGTGGAACCGGAAGTATAGATACAATAACAAAGATCATGCTCCCCGATCTTTACCTGAGGATTCTCTGTATTCTCATTCTCCAGAAGTTCCTCGATCAGAAGTACTGTACAGGGAAGCTTAGCAAACAGTTCCCTTCGTTCCTCTGCGATCTCCTTTGTTGTGATAATAAAAGGAGCTCCTGAATCCTCAAAAATATACCGGATCCTGTCATCAGGATAATCCGGTGTGGCAACTGCAAATGCGCCTCCTGCCTTCAGGATACCCTGTCGCACTGCATAGAAATCACAGCATCTCTCAAGAACCACACCTACGATGGTCTCCCGTCTGACACCTTTTTCCACAAGTGCATTGGCAATCCTGTTGGCCCGTTCGTTGAGCTGTGCATAGGTGAAGCTCTCTTTGCCGGAGACAACTGCACATTTCTCTGGATGAAGCTTCACCTGTTCCTCGAACAATTCTGTTACCGGCCGAAACTCAAAAACAAAATTGTTCCTTTCATTAATATTTTTCATTTTCATGTACCTCCTAAAAAGATATTATGGTATTATTCATATCAATCGCACGAATATAATCCATGGATTTTGATACCTTCTTGACAAGTTCAATCCCATGTATATCAAAGTCTTCACTGTCATACTGATATTCCAGAGGGTTGAAATTTACACCGTTATCTCTGATCCTCAGTCTGCAGAGATCATCCTCCAGACAGAGGTTAATGTCGATCCAGTTGGAGGTTTTTCCCCCGAATCGTATAATATTTACAGTCATTTCCTCCGCACACACTGCGGCAAGATTTGCCTTGCTTTTAGAAGCTCCCTGTTCCTGGCAGAACTCTATGATCCTCTTATGAACCGTTTGTGCTTCCTCCATGGTACTCTTAATGGAAAAATCCAGATTAATCCCCGGATTTTTGTCAGGAACAATATAAAAGCTTGTATTCTTATGCCTGATTTTTCTGAAAATACAGGCTGCAACTGCAGTTATGATCTCAGTGGCAACAAATCCTGCTGCAATTCCGTCGATACCGATCCCGTCAATCTGTTTCCATACAAGGATTCCCACCAGGGTTGCAGGCAGAACTACCACCGCATTCTCCAGAAATGTGGCAAAACTTGCAATGGCTGTCTCCTCAATGGACTCGTAATAGCTGATAATAAACTTATTCCACAGATAAGGTGCCACACACAAAGCAAAGATGCGCAGCGCCTGGACCATATGACTGCCCAGCTCGCCACCGCCGCTTCCGAACATGACAGTGATTTCCTCGGTAAACAGCATAATAAAGACAAAGATCACAGCCAGCAGGATGTAACTGTATTTCAGCATCTTTTTACAGAGAACCCGGATTCCCACGTAGTCCTTCTCTCCAAAAAGGATTCCTGCCACATTGGGGATCACACCGATGATTCCGCCTGTAAGCATCTCGACGATCAGCAGCACATTGTCACAGACAGTAAATACTGCCATACCTTCCTCGCCCAGCTGGTTCATGATAATGGTATTCAGTCCAAGCGCCTTTACAAAATTAGCTGCCATAAAGATCAGCATTGGCACGCCTGTGATGATTGCTTCCTTTGTGATTCCAAGTTCGCCCGGCTTTAGCAGGATCAGGTGGAGGTTTCGCTTATCAGAGCGGATATAAAGCACAAAAATTCCCATTGCAAACAGGAAACCAAGAACAGTTGATAAGGATGCACCTGTAATCCCCAGAGGAGTATATCTGAGGAATATATAGTCCAGCACAAGATTGATCACATTGGCTGCGATAAGGTAGGCTGATGCCAGCTCCGGATGATTCTCCACACCAAGATAATTGACCATCATCAGTCCAATTCCGATCACCGGTGCCCCCAGCATACTTACACGTATGTAATCTCTGGTATAACCGGTCAGGACACCGTCACCTGATACCAGAAGTCTGGCAACAGGTTCTGCTGCAGGAAGGGCGCAGATTGAAAAAATGATTCCCACCACAAGTGTTACTATAAATGTGGCAGAAAACAATTTCGATGCCCCTTCTTTGTCTCGTTTGCCAAGCATGTTTCCCACTGCTATGGAACCGCCGATACCAAGGCAGTATCCTGTCAGCTGAACGATCGTCTCCACAGGCAGACTCAGGGTAACTGCAGACATTGCCTCCACCCCGATCAGGTTACTTACAAATATCGTATCTACGATATTTCCCAGCTGAAGCGCCAGAGACATCATAATCCCCGGAACAATATACTTGTTCAGCTTCGCATTCAGCAGTCTGTTATTTCTCTCTTCCATCGCTTCCTCTCCTTTGTTTTCAGTTTTTTCAAAATATTGTGCCGTAAAACTGTAAGATATTTAAATTTTACCATTTAGTGCGATAAATGACAAGTTAATAAAGAATGGGAGAAAGCAAATAAATATTGCTATTTACTGTAACCTGATTCCCCATATTTTACAGTCTCTGGTGCCTACAACCGCATAGTTATCGTAGACAGCCGGGGAAGCCTCTATCACGCCCTCGCTGACAGATAATACATCTTCCTGTTTACCTGTTTTACCATCAAGAAGGCGGATATCGCCTGTACTGTTGCAATAAAGAACCTTTCCTGATCCGTCTTTGTTATAAACGCACACCGGAGAAGACCAGGCATATGAGGAAGAATCCTCCCATGCTTTAGATCCGTCAGATTTTCTCAGACAGGCAAGAACTCCGGATGCATTGTCAGAGGTCTTTGCCACTGTCACATATATATAATCGGCAAGGCTGTTCTTTCCACAGGCAATCGTAGACTGAACTCCACCGGAAACACCGTCATCAGTAGTACATTCATAATCTGTATGCCACACGATCTCACCGGTTTCTGCATCAATCTTCCAGACAGGGACAGTGGCTGTGTCATAACTTCTCCATCCAAGCCGGAAGGAAGTACTTACATACAGATACAGATGTCCTTTTTCGATTTCCAGAACAGGCGTTGAATTAGAATCATCCAATGTATCCTGAACCCATACCAGCTGAAGAGTGTTCAGATCCAGACACATAAGATTTCCCCCATTATCGGTCATAAATATATAGCCTTTATAGATTGCCGCACTGTCTTCCATTCCAAGCCAGAAAGACTCTGTACTGCTTCTTGTTCCATAGTAGCGCCATTTTACAGTTCTGCCCGGATCAATGGATAAAGTCCCACTGTTCAGATCATATTTTGTATTCAGCCTGATCAGATACAGGATTCCGTTCTCTCCCGGATAGATCAGGGTATCTGTCTCTGCATCCACAAGTGCTGATCCGTCAAAAAAGCTCAGACTTCCTCTGAGTGAAAACTCATCATTGTCTCCAAAAGTATACATAACACTACAATCCAGCAAGTTTACTACAAATACCTTTGCAGTTCCTTCGTTGCTGTTATATCCGGCGCCAACATACATAATCGGATATCCTCTCGGATCAAGGGCACCCGCACCCTTAAAAGTATATCCCAGATATAATGGGTCACGCGTCTTTTCTCCCGTTCTCAAATCCAGAAAATACACATACCCATCCATACAGGCATAAATCACCTCAACCAGTTCATCATCTGCCTTTGCTTTCTCTGTCATATTCATATGTGCTTTGACCTCTTTTGGCCATTTCATCATAAGTGGCTGTCCTGTCCAGCCACTTCCTGTCCAGACGGCACTGCCCGAAGAAAGAGAACCTGTATCTGCAGACCATAGTTTGTTCAGCCTGAAATCAGTCATATCTGCATAACCATGGGAAGGGGTATCGCGAAAACTGTTTCCGCGAAATGTGACGATCCCATCCACATCTGTATAATCCTGTCCTATGTTAAAGGAAATATCACCATCAGCCTTATAATCTCCAATATTTTCAAGTACGTTTCCATCCACCTCAATATTAGTATAGCTGATCAGATTTTCCGGTTTTGTAGAATCCACACAATGAGGCTGAAAATTAATCTCTTTAGTCTTTTTCATTTCAACCACATCTTTGGTTTCTTTAATTTCTTTAGTTTTTTTAGTTTTTTCGATTATCCTGCCTTCTTTTTCCTCGTCTGCACCTGAAGCTGATACGGCCTTCACCTTCCCGCTGTCTGTTGTGCTGACAGACAGGAAAAACTTGTTTCCTGCAAACCCAAGCAGAAGTACAAAAATTATAATCCCCCCAGTCTTTATGAGTGTTTTGGGGAAGAAAACTTTTCCACTGCGTTTTCCTGAACTTTTCTGTGATATTGTTTTCTGAATGTAATCCGGTCTTGCAGACTTTCTCCCAGAATCCACGTTTCTCTTCTTGTTCATACCTTTCCTCCTAAAAAATATATCCTGTGAATTTCATCTTCTGCCTGGCTGTATCCGGCACATCGATCAGCCCAAAGCGGTAGAACATTCCATATATATAACTCACTCCGCGGATGTCGCCCAGAGCTTTGGGTCTGTCAACCACAGCTCCCACCTTCTTTATGTTTCTCAATGCCAGCAGCACTGAACTTAACGCCAGACTCTTACTGTTCTCCCTACGGTCGATCCACAACTCCCTTGTGTAGTCTCCATTCCGACCCTTTCTTACTTCATAAGTGAATGGAAGCCCTGTATAGGTTTTGAAACTCTCACCTGCATAGAGTAAAATAACCTCCCACAGATACTTCTCGTCCAGTGTTTCTCTCAGCTTCTCTACTGCCTGATATCCTTGTCTTTGCTGCATCTCTGCTTTTTCCTGCATTCCTTCCTTTTGATCTCACTCCTGCTCTTTTGATTTGTATCTACAACTTGTCAGCACGCCCCAATTTATCTTCCTGATTCGGACAGATATATTTATACTCATTTCTGTTTATACTCATTTCTGAGCAACGCAATTTCATGAGTCCATCCCTCATCATCATTTGGTGTCTCCAGAATAAACGGAATTCCCTCTGTGGCAGGATGATTGATCACGCGGACAAGTGCCTCCAGTCCTATTTCACCTTCTCCGATTCTGGCATGGCGGTCCTTATGGCTGCCAAGGGGATTCATGCTATCATTTAAATGGATGGCTTTTAGTCTGTCCAGACCTATTATCCGGTCAAATTCTTCAAATACGTTGTCAAGATCGTTTACAATATCATATCCACCATCCCAGACATGACAGGTATCCAGACAAACACCTAATTTATCTTTTAACTCCACCCTGTCAATGATCTGACGAAGTTCTTCGAAATTTCTTCCTACTTCTGTGCCCTTTCCTGACATAGTTTCCAGAAGTACAATCGTACTCTGATCTTTTGTCAGCACTTCATTGAGAATTTCTGCAATTTTACTGATTCCTACTTCTGCACCCTGTCCTACGTGACTGCCCGGATGAAAATTGTAATAATTTCCCGGTGTCATTTCCAGACGTCTCAGATCATCTGCCATGATTTCTCTGGCAAAATCCCTGAGGTTTTCTTTGGCAGCGCAGCAGTTCATAGTGTAAGGCGCATGAGCCACCAGCTTTCCAAAATGATTCTCCTCTGCCAGCTGCCCAAATGCCTGCACATCCTGCGGATCAATGTCTTTGGCTTTTCCTCCTCTTGGATTTCTGGTAAAAAATGCAAATGTGTTACCACCATTTTCCAGCATCTGCTTCCCCATTGCAAGATATCCCCGGGATGAGCTTGTGTGATTTCCTATATATAACATTTTTTTACTCCTCTTCTGTCGTATTTTCACAGTACCAGTTTATAGCAATCCTTTTATCATACATTATGGATTTTCTCAAGATTATCTTTTTCATATCTGCATTATAGCATTTTAACAGATTTTGTTAAACATTTTTACTGTTATAAACAATTTTACGTCAAAAAGACATTGCTGTGAACGGAGTCAATTGTTCCAAAATTTTTCAGGTTGCGCTTATGAACTATCTTCATGTCAGTGAAGACAATAAATAGGCGTAAAAAATGAAAGCCGCCCCTGCTGATAGCAGGGACGGTTTTCAAAATGCTTCACAAAAACTGTTAAGTTTTGAACGTGACCTCCATAAATGAACTTTAACCCTACCTTACTACAAGTTCTCAAAAATTCCTTAACACTTCCGCTTTCTATTTTGCTATATATTGTTTCATAATGCATTAATGCTTCACACTTATCGAATGTATCCATCTTAATCAAGTAATATAATCTACCATTATTGCAAACGACAGACATCATCTTTATTGCATCTGATATCATAAAAGACTCCAAATCTTTTTCTGAAAAGCAAGAATTTTTAGGATGATTATGAAAAAATAACAAACTGTTTTTGGGTGCAGTACATATTAAGTTGGAAGCTGCTTTATCTTTTTTCAATGTAACTCCAGTTTCATAAACTTCCCGATTTCTATATCACCTGTTTCAAGCAGCAGATGGACATGGTTTGTCATCAGGCAATACGCATGCAGCCGGCAGTTATATTTACTCAATGACGTCTTTATTATCTGCAGAAGTACCTGATGGTCCATCTCATCTTCAAATATTGGTTTTCTTCTCACCCCTCTGTGCATGATATGGTAAATTGCTCCCGGATACCAGTCCCTTAATTTTCTTGCGATCCTTCTCCCTCCATTTCGCTTTGCTATTTTTAATAATAGTATCATTTATGATTATACGGAAATAAAAATCTATCAGTCATCACAGATTTTTATTTCAATATGTTTTCCAAGTGCATTTGCATATTTCTCCAGTACAACCAGCGTTGGTACCCTGCCGCCGCTCTCAAACCGGGCCATATTCGACGGTTTTATCCCTGTAATATCCGCTATTTCCTGCTACGTCATTTTCTGGCGGTGTCTCTCCTCCACTAACTGCCGGATTGTTTCCGAAGATCTGCTCAACACCTTTTCTTGGATCTTTTCTGTATATACTTCCAGTCTCTTTTCCCTGGCTTCCTTTTCTGTCAGGTATTCTTTCATGTTCTCCTGCATTTGTTTATCTCCATTCCATCTCTGATAACTCATTTACGAGATTTTATCACTCATGATAAGTTTTTGTAAGATATTTTATGTTTCTTTTATAGAACTTTTAGTTCTTCTTTATTCTCTTTATCGGTATTTCATGGGGTCTGACCCCGAGTATTTCCGAGTATTTTCATCAATGTATGTAATGGTATATATACCAAAACTACAATCAAAAAAACAACAACTATTAACATCATTAGCAAATACATTAATCAACAGGTTTGCTTAAATTTTATCATTTAAAAAATAAAAAGAATGAAACATCAATATCGTGAATATAAAATGTAGATAGTTAAACCGCTTCCTGCTTAATCACATATTCTATATATAATCTTCATGCGTCATAGCATCTCTTAAAGAAGACGGAATATTGAAAAAAAATTCCCTCTTAATAATTTCCACTGTCACATATATCACAAGAATCATCATTACCACTAAAACTATTGATATAAACATTCTAAAAACTATATTGCTTTCTACTATAGACAGCTTTAATTCTCTTTGTGAAATAACATTCCATGTTGTAAGTAAACTAATTATTCCCATAAACGTTAAATCTATCATCATTATTACCATTAAGACAGACAAAAACCTTTTTCTTTTTTGATTTGAAAGTTTTTTTGTAGATATTCTGTCAATATTTTTTATCGCTTTTCCGCCTTTTATTTTCCCTTCTACTTTCAAATCTGCTTTGCCTGTATGTAAAACTTGTATCACTGCACCATTTTCAGGTTCAATATACTCAAATTCTAATTCAATCTTATTATCTTCCATGCTACGAATACTAATCCTGTTTGTCTGCTCACTAACTTTTATAATTTGAGCATCTAAAATGACAGTATTCTTATTTTCTGATACAATTTGTAATGGTTTTTCAATTACCATATTATTTCTTTCTAATACCTCATTTCCTCCATTCCATATCACATATTTTGTAATATTAAAATCTGTTATCTTTCTATTTTTATATTCAATATTCAACTCAGGTATTATATTTTCACCTTTTTGAATCACAGAATATGTATTTCTTAAATACATAATTTCTTTTTTTCTCTTATTAGTCAGCCCATACATAGAAATCAAACATCCAGCTATAGTACAAAAAGCCAGAAATAACCACGCATACGCATTGTTCATTAATTCCTTAATCATTAGTTTCTCTCTCCTATCAATTACTAGAACCATTCACTTAAATCAAAGAAAATGAATAATACATATGAAAAGCCATTATTTAACAGCTTCTCACATATGTTATTCATAGCCTTCGTGTCCTTTAATGGATTTTTTTATTTATCTTCCTCAATTTCTGTTTTCTACATTCCGTCTGTTTTTATTATAACAATCTTCATCTTGAACCGCAATGATTTTTCTATATTTCCGCTTTCATTATTTCAGCTTTCATTTCCACTTTCCTCCCATATTTTCTGCTATATTCTGCCGTTGTCAATGCTCCGCTGCCTTTCCCGGCCTGGATTATGATTAGTTTATCGGACCAGCTGCTGATCAGGCGGTTTCTTCTGGGGAACGTGTATCTGGATGGTGGAGTTCCGGGTGGGTATTCTGACAGGAGCAAACCTTTTTCCTCTATACACTTCATCAGTTTGTGGTGTTCGCTTGGATAGCAGATATCCAGGCCATTTCCTAATATTGCTATTGTATAGCCACCCACCGGCGTTGAGACATGCAGTATGTGCATAGCTGTCGATTCCTTTGGCCATTCCGCTGACAACTGCAATCCGGGCTTTTGCATATTCCGATGCCAGAAATACCGTTTCCTGTTTTGCTTCCTGGCTGCATCTTCTCGCACCTACTATTCCAACTGTCTGATCCATTTTCTTGATGTTTCCTTTATAGTATAGCATTGGTGGTGCATCAGCAGGTTCTCTGGCACGCAAGGGATAACGCTCATCATTCCAGCATAAGATAGAGATATTTTTGTTTTGACAATCATCCATGATCCTTTTCGCTTTTTCCAATGAATGATTCCTGATGATACTTTCTCTTTGTCTTGCAGACAGTCCTGACATTCCGCTTAGGGTTTCATAGTCAGCCTGATAAATCTTTTCCGCATCTCCCAGTTCTTTTATCAGATATCTGGCTGTAACAAGCCCGATAAAGGGTATCTGCGTAAGCCATATCCAGTATATCATTATTTAACCACCACCATTTTACTATTACTTTTGTCCAGTTCCCGGCACGTCAGAACTTTTTCTATATCTTTCTGACGAACTTTTTCTATATCTTTCTGACGGATTTTTTCTTCTCCGTCCAGATTCGCACTGGTCCTGGCAAGTCTTAAGAGTTTGTGGATCACACGGGCACTATATCCATACTTTTCACTGGTCTCTCTCAGCAGCGTCAATGAGTCTTTATCCAGCACACAATATCTCTGTATGAGTTCCGTTGTCATCTGCGCATTACAATTGATCCCTTTTTCCTGCGCATATCGCTCCTGTTGTATCTTTCTGGCTTTTTCTACCTTTGTACGCAATTCTTCCGAAGAAGCCGCTGATTTCTGGTCTGCTATTGCAAAGAAATCTACAGGATGGACTTCTTTCTGTATATCTATCCGGTCCATGATAGGGCCAGAGATCTTTCTCCTGTATTTAATGATCTCATAATCCGTACACTTACATTTTGCACCTGGATAATAGCCACACGGACAGGGATTCATAGCTGTAATAAACATAAAACTGGAAGGAAACGTATGAGTACCGTTCACTCTCGAAATAGATACTTTTTTATCTTCTATCGGCTGGCGTAATGCGTCAAGAGTCCGCCTTGAAAATTCAGCAAGTTCATCCAGGAACAGTACCCCATTATGTGCCAGTGATACCTCGCCCGGCATTGCATAGGCACCGCCGCCGATCAGAGCATTCAATGATGCATTATGATGCGGGGCACGGAACGGTCTGTATTTCATCAGGGCATGTCCATTGGGAAGCAGGCCGGAAATGCTGTATATTTTTGTTACTTCCAGACATTCTTCCTCTGTCATTTCCGGAAGTATCGTTGAAATCCTCTGCGCGATCATGGTCTTTCCGCATCCAGGCTCCCCGACCATCAGCATATTGTGCCCTCCTGCCGCAGCAAGAACAACCGCCTCTATCAGCTCATCCTGTCCTTTAACATCTTTAAAATCCAGAACTGTCCCTGATTCTTCCGGACCGTTTTCCTTTTCACCCACATGGATTTCTCCCCCTGATGTTTTTCCTTCAAGACAGCGGATCACGCCTGTCAGATCATGAAATCCCAGAATTTCTACTCCATGCACCAGTCCTGCCTCTTTAAGATTAGCCTCCGGCACAATAATCTTCTTTATTCCTTTCTTCTGACCGGCAATGATCATCGGCAGAATCCCTCTGCAGGCTCTTAACCTTCCATCTAACTAATGACAGTTCTCCGATAAAGCCATATTCATTCAGATTCTTCACCCCTATATCTCCGTTCTGGCAGAGTACTCCAACCGCCATTGCAAGGTCAAAATGAGAACCGCTTTTCTTTTTATCACTGGGTGCAAGACTGATGATCACACGCTTTTTGGGAAAAACATAACCGCTCTCATCAATCGCTGCCTGGATCCTCTCTGCCGCTTCCTTTACAGCCTGATCCCCAAGCCCGATGATCGATGTCACCGGCTGTCCCTCAAGCATCTTTACTTCTATATCCACAGGATACCCATCAATCCCCTGAATTGCAAAACTTCTTACCACGGTAGCCATAATTCATCTTTCCCTATCATCTTTCTGATATGCTGTTCCTGAACTATATATTTGTGTCCTATATCTTCCACAAACTCCCTGTATTGATAAATACTGTTTTTCGGAAAGTACGCAAGTGTCTTCTTTTTCTCTGTGATCCCATCATCCGTAATCCCTATCATCGTCCGATAGCTGCTCCATAAATAATCTTCCGGATAATCTGCCATCTGTGCTTTTACCGGGTTCAGATGTATGTAACGGCTTGTCTGGAGAAAATAAGCATCTTCTTTTACAAGGCAGGATTTATACCGGATCTCAAAAACATGCCCTCTGTAACCATACTTATGGTTATAGTAAATGGCATAACACTCTGACATATATTTCATGAACTTCCCGATTTCTATATCATCTGTTTCAAGCAGCAGATGGACATGGTTTGTCATCAGGCAATACGCATGCAGCCGGCAGTTATATTTACTCAATGACGTCTTTATTATCTGCAGAAGTACCTGATGGTCCATCTCATCTTCAAATATTGGTTTTCTTCTCACTCCTCTGTGCATGATATGGTAAATTGCCCCCGGATACCAGTCCCTTAATTTTCTTGCGATCTTTCTCCCTCCATTTCACTTTTTATTCTCAATAATACTATCATTTATGATTATATTAAAATAAAAATCTGTCAGTCATCACAAATTTTTATTTCAATATGTTTTCCAAGTGCATTCGCATATTTCTCCAATACAACCAGTGTTGGTACCCTGCCTCCGCTCTCGAACCGTGCCATATTCGACGGTTTTATCCCTGTAATATCCGCTATTTCCTGCTGCGTCATTTTCTGGCGGTGTCTCTCCTCCACTAACTGCCGGATTGTTTCCGAAGAT
>OFPS01000319.1_pt1 | contig 50128 bp, 41 predicted proteins | sample 1542111 | NCBI WGS metagenome assembly OFPS01 (sample SAMN04209233, study PRJEB22552) | human gut metagenome | biome: gut; material: feces | host: Homo sapiens | place: USA: Oklahoma | reverse complement strand
ACCGAAAACCCTTGATATACGGGGCTTTTCCGGTTTGTCGTAATTATACCGTAAGGGCACAGCTGTGCCTCACTGCTTTTGGCGAACGATGTGCCTCTGAAGCAAATCCAGGAGTGGCTGGGTCACAGCGATATTGGCACGACGGCGAATATTTACAGCCATTTGGATTACAAGTCCAAGATCACCTCGGCAAATGTGATGGACAATATCCTGACCCTGCCGGACACAAGGCAAACCGGCTGGCACACCTGAGCTCTTGCCGAAAATCATGTACGCCGATGTGACCTTGAGAGAAAAGAAAAGCCCAGTCATATGGGCAAAAGCCTTGATATGACTGGGTTTTTGGCGGAGAGTTAGGGATTCGAACCCTAGGTTCCTTTTGGGAACACGACATTTCGAGTGTCGCACCTTCGACCTCTCGGACAACTCTCCGTATACCTCAAGTGTAATCCCTGCTCCGGAAGAATGCAAGAAAAACACGCAAGAACGATATGAAATTGTGAAATCCGAACCCGCGCAAAGCCCTGTGCGGCGGACATTTTCAGCGGACGAAACGGCCGGAGCTTCCAAAAATTTCGAGTCAGTCCCGTTATGACCACTTCGATACCGCTCCGTATTTATCTCAACATCAGCACCTCGGAAAACGGGGAGAACTGATGGGGAGAACAAGCAAAAATATTAAGTTGAGAATACCCGAAAAACCCCATAAAATCAAGGGATTCCGGTCAGGGAGCTACCGAGTAGCGACCACGATTTCGAGTCAGGGCCGTTATGACCACTTCGATACCTATCCATCGACGCGTTTCACGAACGCACGGATGATTATAACCAATCCCGCGAAAAAAATCAAGTATGACGGTGGAATTTCTGCAAATTCTGTTGTATAGTACTTGCGTATGCGCCAATTTGGCGCAAATACGCATAAAAAAGGACACCATCACCGTGGACGATATGAAAAAAGAGGCCGAGCGGGAAGCGCGCACCATGTGGCAGTTTGTGCGCACGTTTCTCAAGTGGCTCGTCATCGCGGGCGTGACCGGCGGCATCGGCGGGCTGGTCGGCTCGGCCTTTCACCTGAGCGTGAACTGGGCGGCGACGTTCCGTGCCGCGCACCCCTGGCTGCTGTGGCTGCTGCCCGTGGGCGGCCTGCTCATCGCGGCCATCTACCGCCTGACCAAAATGGAAAACAAGAACACCAACGCCATCATCGACGCCATCCACTTCGGCGACAAGGTGCCGCTGCTGCTCGTGCCGGCGATCTACCTGTCGACCGTCATCACGCACCTGTTCGGCGGCAGCGCCGGGCGCGAGGGTGCCGCGCTGCAGATTGGCGGCAGCCTTGGCTGCTACATCGGGCAGTTGTTCCATCTCGATGAAAAGGACATGCGCATCGCCACGCTCTGCGGTATGAGCGCTGTGTTCTCGGCTCTGTTCGGCACACCGCTGACGGCGACGATCTTCGCGCTCGAGGTCATCAGCGTGGGCGTGTTTTATTACTCCGCGCTCGTGCCGTGCATCGTCGCGTCGCTCGCGGCGCTGGCGATCTCGAACGCCTTCGGCATCGCGCCGACGCAGTTTACATTCGCGCTCACGGCCGTGCCGAAATTGCTGCTGCTGCGCGTGGCGGCGCTCGCCGCCGTGTGCTCGCTCATGAGCATCCTCTTTTGCGTGACCATGCACGGCACGGAGCGGCTGATGGTCAGCCGCATCCCGAACACGTGGCTGCGCATCGCCGCCGGTGGCGCGATCGTGGTCGTGCTGTCGCTGCTCGTCGGCACCGGGGACTACAACGGCGCCGGCATGGACGTCATCACCCGCGCCATCGAGGGCGGGCAGGCCGCGCCGGACGCGTTTTTCTGGAAGCTGCTGTTCACGGCCGTCACCATCGGCAGCGGCTTCAAGGGCGGCGAGGTCGTGCCGACGTTTTTCATCGGCGCCACGCTCGGCTGCGTGCTCGGCGGGCTGCTTGGTATTCCGGCCGGATTTGCCGCGGCGCTCGGGCTCGTGTGCGTGTTCTGCGGCGCGGTCAACTGCCCGATCGCGTCAATGGTGCTGAGCATCGAACTCTTCGGCGCTGGCCAGCTCGTGTATTTCGCGCTCGCATGCGGCATCGCCTACATGCTCTCGGGCTACTTTGGGCTCTACAGCAGCCAGAAGATCCTTTATTCCAAGCTCCGGACGGAGTTTATCAATATCCACGCGAAATAAAATGCAAGCGCCATGCCCGGACACGAAACGTGTCCGGGCACTTTTTTGAGTCCAAAAGAAATTATATAATTTGCAAATAAATTTATATAAAAACGCTTGACAAAGTTATAAGGCGGGTGTACAATGCACAATGTAAGAAAAAAGAAAGCGGTGACCAACCGATGAAGAAAACCCTATACAGCCTCATGCTCAACGAGGAGGTCGTGCGCGAGATCGACCGCATGGCCCACCGCATGGGCACGAACCGCTCGGCACTCATCAACCAGATCCTTGCCGATTACACCTCGGTCGTGACGCCGGAGCGCCGCATCGAGAATATTTTCCACGAGATCGAGCAGCTCGTCGCGCCGGCGCGCGACCTGGTGCCGTTTTTCGCGCCGCACACGACGAGCATGTCGCTCAAGAGCAGCCTCGAGTACAAGTACCGCCCGACGGTCAAGTATGAGGTCGCGCTCTACGGCGACAAGCAGGAGGGCCTCGGCGAGCTGGCCGTTATTTTCCGCACCCAGTCGGCGCAGCTGCTGCAGAGCATGACGCAGTTTTTCCGCCTCTGGAAGCAGATCGAGGACGCGCACCTGTCCGGCGTAGAACCGGATTACGCATTGTACGACGGCAAGTTCGTGCGCACGCTCTCGCTCCCGCCGGACCATGACTACACGAGCGAGGAGATCGCCCGTGCGATCTCGGACTACGTGCAGCTGTTCGACCGGCTCATGAAGGCCTACCTCGCCGGGAAGTACACCCCGCCCGAGATCGAAGCGCTCTACTGCGCCGAGCAGCAGCGCGCGGCGATCCTCATCTGATTTCGCAACCATCCATGAAAGGAGGCGCTGCGTGCCGGAACACGCAGCAACCCGACTATGAACGCTGATAAATTCACCCAAAAGACAATTGAAACCATCCAGACCGCCCAGAGCATGGCGCAGGAAAACGGCAACCAGTATCTCACGCCGGAGCACCTGCTCTATGCGCTCGTCGATGCCGACGGCGGCCTGATCGGCACCCTGCTCGGCCGCATGGGCGTGGACTGCAACGCTGTGCTCAGTGAGCTCGACACCGCCATCAATCAGCTGCCGAAAGTCTCCGGCGGCAGCGGCGAGGTGTACGCCTCGCCGGAAACGAGCAAGATCTTCAGTTTTGCCGAGCGCGAGGCGAAGTCCGGCGGTGACGCCTACGTCTCCGTCGAGCACCTGATGCTCGGCATCTTCGCCAACGAGACCGCCGCCATCAAGCGCATCTTCAGCGCCCATGGTATCACGAAGGCGGGCTTTACGGCGGAGCTGAAAAAGGTCAAGACCGGCCCCGTCACGAGCGACAACCCGGAGGATACCTATGACGCGCTGAAAAAGTACGGCACCGACCTCGTCGAGCGCGCCCGCGAAGGGAAGATGGACCCGGTCATCGGCCGCGACCAGGAGATCCGCAACGTCATCCGCATCCTCTCGCGCAAGACGAAGAACAACCCCGTGCTCATCGGCGAGCCGGGCGTCGGCAAGACGGCCATCGCCGAGGGGCTGGCGCAGCGCATCGTGCGCGGCGACGTGCCCGAGGGCCTGAAGGACAAGACCATTTTCTCGCTCGACATGGGCGCGCTGGTCGCGGGTGCAAAGTACCGCGGCGAATTCGAGGAACGGCTCAAGGCCGTGCTCGAGGAAGTGCGCAAGAGCGAGGGACGCATCCTGCTGTTCATCGATGAGCTGCACACCATTGTCGGCGCCGGCAAGACCGAAGGCAGCATGGACGCCGGCAACCTGCTCAAGCCGATGCTCGCCCGCGGCGAGCTGCACTGCATCGGCGCGACGACGCTCGACGAATACCGCAAGTATATCGAAAAGGACGCCGCGCTCGAGCGCCGCTTCCAGCCCGTGCAGGTCGATGAGCCGACGGTCGAGGACACCATCTCCATCCTCCGCGGCCTGAAAGAGCGCTACGAGATCTACCACGGCGTGCGCATCCACGACAACGCGCTCGTCGCCGCGGCCACGCTCTCCAACCGTTATATCACCGACCGCTTCCTGCCCGACAAGGCCATTGACCTCGTCGACGAGGCCTGCGCCATGATCCGCACGGAGATCGACTCCATGCCGTCGGAACTCGACGACCTGCGCCGCCGCATCATGCAGATGGAGATCGAGGAGATGGCCCTCAAGAAAGAGGACGACCAGCTCTCGCGCGACCGGCTCGAAAAGCTCACGCAGGAGCTTGCCGAGCTCAAGGACCGCTTCAACGAGCAGAAGGCCCGTTGGGAAGCCGAGAAAAACAGCGTCGAGGAGGTCAAGTCCCTCAAGGCGGACATCGACCACCTGCACGCCGAGATCGAAGAGGCCCAGCGCAATTATGAGTACGAGAAGGCCGCGCGCCTGCAGTACTCCGACCTGCCGAACCTCGAAAAGAAGCTCACCGAAGCCGAGGCCGCGGCCGAGCGCCGCAAGAGCGACAACTCCCTCGTGCACGACACCGTGACCGAGGAGGAGATTGCCGGCATCGTCGCCAAGTGGACCGGCATCCCGGTGGCAAAGCTCATGGAGGGCGAGCGCGAGAAGCTGCTGCACCTTGACGAAGTGCTGCACCGCCGCCTGATTGGTCAGGACGAGGCCGTGACGAAGGTCTGCGAGGCCATCCAGCGCTCGCGCGCCGGCATCAGCGACCCGAACCGCCCGATCGGCTCGTTCCTGTTCCTCGGCCCCACGGGCGTCGGCAAGACGGAGCTGGCCAAGGCGCTGGCCGAGAGTCTGTTTGACGATGAGCGCAGCATGGTGCGCATCGACATGACCGAGTACATGGAGAAGTTCTCCGTCTCGCGTCTGATCGGCGCGCCTCCGGGATACGTCGGCTACGACGAGGGCGGCCAGCTCACCGAGGCCGTGCGCCGCAAGCCGTACAGCGTGGTGCTGTTTGATGAGGTCGAAAAGGCGCACCCTGACGTCTTCAACATCCTGCTGCAAATCCTCGACGATGGCCGCATCACCGACTCGCAGGGCCGCACGGTGGACTTTAAGAACACCATCATCATCCTGACATCGAACCTCGGCTCGTCCGAGCTGCTCGACGGCATTCAGCCGGACGGCAGCATTTCCGAGGACGCCCGCGCCGCCGTCATGGGCGAGCTGCGCCGCGCGTTCCGCCCGGAGTTTTTGAACCGTCTCGACGAGATCATCATGTTCAAGCCCCTCACGAAGGAAAATCTCTCCGGCATCATCGACATCCTGATGGAAGGCCTCAAGAAGCGCCTTGCCGACAAGACCCTCAAGCTTGAGGTCACGGATGCTGCCAAGGGCCTCATCATCGAGCGTGGCTTCGACCCGATCTACGGCGCGCGTCCGCTCAAGCGCTATCTCCAGAGCGCGGCGGAGACGCTCATCGCCAAGGAGATTTTGCGCGGCGACCTCGCCGCGGGCAGCACGCTTGTGCTCGACACGGAAAACGGCGAACTGAGCTGCCGCAAGAAGTAAACACAGCAAAAGGACCGGAGAACGGATTTTCGTTCTCCGGTCTTTCTGCGTCTGACGCTATAAGATTGCACAAGAACCGTCTCGTTTTCCTGTGCATTTTGTCTATGCCTAAGTCATGTTTTTGGGATTTCTGCCTCAAAACAGGACTTAGGCATATATCATTTCATGGATAAGCGTGATAGAAAAAAGATGCTGAGACAAAATGGCGAAAAATCGACTTCCTTTTTAGAAAGGAGAGATGCAATGCGTTTTCCGTTCGGCGCAGGTGATCTGGAGGCACAGGCACTGAACACAGCACAGGAGACATACAATGTGGCAAGCAGAGCGCAACGTGTTCTGTAAAAGGCAAAAAACAAAGAATAGGAGGAAAGAAAATGAAAGGTCACAAGTTTTTGAAGATCACCGGAATCTTGATGATCGTTTCCGCTGCGATCTCCATTCTTGCGGGCGTGTTCGTCGGCGGGCTTGGCGCGTTGGCGGCAGGACTCGGCGCAGCATCCGGCCTGACCTTCTCCTACTGGGCGGCGCTGTTTCTGACGCTGGTCGGCGGCATCTGCCAGCTGATCGCCGGTGTCAAAGGCGTCAAGCACTGTCAGCGCATCGAAGAAGCCGGAAAGCTCATCATCTGGGGCGCGATTGTGGCAGTGTTCTGCATTCTGAGCACAGTCCTGAGCATGGCCAACGGCGGAGAATTCAATTTTATGAGCATCTTGACAGGCGTAGCCGTTCCGGCTCTGTACATCTACGGCGCAGTGCTGAACAGCAAGACCGAGGACGAGTTTGCGGCATAAAGAAAAAGAAGCAAAACAATGAAAAGAAACGATCTTTTGTATGCACTCCTGCTGTTTATCGGGATCGGGTTGGGTCTATTGGTTCTCAGCAGGTTGGTGCGTTTCCAAAACAATTTGGGAGGGAATTATGAAACAGTCTAAGATGAGAATCCTTTGCCTGCTGCTCACGGCAGTGATGCTGCTCAGCCTTACGGCCTGCGGCAAGGATAAGAAGGAAGAAAATAGCAATGTGATGAAGTTCGACGATTGCGAGCTGGTCTACAAGAGCGCGTGCATCATGGACGATTTCGACGGGAATGATGCGCTTGTTGTAACGCTGGACTTTACCAATACCAGCAGTTCAAATGAGTCATATCTCTGGACACTTTCCGAAACGGCCATACAGAATGGCGAAGAACTGGAGATCGCCACGGTCTATGTCAGCGAGGATTCCTTCGATACGGTGATCGACAGCCAGTTTGATGACGTGGCTCCGGGCAAGACGCTCGAAGTGAAATCCGCCTTTGTGCTCAAGGATATGAGCAAGGTCGAAGTGACCTTTGAAGAGAGCTTTGGCAGCAAGAGCAACAAGATCACCATCGACCCGTCCACGCTCAGCCGCGGCTCGGCCTCGAGCACGTCCAACACGGGCAAGAACCCGACGCAGACCGGCTCGGAGATGAAAGACTGGTGGAACGGCGACTGGTACGGCTGGTGGAAGATGACCGAATGCGCAGGCTATTATGAGGGCATGGACGATAGTCGCTGGGACATCTGCGGCGTCATTGACATCAAGTCTGACAACACCGGTACCGTTACCCTCTGGGACGAGGATTATTCGAAGAGCAACCCCATGGCTGAGGCGAGCGTCAGTCTGCTCGACGACGGCATGGGCGAGCACGGCACGATGATCTCTAAGAGCGGCCGCTTTACGAACATTGACCTGTCGCAGGAGGACTGGGTCGTCAATCCGGTCGCAATGGAGGTTGACGATCTGATCTGCATCGACGGTTATTACGAAAACGGCGAAGATGAATTCTACTATGAGATCTACCTGCGCCCATGGGGACTCTACTGGGACGAGCTGGATGCAAATTCCCGCCCCGCGTACTATGACAGTTGGTACGTGCCGATGATCGAGTCTGGCGAGTACATGCCGGACTCCATCGGTTGATGGAGCTCAGGCAGCCATCGGTGAGAGAGAAAAACGGCTGATCCGATCAGCAAAACCGGCTCCCGCCCCAATTTAGGGCGGGAGCCATGCGCTTATTGATGAAATTGGGAAAGATTTTGAACAGTTCTGAAAGGAGTGACCATGAAAACGACACTGAAACGAGTGCTCTCGCTTTTGCTGGCGCTGGTTCTAATGCTGTCTCTTTGCGCCTGTACGCAAAAGTCACAGGAGGACTCTGATGAACCGGACAATACCGGCGGATTTGCGCTCCCGACAAAGAACGACAGAGAAAAAACGGGGAAGCGGCCGACAAAGCACACCGGAACGGCAGAGGGGAGAAACTCCTTGATGTGGCTGCGTGATCGGATCGATGTTCCGATGACGATGTTCGGCGCGGCATATCTCGGCTATGCCGATGACCTCTTCGAAGAGGAATTTGAGGAGGAACTTCCCGCGTGGCTGTGGGAAAACAACGAAGCGATGCTGCGAGAATATCCTTTTATCGCGGAGATCGACGAAAACCATATCATTGGCGGCACAGGTTATCTGTACTGTATCGTACCGGTCGATGAGAATGCCTCCGTTGCGATCAACCGCGTGAAGTGGGACAACAAAACAAGGTCGGAGAAGGTCACTGAGGTCCTTTACCGGTCGGAGAGCGGTGAGCCGGTGCTGCTTTTTGCCAACCTGGACGACGTCGCCTATGAGGTCGACACGCAAGTCATCATCACCGACAGCAGTGGAAATATCTGCAAGTGGTATCCGTCACTGGACGCAGACAGCTACCTTGCCCCGTGCATCACAGACGAAGGAGAGTCCCTGCTGTGGGACTTTACGGAATACGCATGGCAGAGCGCCTCGCCCGACCTTGCCCTTTGGCTTGCCGACGGTTGGACCGGAATGACAGCGCTCGGTCTGGCCGGATCACAAAGCACGGGCACGGGCTGGTTCATAGAAACAACGAGGGTGTTCGTTGAGAGCAGCGCATATTTTTCCCTGCGGTTTTATCTCGACGATGAAACAGGCGGTTCCGTCGATCTGGACTGGGCCTATGAGGACTCAGACGACTTTGAAGAGATGTGGAGCGGGTTCTGGACGATCGAACCTGTTCTCGACGGGCCGAGCTATGTGACCATCAGCCTCTCCCTTGTGGGCGGCAAAAACTACGCCCTCATGGACGGCCCGTCATACATGAGCGAAACCTATCCCTGCCTGATCAGTCCAAGCGGCGATGAGCTGCTCATCGGCAGGGGCGAAAACGGCATCGCTCTGCCGTTCATGTCGTGGGACACAACGACGTGTATGCTGACGCAGGCTGTGGGATAAAAAAAGATAAGCAGGCTCGATGCGGAACACTTTGATCTCTCGCTATATGGAGAGAATGGTACGGCGGTCGTCAGCACCACAGAATACACCGACGCCTCCGACGGAAAGGAACGCGAATATACGCTCATTCTGTCGCTTCCCGAGCAGACGCTCTACTTCCGCACAGACTGGAGCAAGTCCTGATCATCCGGCAAACAGCCGCCCGTACGGGCGGCTTTTTCCGTTTCGCTACCGATAGTAGCGGAATACTTGGTGGACTTTTGCGCCAAAAACTGCTACGATAGCGCCATCAAGGCAAAGGAGGCACGATCATGGACAACGAACTCGGCGCGCGCATCCGCACGCTGCGAAAGGAGCGCGGGCTGTCGCAGGAGGCTCTGGCGCAGGCACTCGAAGTCTCGCGGCAAGCCGTGACAAAGTGGGAAGACGGCTCGTCGCTGCCGAGCACGGCGAACCTCTTCGCACTCTCGGGTTTTTTCGGCGTTCCGCTCGCAGAGCTGACCGGCACACCGGAGAGCACTTCTTCCGCGTCGCCCGCTGCGGGTGTATCAGAAAAAGAACGCCGCACACGCACAAAGGTTTTGACCATCAGCGCGTGTATACTGCTCGCTGTCAGTGTGCCGGTGCTCCTCTGGTGCGCGGTGCAGTATTTCAATAATGCAAGTCTGCCTATTCCGGAACCGCGTTGGTATTCCGTGCCAAGTGAAGAAGAGATCATTGGTACCGCTGAAACCATAACGGGAATCTATGTCATCAGCAAATTTCCCACCTGGCTGTTTTTGAGCGCACTGTCGCTCTTTGTCGTGGGACTTGGTGTGCTGATAGGATTGAAAATCAAGAGGTGGAAAGGAAAAACACATGACGGGCAAGATTAAAGTTTTACTGCCGCTGCTGCTCATCGTCCTGCTCGCCGGCTGCGGCAGCAAAACCGACGACGGTCTGCACATTGAAAAACACGACTGGACATCGACGCAGGCCATCGACAGCGCAGGTCAGCCGCTTGCCCTCCCTGCCCTCACCTGCGCGGCGCAAAATGGTGCGCTGACGATCACCGACGCAGACGGCAATGAACAGAGCGGAACTTACTCACTTGTGCAGCGCGATACAAACAGCGTTCTTTATGATCTCTCGCTCGATGGTGAGAGCGGCACAGCTGTCGTCAGCACCACGGAATACGTGGACGCTGACGGTAAAAAGGAAAGCGAATATACGCTCATCCTCTCGCTCCCCGAGCGGACGGTCTACTTCCGTGCAGACCTGAACGACTGAACAAATCGAATCAAGACAGAAATAGCCGCCCGAAAGAGCGGCTATTTCTGTAAAGCAAATTCACTTTATCAGTCTTGCGATCTCTTCCTCTGCAAGCGCAGTCACGCCCGAAAAGTCGATACAGGGACGATAGACCGCTTCCAGCGTGTCATGGGCGTTTGCGGCATCTGTGAGCGTCCTCACGACCTCTTCCAGAAGAGATGTTTCCACGCGGCGGATAAATCGCAGCTTCGCTTTCTGTGCGCGGGTGAGCCGTTCCTCCGCCATCGCATCGAGCCGCAGGCGGCGGTAGGGCTTCCCCTCATAGAGCATGCGCGCGTTCGTCGTGACGAAGGCAAGGCCGCGCTCGGGAATCAGCACATGCTGGCATTCTTCCGGTCGGTCGGGATTGGGGCAAATGATAACGTCGAACCGTTTCTCCTGCGCCGCCTGCGCAATGGTTTGCAGCATTTCATTCCCAAATCCCGCGCTGTCGCAGAGCGCGTAAACGCGCGGGCAGAGTTCCTCCACCGTGTCAAAACGGCAGATATCGCCGCACTTCGTCACACCGCCGAGAAAGGCGCGAACCACGCGCCCGCTCCCCTCTCCCTCGCTTCTCAGCTCACGGGCGAGGATCCCGCTTGTGCGGCGGCGGAGCTTTGCAAAATCCATCTGCGCGTGCATCGCCACGCGGCGTTCGCTCTCCACCTCGCCCATCGCGCGCAGCGCGCGGTAGGCGCTGCGATAGTGCGCGCGATACTCATCGCTCAGCGCAATGATCTCTGCGCGGCGCGCCTTGGCTGCGTCCAGATCGTAAAAGCGCGTCAGGTCGACATATCGCTCGCAGGCGGCGGCATAGCTTGGTTCAAGCACATGGGGCGCGGTGCCGTCCACGATGGCGGCGCGCCGGTCTAAGAAGATCGCTCCGTCGAGCGAATCTGGGTCGCCCGAGCAGTTGATATATACGACCCGCTCGCCCGTGCGCTCCACAGCCGCACCCACGCGGCGCATAAAGGTCGATTTGCCGCTGCCTGCGCCGCCCTTGAGGATCAAGAGATCGTCAAATCGTCCGCCCAAGAGCTGTTCATAGAGCGAGAAAAATCCCTCTTCGCTGTTTGCGCCAAGGAAAAAGTGCAACGGTTGCATAGCGTTCCCTCCAAAATCAATCTTTTCGTTTTCAGCTTATGCGGAAACGTCCGTTTGCGCGCTTCCCTTTTGCAAAAAAATATGCTATGCTCTCTTCAGCCGCGTACCGCGGCAAATTCAGGAAGAAAGGACTGATCTGTTATGATGATGCAGCGTGTATGGAGGGTCCACACTTCCTGACCCTCCGAAATTTTACTTTGGAGGACGACAATGGAACATCTTATTTTCATTCGTGAGGCCATCACAGACAGTGAGATCGCACGCTTTTTCGAGGAACTGCATTCCTATCACCGGCGCGATATCTTCCCCGAGATTGAGCAGGCCGAGGATCTCGCCTATTTTCTCAGCGATGAGTACCTCTCGCAGCTCAAGACACTGCACAGGCGGCAGGAAAACCGCCTGCACTTTCTCTTTTTCGAGCGCGGCGGGCAGGATATCGGTTTTACGATGCCGGTCATCTATGGTTCAGAGGACGACAAGTGCTTCATCATGGAGTTCTGCGTCTACCCGGAATTTCGCGGAAGCAGTACAGGTCACGCCTGCGGCGAGGCGCTGCTCTCTTGGGCGCGCGAACGCAGGGCAAGCTACTTTGAGCTCAACTGCGACACCGCGCCGCGCGAGCGCTTCTGGGGCAGACTTGGCTTTCTGCCGAACGGCTGCGACGAGTGGAACATACCGCTGATGCTGCGCCCGCCGGAGGAATACGCCCCCATCACCGTCCGTCAGTTCGTCCCCGGTGCGGACGACTGGCAGCTTTGGAAACTCGAAAACGGCTATCTCGCTGAGATCGGTGAAACGCCGCTCGACGAGAGAAAGCAAGCGCAGCTTTTGCAGGCCATTCAAGAGGAACGCATCACCTTCTTTGCCGCCTACCGCAAAACACGCATGGTCGGAATGTGCAGCGTGAGCCGCGTATTTTCGACATTCGCATGTGCGGACATCGGTGTCTTTGAGGATTTCTTCGTCGAACCGGTGTTCCGAAAGCAAGGCGCCGCGCGGCAGCTCGCGTCTGCGGCGCAGGAATACGGTAGGGCAAATCACCTTGCCAGTCTTGCCGTTACCTGTGCTTTGTGCGACGAGGGAATGTACCGCGCGCTGGGCTTCACCGAAAAGCTTGGCACGACCCTTGTCCACCTCAACTGACAGCAAAATAAAGAAAGGCTCTGTTTGGGAGAACCCAAACAGAGCCTTTTTATGTACTTATCTTACGCCGTGAAGATCTTATCCTCGGCGCGGCGCGTATAGTCGCGCTCGAGCATCGCACGGTGCGAAAGGAACGCGGGATCGTCGAAATACTTCGCACCCATCGGGCAGTTGCGCACGCAGGAGTGGCACTTGATGCAAATGCCCGCAACCTCCGTCACATCATCGGGATTGATCGAGCCCATCGGGCAGAGAGAGGCGCACACGCCGCAGCGGGTGCACTTGTCGAGATCGGTCTTGGGCTTGGCTTTCAGAAACACCTTCGGTTCGCCATCGAGGCCCAGCGGACGATAATAGGGCGCGTCGGCGTCACCGTCGACCGTGACAGGCGCAGGGAAATCCGTCATCTTCACGATGCGGCCCACGACCGCCGAGCCGAGCTTGGCAAGCTCCGCCATATCGTCGGAATCGGGTCTGCCGTTGGCAAGCGTGTCGGTAAAGGCGTGGCGGCAGGCAAAGGCGCCCGCGCCGATGGTGTGGAAGCCGTCCCCTTCAAGGCATGCGCAGAGCTCGGCAAGGGAATTATCAAAACTGCGGTTGCCGAACGTCACGACCGGCACAGCCAGCGCGCCGTTTCCGTGAAAGCCGGACTTCACAAACTCGAGCAGCTTATTCGGCAGCTTGCCCGCATAGGTCGGCATACCGAAGACGACAAGGTCGCCCGCGGCAAACTCATACGCTTCCTCGCGCGCGGCGGGCAGCGTGAAATCGCGCACCTCGAGCGGAACGTCAAAGCTGACGGCAAGGGCATTTGCAAGCGTGGTGGTCACCTTTCTGGTGTTGCCGGTGGCGCTGAAATAGACTGCATAAACCTGAGAAATGTTCATGGGATTCGGCCTTCTTTCTTTATTGTTCGGGGCGCTGCCCGGCCTTACAGGGAAAAATCCTCGGAGGTATACTGATCGCGCAGTGTGGCGGGTCTCGGCGGCACACGCTTGAGCGGATCATAGCAAAAGTGACGGCAGTGGTCAGCGGAATCGACCACGCCGCGGCGGGAACAGATGACCTGCCCTTCGCTGATGACAGATCCGCTCTTGCAGTAGGCGCAGTGCTTTTCAATGTCCTTGCGGAACAGGTGGAACATGGTCTTCCCTCCCCTTTCCTGGTCACATGCTGCGCACAACGAGCTTGCCGCCCTCCATCGACGCACGGATCTGCGTAACGGGATGCTCGTAGGAATCGATGATCTGCGCGGCCATGGTGTCTTCCAGATCTTTCTGGATCGTGCGGCGCAGGTTGCGCGCGCCGTAGGTCGCGGAATAGGACTTCTTAACGAGATACTCCTCAACAGCCTCGTCCCACGTAAAGTGCAGGCCCTTGTCCTCGAGGCTCTTTTGCAGCTCAGAGAGCATGATGCGGGCAATGCCGGCAAAGTTCTGCTCGTCGAGGCGGTTGAAGCAGATGACCTCGTCCACGCGGTTGAGGAATTCCGGGCGCAGGAACTCGCCGAGCGCCTTCATCGCGCGGTCGCGGTTCTGCTCGTTCACCGTGTGGCCAAAGCCAACGGTGCCCTCCTTGCGTTCGCTGCCCGCGTTGGACGTCATCACGATAACGGTATTTTCAAAATTCACCTTGCGACCGTGGGAGTCGGTGATCTCTCCGTCATCGAGAATTTGCAGCAGGACGTTCATCACATCGGGGTGCGCCTTTTCGATCTCGTCGAAGAGGATGACGGCGTAGGGCTTGCGGCGGATCTTCTCGGTGAGCTGACCGGCCTCGTCATAGCCGACATAGCCCGGAGGCGAGCCGACAATGCGGGAGACCGAGTGCTTTTCCATGAATTCCGACATATCGAGGCGGATGAGCGCGTCGGGCGAATTGAAGAGATCCTGCGCAAGCTGCTTGACAAGCTCGGTCTTGCCGACGCCCGTGGGGCCGACAAAGATGAAGCTCACAGGCTTATGCTTGGGCGAAATGCCCACGCGGTTGCGGCGAATGGCGGCGGAAACGGCCTCGATGGCCTCGTCCTGGCCGACAATGTGCTCTTTCAGGCGCTTGTCGAGCTCACTCAGGCGGTGGAACTCGTCCTCGCGGATGCGGGAGGCGGGGATCTTCGTCCACAGCTCGATCACGCGGGCAAGGTTGTCCATCGAAAGCTGCGGGTCACCCTGCGCGCAGAGCGCGTCAAGCTCCTCCTGCGCCTTCATGGTGAGGCTCTTGAGCTCGGCGAGGCGCTCAAAATCAGGCTCCTCCGCGCCCTGCAACAGTTCGCGCTCTTTGTCGTAATCCTCGATCTCGCGGCGCAGCTCCATGCGGCGGTTGATGTTCTTATCGTGCAGGTTGAGGTCGGAGCAGGCCTCGTCGATGAGGTCGATGGCCTTATCGGGCAGGAAGCGGTCGGTGATATAGCGCTCGGAGAGCAGCACAGCCTGACGCAGGATGCCCTCGGGGATCTTGACGCCGTGGTACTGCTCATAATAGTGGGCAATGCCCTTCAGGATCTTGAGTGTATCCTCCATATTCGGCTCGTTGACCGTAACAGGCTGGAAGCGGCGCTCGAGCGCGGTGTCCTTTTCGATGTGCTTGCGATACTCGGTGAAGGTCGTCGCGCCGATGACCTGAATTTCGCCGCGGGAAAGGGCGGGCTTTAAGATGTTGGCGGCGTTCATGCTGCCCTCGGCGTCGCCCGCGCCGACGATGTTGTGCACCTCGTCGATGACGAGGATGACGTTGCCCATCTTACGGATCTCCTCGATGAGACCCTTCATACGGCTTTCAAACTGGCCACGGAACTGTGTGCCCGCGACGAGCGCCGTCAGATCAAGCAGGTAGACCTCCTTGCTTCTGAGCTTGAAGGGCACCTCACCCGCCACGATGCGCTGGGCAAGTCCTTCGGCGATGGCAGTCTTGCCGACGCCCGGCTCACCGATGAGGCAGGGGTTGTTCTTCTGGCGGCGGTTGAGGATCTGGATAACGCGCTCGATCTCCTCCGCGCGGCCAATAACCGCGTCGAGCTTGCCGTCGCGCGCGCGCTGGGAAAGGTTGATGCAGTAAGAATCCAGGAATTTGTGCTTACTGCCCTTTTCGGATTTCTTATTGCTGCGCGGGCTCTGCGTCTGCTCGGCCTCGCCGCCCGATGCGTCGTTCGCAGCGGGCGAGCCGCCGAAAAAGCGGCTCAGGAACGGGAAGGTCGCGGTCTTGCCGTCCTCCTCGTCGTCGCCCGTGGGATCGTCGGCGTCGGTCAAACCTTCGAGGTTTTCCGCGCCACCGAAGGCGCCCATCATCTCGTTGGAGATATTGTCAAGATCCTCATCGGTAATGCCCATTCGGCGCATCATCTCGTCCACCTGCGGCAGTCCGAGATTTTTGGCGCACTTGAGGCACAGGCCCTCGTTGACGTTCTGCCCGTTTTCCTGACGGGTGATGAACACAACGGCGATATTCTTTTTACATCTGGAACAAAGTTGCGGCTGCATGGTATGTCCTCCTTGGGGGTAAAAATCAAGCTAACAGCGCAGCAAACAGGCTGCGCGGGGTATGGCTCATAAAAAAAGATAAGAGATAGGTGCCTTCATATTCGGTGAAGGCCTTAACGCCGAAGCGCGGCGCTACATCGCAGACGAGAAACAGCAGCAGTGTGCTCTCGATCAGTCCCAGCGCACCGCCGCCAATGGTGTTGAGCGCGTTCAGAACCGGCAAGTCTAACACCTTGTCAATGCCCGCTGTAACAAGGTGGAGCAGCACAGACAGCACGAGAAAGCAGAGTACGAACACGAACGTTCGCACCACACTGCCGAGCAATGTGCGCACAGCGGCGAGCGCCGCATCACGCGCGGCAGAGCGCAGCGATTCGCGCACTCTCCCGTCAAGGTCGAAGTGCAGCAGCTGCTTGAGAAGTCCCGTCACGGCAAGCGGCGAGGCATACTCCCCCTCTTCTTCCCCATCCGAAACGGCGGGTTCGGTCAGCACACTGCTTCCCTCCCCTTCGGCCGCGGGGGAGTGCTCCGAAGGCTGCGGGATCTCGCCCTCGGCATTCACGTCCCAGCTGCGGAACCATTCCTCCACGCCTTTTTCCGCGCGCGGCATCAAAAGCTCGGTCACGGGCTCTGTGAGAAGGTCGGTCAGAAGCGATGCGCCAATGAGCGCGATCAAGATGGCAGCGAGCGCCATGAAACTGCGGAAGAGTCCCCGCTTTGCACCGAACACGATGCCGAGCACCAACACGAGCGCGAAGGCCATGTCGATCATAAGACCATTATTCACGTTCCTCGCACTCCTTTCAAGTCACAATTTGTAACATTTTTAGCGATTTACAGAAATCACGGAATATAAAGCCAGGCGGACGACGAGCCGACGAGCACCGCCGTACCGTCCGCGCGCATGAGTACCGAGCGGGCATATTCCGTCCCGTCAAGGCGCGCATATTCCTGAAGCTGTGCCGTATAAAGCACCAGACTATCGCTGTAAAGCACCGCGATGTACTTTCCCGCCGCCGACAGCGAAAGGATCTCCTGATTGCTGTCAAGGCTTGCCATCTCGGTTCCGTCGGACGCGACCGTGACAAGCTTCAGCGTGCTTCCGGAGCGGTAGCGGCTCAAAAGCAGTACGGCAAAGCTGTCTCCGCCCATGCTCGAACCGCGCAGATAGGGATACTCATAGCGATAGCTTCCCGCAAGCGTTCCGTTCGCGGAAAAGAGCGTCAGCCCCTCGTCCGTCAGGCAGGAAAGCGTCCCCGCCACGCTGTCGAGCGAGAGAAGGAGCGAACCTGTCAGCGTATTGACAGAATCCGCCTTTTCGCTGCCGAGCGAGTAGATGTTCACCGTGTCGGCAAACGAGCCGCCCGACTCCCCGAGCGTCACCGCTGCCATGTGCTTGCAGTCGCGCATGACGACCGCATCGATCACATAACGCTCTGAGGAATTGAAGGCGAACACCTTTTCACCCGAGGCGTCGTACACCGTGACGGCGGACTTATATCCGCTTTTTTCGGCATTCAGCGCCAGATAATCCGAGGGATTGACCGAAACCGACAGAATGCTTCCGCTGCACTCGCCGCTCATATCGCGCACAAGGCCGCCGGAGGAATAGAGCAGCAGCGTCTGCCCGCCGATGTCGTAGACCGCGGCGGTCTGTCCGCCAACGGCGATAGCGGGGTTGGTCAGCTTTACGCTCGTGCTGTCCACCACGTCGCCGCTGCTGCCGTAAACGGAAACGCCTGTTGTCGAGGCGACGATCAGGTGGTCGCCGAGCAGCGCAAAGGTGTTGCTGCGGTCATTGCTGAAGGAATAGAGCTCGACCTTGCCCTGCTCATCCTGCGTGACATTGTTGTAGGAGAACAGGCGGCGCACACTGTCAAGGCCACTCAGATCTTTCCACGCCGCGGCGACGACCACCGCCAGCACGGCAATGAGCACCAAAAGCACCATCAATACGCGCTTCAGCCCGCTGCCGCGGCGCGGCGCAGCCTGAGAGCGGCGGATCTCCTCGCGGATATTCTCTTCCTCTCTTCGGTCAGTCATTGAGCCGTTCATCCTCATACCAAAGTTTCGTCATGTAGAGACCGCCGGGCGGCACGGTGGGGCCGGCAAGCGAGCGGTCGCCGGAGGCAAGGATCTCTGGAATGTCCTCCGCCGTAAGCTTTCCCTCGGCGGCATAGAGCACGGTACCGGTGATGGCCCGTACCATATTATACAGAAATCCGTCCGCGCAGACCTTGAGCGCTAAAAGGTCGCCAGAGCGCGACACGCGGCAGTAGTGCACGGTGCGCACGGTGGTCTTCGTCTCCGTGCCGACGGAGCGCACGGCCTTGAAGTCATGTGTGCCCTCGAAGGCGCGCGCCGCGCGATCCATCACCTCTTCATCGAGGTGCTTAGGGTAAAAGTAGGCCCTGTTCACATAGAACGGATTTTTGATGCGCGAATTATAGATGCGGTAGGTATATTCTTTTTTTTGACACGAGAGGATCGCGTTGAAATCCTCCGCTACTTCAAGCGCCTCGCGCACGACGATATCCTCGGGCGTGTGCGTGTTGATGGCAAAGGGCAGGCGCTCGACCGGGATGCGCGAGTCAGTATGGAAGTTGGCAATGTAGCGTTCGGCGTGCACGCCCGCGTCCGTGCGGCCGCAGCCGACGAGCTTCACATTCCCGCCGCAGACCTTTGAAAGGCCCTTTTCCATCGTCTCGCAGACGCTTGAAACCGTTTTCTGCACCTGCCAGCCGTGGTAGGCCGTTCCGTTATACATAAGCTTGAGGGCAATGTTTCGCATAAAAGCGTCCTTTCTCAGCGCAGCACGATGACCGCGGCCACAAGCGCGGCATAAAATGCCAGCACCAGGTAATCGCGCGTCTGATAGCGCAGCACATTGAGCTTCGTGCGCCCCTCGCCGCCGTGGTAGCAGCGGCACTCCATAGCGGTCGCCAGCTCGTCGGCGCGGCGGAAGGCGCTGACGAAGAGGGGTACGAGCAGCGGCACGAGCGCTTTGGCGCGCTGCATGAGGCTGCCGGTCTCAAAGTCGGCGCCGCGCGCCTTCTGCGCGGACATGATCTTGTCCGTTTCCTCAATGAGCGTGGGGATAAAGCGCAGCGCAATAGACATCATCATCGCCAGCTCGTGCACGGGGAGCTTGATGGCCTTGAGGGGGTTCAGCAGGTTTTCCAGGCCGTCCGTCAGGCGGATGGGCGAGGTCGTATAGGTGAGCAGGAACGTACCCATGATCAAAAGCGTGATGCGCAGCATCATCGTGACGGCCGCGCGCACGCCCTCGATCGTCATGTGGAAAATCCAGAAATGCCAGATCTCCCTACCGGGCGTATAGAAAAGGTTCAGCACCGCCGTGAAGGCGATGATGAACAAAACAGGCTTGAGCCCCTTGAAGAGCGCCTTCACGCTCACGCGCGAGATGCGCACGGCGACCACGAGCGTCAAAACAAGCAGGCCATAGGCAAGATAGCTCTTCGCCGTAAAAAGTGCCACGATGTAGAGCACTGTGACAAGGAGCTTGGTGCGCGGGTCGAGCTTATGGGCGAGCGTGTCGCCGGGGAAATACTGTCCAAGCGTGATGTCCTTCAGCATTTTTTGCCGCCCCCTCTCTTGAGCGCGACGAGTTCTCTGCTCAGCTCGTCGACGGTGTAAACAGCGGAGGAAATGGCAAGTCCTCTTTCACGCAGCGCCATGGCGATGCGCGTGACCTGCGGCACGTCGAGTCCCGCGCTCATCAGCTCGTCGCCGCGGGCAAAGACCTCGCGCGGCGTGCCGCTCATGAGCACATGGCTGTCGGACAGGACAACGATGCGGTCGACGTTTTTCGCGATCTCCTCCATGCTGTGGCTCACAAGCACAACGGTCGTGCCGCGCTCGCGGTGGAACGCGCGAATGTTGGCAAGCAGTTCTTCCCTGCCCTGCGGGTCAAGTCCCGCGCTCGGCTCATCGAGCACGAGCACCTCGGGTTCCATCGCAATGACGCCCGCGATGGCCACGCGGCGCTTCTGTCCGCCGGAGAGGGCGAAGGGCGACTTTTCCAGAAGGTCTTCCGAAAGGCCGGCAAAGCGCGCGGATTCGCGCACACGGCGGTCGATCTCTTCTTTGGAAAGGCCCATATTCGTCGGGCCAAAGGCAATGTCACGGTAGACCGTTTCTTCAAAGAGCTGATACTCCGGATACTGGAACACAAGACCCACGCGGAATCTCACGTCCCGGATCTTCTTGGGATCTGCCCAGATATCCTTCCCGCCGAGCAGGATGCGGCCAGTGGTGGGCTTCAAAAGGCCGTTTAAGTGCTGGATCAGCGTCGATTTGCCGCTGCCCGTATGGCCGATGATACCGAGGAATTCGCCGCGATAAATATCAAGCGACATATCCTGCACCGCACTGCGGCAAAAGGGCGTGCCCGCGCCGTAGGTGTGCGTCAGATTTTCTACACGAATGATCTCTTCCAAGGTTCTGTCCTCTTAGGTAAAATTTTTCATAATGGCGTCCGCGCACTCCTTCACGGTGATCGCGTCCATCGGCACGTCCATCCCAGCCTCGCGCAGGGAAAAGAGCAGCGATACCGTGTCGGGCACGGCAAGGCCGATGTCTTCAAGCTCCTTTTTGCGGGTAAAGACCTCGCGCGGCGTGCCGTCCATCACGACAAGGCCGTCGTTCATCACGATCACGCGGTCAGCATGCTCGGCTTCGTTCATGTGGTGGGTGATGAGCACCACAGTGATGCCCTGCTCGTAGTTGAGCTTTTCCACCGCCGCGAGCACCTCGCGCCGGCCCACGGGGTCGAGCATGGCGGTCGCCTCGTCGAGCACGATGCACTCCGGCTCCATCGCGAGTACACCCGCGATGGCAATGCGCTGCTTCTGTCCGCCGGAGAGAAGGTGCGGCGCGTGCTTGACATACTGCGACATACCGACCGCCTCGAGCGCGTCGTCCACGCGCTTGCGGATCTCCTCGCTCGGCACGCCCAGATTCTCGGGCGCGAATGCGACGTCCTCTTCGACGACGTTTGCGACGATCTGGTTATCCGGGTTCTGGAACACCATGCCCACGCGCCTGCGGATCTCAAGCAGGAGTTCTTCGTTGCTTGTGTCCATGCCCTCGACGTAGACCTTGCCGCCGCTTGGCAGCAGGACTGCGTTGAAGGTCTTGGCGAGTGTCGATTTGCCGCTGCCGTTGTGCCCCAGCACCACGACGAAGCTGCCGCGCTCGATCTCTATATTCACGCCGCGCAGCGCGCGCGTATTGCCCTCCCCCTCCGCGCCGGGATAGGTAAAGGCGAGGTCCTGTGTTTTTATCATTTCCATATCGGTGCGTTTCCTTTTGTTTATTCGCTGAACCAGCGGCCCGTCGCGCCGCAGGGCAGCGCAAGCCCCGTTTCCGTCACGGGAAGACCCAGCTCGTCCCACGTGACCTTGCCGCCGTACTTTTCCGCGACCAGCAGATGCAGCATGTAGCCGAGCACCGAGGGGGCGAGCCCCGTTGTATACGAGTTGATGATGACAAAAAGCGGCTTGTCCGATAAGACCTGCGCGCAGAGCTTCACGAACGGGAAAAGATTGTCCTCCAACTTCCAGACCTCTCCCCCGGGGCCGCGGCCGTAGCTCGGCGGATCCATGATGATGGCGTCGTACACCTTGCCGCGGCGGATCTCGCGCTCGACAAACTTTGCGCAGTCGTCGATGATCCAGCGCACGGGCGCGTCGCCAAGGCCGCTGACGCGCGCATTCTCACGCGCCCAGTTGACCATGCCCTTTGCCGCGTCCACATGGCAGACCTGCGCGCCCGCCGCCGCACACGCGACCGTCGCGCCGCCGGTATAGGCAAAGAGATTCAGCACGCGGATGGGACGATCCGCATTTTTGATCTTCTCGCGCGCAAAATCCCAGTTGACGGCCTGCTCGGGGAAAAGCCCCGTATGCTTGAAGTTCATGGGCTTGACCTGGAATTTAAGATCCTTGTAGCCCACGACCCAGCTCTCCGGCAGTTTGTCCTTATCCCAGTGTCCGCCGCCGGAGGACGAGCGGTGATACCGTCCCTGTGCGTTGCGCCAGCCGCGATTCGTGTGCGGCGTCTCCCAGATCGCCTGAGGATCCGGTCTCACCAGAATTTGCTTTCCCCAGCGTTCGAGTTTTTCTCCGCCGCCGCAGTCCAGCAGCTCATAATCTTCCCAACCGTCCGCGATCCACATACACTTTCTCCTTTGCCGCATGGGCATACTTGTTCATAATAATCAATGTATTATACTACGCACGAGATTGAATAGTCAATGTATAAATCATGAACGATACTTTATTTAAGTGTTCCGCTTCTTTTACCATGGACTTTGCTGCGCATCTGTGCTATGCTGACGGAAACGATACAGGAAAGCCGGTCTTTTTTCATGGATAAATTGCTTTTGCACTCCTGCTGCGCCCCCTGCTCGGTCTACTGCGTAGATACGCTGCGCGCTGAGGGCATCGAGCCCACCTCGCTCTGGTTCAACCCCAATATCCACCCCTGGACGGAATACGACGCGCGCCGCCGCACGCTGCTCGAATACGGCGAAAAAGAGCACCTTGCGGTGCATATTTTAGAGGATTATGGCCTGCGCGACTTTGTCCGCGCCGTGAGCGCCGACATTGACCATCGCTGCGCGCACTGCTATACGATCCGCCTCGGCACGGCAGCCAAATACGCCGCCGACCACGGCTACGACGCCTTCACCTCGTCGCTGCTCATCTCTCCCTATCAGGATCACGAGCTATTGAAGGCTGTGGGCGAGACGATGGGCAAGAAATACGGCGTTCCCTTCTATTACCGCGACTTTCGCCCCGGCTTCCGCGAGGGGCAGAACAAAGCGCGCGAGATGGGGCTTTATATGCAGAAATACTGCGGCTGCATCTTCTCTGAAGAGGACCGCTACGAAACGAAGATCGAAAAGGCAAAAAAGCGCTACGCCGAGGAATAAGTGAATTGCAAAAGACAAGACCCGTTGGAGCATCCAACGGGTCTTTTTTCATTCCGCGGCGATCAGCGCGTCGTGTACGATCCGCAGCGCGCGGTCGGATTCCTCGCGCGGCACAAAAATGCTCAGAAAACGCTCGCCGGTAACGACAGCAGAAACACTCACGCCGCTGCGTGCAAGCGCGGCGGCGGCTTTGTGCTCGTATGCGCTGTCCGGCAGCGCGCCGCCCACCGCCGTGATGACCGCGAGCTGCGAGCGGTCGCTTTTTTTCTGCGTCACGCCGGTGATGGGGCCTTCCTCCCCCGCCTTGCAGACAACACTGCCTTCGCTCTTCTCCCCGCATGATCTCACCACGATGGGAACGCCGCATTCTGCCGCCATCGCCACGCTGCGGTCATGCAGCACCTGTGCGCCCTTGCGCGCGAGCAGCAGCATGTCGTCATACGAAATGCGCGGGCGGCGCACGGCATTGGGACAAATGCGCGGGTCAGAGGAAAAAATACCGTCTACATCGGTATAGATGTGCAGCGCATCGGCGTGCAGCGCCGCTGCAAGCGCCACAGCGCTTGTGTCAGAGCCGCCGCGTCCGAGCGTTGTGATATCCCCTGCCTTGTCGATCCCTTGAAACCCCGCCGCGACCACGACGCGCCCGCGCCCGAGTTCCCGTTCCAGACGTGCAAGACCGATGCGCTCGATCCGCGCGCTCGTATGCGCGCCGTCCGTCTCGATGGGGATCTGCCAGGCACAGAGCGACACAGCGGGAACACCGATGGACTCAAGCGCCATCGCGCCGAGCGCGGCGCTCATCTGCTCCCCCGCAGAGAGCAGCATGTCAAGCTCGCGCGGCGAGGGCGCGGCACTCATCTCCTTTGCCTTTTGCAGCAGTCCGTCCGTCGTATCTCCCTGCGCGGAGAGGACGGCAAGCACCTCATCGCCCCTGTCAACGTTTCCCTTGACGATCCGCGCCATGCGCAGAAGATGCTCGTGATCGCGCACGGAGCTGCCGCCGAATTTCTGTACGATCAGGCTCATCAGAACCACTTCCAACAAAAAATGGATTGGCAGCACGCCATAGCAGCAGCCGCCAATCCAGCGTATGAAATTGTATGAGCCGGGGTGATTCAGGCCGCGAGGATATCGAAGCGCACCACGCCCTCAAGCGACATGGCATGCGCCATCATCTCCTCGATGGATTCCTGCATCTCCGACGTTTCGGCAGAGATCGTCACCGCGGCGCAGCCGTTGGTGGGAATGCTCTGGTTGATGGTCAGAATATTTGCGCCGGAACCGGCAAAAATAGAAAGGACATTGGACAATACGCCGGGGTTGTTCTTGAGCATCGCGTAGAACGTGATGATGCGGCCGGTCTTCATGTCATTGAAGGGGCGCACCGCGTCGCGGTACTTATAAAATGCGCTGCGGCTGATGCCGACGGCGCGGGCGGCGTCGCCCGCAGTGCGCACCTCTCCGGACTGGAGCATGCGCTTTGCCTCCGCCACCTTGATAAAAATTTCCGGCAGAGCATCTGCCGAGACCAGATAAAACTTTGTTGCAGGCGCCATAATTGTTTCTCCTATACGGTCATCTGTCTTTATATGGCAGGATTTTAGCATATCGCGATTGATAATGCAACATTTTTTCAAAGAGAGGAATGCAAAACTTGAATGAAAACACGCTCCGGCGCTTTCTGTTGCTGACACTCACGGCGTTTGCGGGTGCGGCGCTTTTCTACTGTCTTTTCCGCTATCTTCTGCCCTGGTGTCTGCCGTTTCTGCTGGCATTTCTGATTGCATCGCTGCTGGAACCGCTCGTGCTGCATTTGCAGCGGCGGCTGCGCTTCCAGCGCAGCTTTTCCGCGCTGATTCTGACGCTGACGCTTCTCTTTCTCCTCGGAGGGCTGCTGTCGCTCCTGTGGTCCACGCTGCTCGCGCAGATGAGTGCGCTGCTCTCCGCCGCCCCGGCGTTTTTCGACGCGATCCCAGCCGCGGCGAACGATCTTCTTTCTCGGCTGGAGCGCTTCAGCGCAGCAAGCCCCGAATGGTTCAGCCGCTTCCTGCACGAGCAGTTTTTACAGGTCATAACGGACGCCGACAGCCTGCTGCGCGCGCTGTCTGAGCGGACGGTCGGTGCGCTCACCGCAGCGGCAGCGACGCTGCCCGGCAGCGTGCTTGCAGTCGCAACCTGCGTACTGGCGCTCTTTTTCACCTCCGCTTCGTATCCCGAGCTTTGCTCGGCACTTGAGCGCAGCATACCGCAGATCGCCATGCAAAAACTCCTTCGCCTGCGCGACGGCGTAATGCGCTCACTCGCACGGTGGCTGCGCGCGCAGGCGACGCTGTCTCTTATCACATTTTCAGAACTTCTGGCGGGCTTTCTTCTCATTCGTCAGCGCTATTCCCTGCTGCTCGCCTTCCTCATCACACTGCTCGACGCGCTGCCCGTCTTTGGCACGGGAACGGCGCTTGTGCCGTGGGCGCTTGTCACACTGCTGTTTGGCTTTCCGCCCCGGGCGATCGTTCTGCTTGCGCTCTACCTCTGCACGCTCATCACGCGCAACACGCTTGAGCCGCGGCTGCTCTCCGCGCAGGCGGGACTGCCGTCGGTCGCGTCCCTTTTTGCAATGTACCTCGGCTACTGCACATTCGGTATCGCAGGAATGGTGCTCTTCCCCTTTTTTCTGCTGCTGCTTTCGCAGATCCGGAATACGCGCCCGGAAAAGGCATAAAAAAGAGAACGACGGATCGTCGTTCTCTTTTTTCTGTCAATGCCCCGTATTACCGCTGTTGAGCAGCCAATCGAGGAACTGTCCGTTGTCACCGCTTGCGCTCTCGCCTGCGGTACCCGTGTTGTCACCGGGCGTCTGCGTGCCGCCCTCACCGCCGTTGCCGGTATCATCCGGAGCGTCCGGATCCGGCGTAGGCTCAAGCGGCGTTGTATGCGTCGTACACATACCGCTGTACATGAGGTCGCTGTATAGCTGCACCGTGCCGCTGTTCGTGCGCACCGGCTCGCCCGCGGGGATCGCCGAAATGAGCCCCTCCGCAAGCTGTGCCTGATACGTTGCCTGCATCGCCGCGCTGAGGGGCGTTGTGAGCAGCTCACGCGTATAGCCCCAGCCGGCGCTGACGTTCGGCTGGCTCAGATCGAGCACATAGGCCGTCGTAACATTCGGGCAGTAGTCGGAAGCAAGCATGCCGGAGTCTGCACAGACCGTCACGCTGATGTGCGCGTCGCAGGACAGCTTTGGCGCATAATCCTTTGCAACCTTGACCGTCTGCGCGGGGCAGCCGGAAGATGCCAGCAGTCCCGTCTGCGTGCAGACCGTCACGCTGACCATATCGCCGCTGCCAACGTCAAAGTCCTTATTGGGCAGCCCCTCGTGGACCTTGCTCATAAAGGTCTTCCAAAGCGTGGCGGCAGGGTTGCCGCTCGCCACGATGCGCGTCGGCGTATCGTAGCCGACCCAGACCGCCGCCGTGTAATACGGCGTGTAACCGACGAAGTAACGGTCGTTGTTGCTGTTGGTCGAACCGGTCTTACCGGCGATGGTCATGCCGGAGAAGTTTGCACCCGTACCCGTACCGTTGCGCACAACGTTTTTAAGCAGCTCGTTCATCGAATAGGCAGTGCTTTCCTCCATCGCAACATGAGACTCGCTCTTATTGTCCAGAATGACATTGCCGTTGTGGTCGCGCACTTCGGTGTAGGTGCGCGGCGTCGTGTAAATGCCGCCGCGGGCAAAGGAGGCATAGGCCGCCGCCATCTCGCGCGTGGTCACGCCCTTGGAAAGGCCGCCGAGCGCCAGTGCGCCCGCCGCCGTCAGATCATCGTTTGTCAGCGTCGAGAAGCTGAGGTTCTCGGTCATGAACGCGTAGGACGCGGGCAGCGTCAGCTTGATGGCCGTGCGCACCGCCGTGGGGTTGGACGAATTGCGGATGGCGTCTTGCAGCGTCATCATGCTGCGGTAGCCCGAGTAGGCGTTCACCGGCCAGATGCTGCCGCCGAGCATTTCAACGGGATAGTCGTCGATGACGCTCGCGGGCGTGATGACGCCGGCGTCCAGCGCGGGCGCATAAACGCTCAAGGGCTTGATGGCAGAACCGCACTGACGCACAACGGTCGAATAGTCGAGCAGGAACCTGCCTTCGCGCTCGCCCACACGACCCGCAACGGCGACGATGTCGCCCGTCGTGTTGTCGATGATCGTCGCGCCGGACTGAAGCTGCTGGCCCTTGGAGGACGTATAGTTCAGGTTGTTGCGGTCGGCATAGACGCTTTCCACGATGGACTGCACCTTGGGATCGACCGTGCAGTAGATGGAGTAGCCGCCGGTGTAGAGCAGGTCCTTTGCGACCTTCTCATCATAGCCGAACTGTTCGTGCATATCGGCGACGATGTCGTTGAACATACGCTCAACAAAGTAGGAGTCATACTCCGTGCTCGAGGCGGTATCCACCCTGCTTGCAACCCCCGCAGAAGGAACAAAACCCGGGTCCCAGGAGAAGACGAGCGGCTCGACTTTTGCCTGCTCATACTCTTCGTCGCTGATCTTGCCAAGCTCGTGCATCTTATAAAGAACGGTAAGCTGGCGCTCCTTGTTCTGCTCGCGGTACCAGTCGCCGCGCGACGGGTCATATTTATAGGGGAACTGCGTGATGCCGACGATGGACGCAGCCTCAGCAATGCTCAGTTCGCCGACGGTCTTGCCGAAGTAGCTCTCCGCCGCGGCCTCAATACCGTTGCAGCCGTTGCCGAAGTAGACGAGGTTCAGGTAGGTCTCGAGGATCTCGTCCTTCGAATAATTCTTCTCGAGGCGCAGCGCACGGAAGATCTCCCTCACCTTGCGCTTGATGGTCACCTCGTTGTCGCCGGTCGTGTTTTTGATGACCTGCTGGGAGATCGTCGAGCCGCCGCGCGTCGAACTGCCGGTGAGCTTGCCAAGAATGGCCTTCGCCGTGCTCTTCCAGTCTACACCGTGGTGGCTTTCAAAACGCTCGTCCTCAATGGAGATGAGTGCTTCCTGCACGTGCTTGGGAATATCGTCGATGCTGACGAGCGTGCGGTTTTCCACGCCGTGGAGCTTCGTCAGCTCCACCCACTCCCCGCTCGTCTTGTCCTGATAGTAGACCGTCGAGCTCTGCTTGAGCGTGTAGGCTGAGATATCCACATCAAGGTCAAGTGACGTGTGGACGTAGATCATAAAGATGGCGAAGAACATCAAACATGTGGTAAGGCCGATGGCCAGAATGGTGCCGATGACCTTCTTGACTGTTCCGCCTTTCTTCTTGTGCGCCTGATGCGTCTTTGCCTGTGCGTGCTGTCTTTGGGGCGTCTGGTTTTCTGCGCGGTTTTCTTCCATAAAGCGCCTCCTCCTTTGCGATAGAAATATGCGCAAGCGCGCATAGCCGATTTTCAATAGTGATACAGAATATAGTATAGCACGGCTGTCAAGTGGTGCGTATCTTGTCTTGCATTTTTGTAAAAAGTGCGGTATAATGCACTCACAAAATCACAGGAGGTGTTCCCCTATGAACGATGAATTCGGCCCCAATTTCGTCACGCTGACGGACGATGAGGGCAAAGATATCGAGCTTGAATACATTGATGCGCTCGAATATAACGGCACGACGTATATGGCGTTCTTCCCCGTGGTCGAAGAGGACAGCGAAGAAGAGGAAAACGAAGAGGAATACGGTCTCATCATTCTGAAGAGCCAGATGGAAAACGGCGAGGAATTCCTTGTCACCATCGAAGATGAAGAGGAGATCGACAAGGTCTACGACCTCTTCATGGAGCAGATCCTCGCCGACGAAGAATAAAAATCTTCGATTGCGACGGATTTTTCCCCACGAATTGCGATAAACTGAACATGCCCTGCGGGGTGCGTGATAAGTTCTTTTTAAACCCACATTTCGTCATAAGGGACGCTGGTACGTTCCGGTGGTTTGCAGGCCTCCCGGCTGCCTTTTGCGGCTGGACGTTGGAAGCAATAAAGCCGGACAGAGGCGACCCACCTGTCCAGAATGGTGCAGGTTTTGACGGGGCTTACACGGCCGCTGCGGGGCATCTTTTTATCTTTCCACGGTTTGCACAAATTTAAGTTTCTATTTTCTACATTGCATTAGACGAAAAATCCGTGCATTTTGTTCGCGTTTCCTGTAAAATATTTTTACCAACTCAATCATTGTTTGTAGCTGCAACGTAGTGCTTCGCGCACGGGCTGTACGGTCGTTTCCCTTTTTATCGGGAGTCGGCACGGTCTGTGTGAGGAGCGCTTTTTTCTTTCCCCCTGCGCTGGCGCAATTCGCATCGGGAAAAGGCAAAAGAAAAAGGAGGAGCAACATTATGAAACTTGTCACCAACGGTCGTCTCATCACCCGCAACGCAGATGCACAGGGCTATTACGAGCACGGCGCAGTCGCCTTTGAGGGGACGAAGATCGTCGAAGTCGGCGAAGAGTCGGCGCTGCGCGCAAAATATCCCGGCGCCGAGATCATCGACGCCAGAGGCGGTGTCATCATGCCCGCGTTCATCAACGCGCACACGCATATCTACTCCGCCCTCGCCCGCGGCCTTTCCATCGTCGGCAACAATCCGACGAACTTCTACGAAGTGCTCGACGGCACATGGTGGGCGATCGACCGCCATCTGATGATGGACGGCACGCGCGCCTCCGCCACCGCGCTTTACATCGATTCTATTAAGCAGGGCGTGACGACGATCTTCGACCACCACGCCTCTTACGGTGAGATCCCCGGCACGCTCCACACGATTGCCGAGGAGAGCAAGCGCCTCGGCCTTCGCTCCTGCCTCTGCTACGAGGTCTCCGACCGCGACGGCGAAGAGAAGTGCCTTGAGGCCATCCGAGAAAACGCCGACTTCATCACCGAGTGCGAAAAGCGCAAAGATCCCATGCTCGCGGCAATGTTCGGCGGCCACGCGCTCTTCACCATTTCGGATAAGGCCTTTGATCGCATGGTCGAGGCCAACAACGGCCGCACGGGCTATCACATTCACGTATCCGAGGGCATGAACGACGTGTACGACTCCCTCCAGAACTACGGCCGCCGTCCCGTGCAGCGCTTGCAGGATCACGGCATTCTCGGCCCCAAGACCATTCTCGGCCACTGCATCCATGTCAACACCGCCGAGATGGATCTCATCAAGGAAACCGGCACGATGGTCGTAAACAATCCCGAGTCCAACATGGGCAACGCCATCGGCATCTGCCCCGTGCTCCAGCTCTACAAGCGCGGCATCCTCCTTGGCATGGGCACCGACGCTTACACGAACGACATGCTCGAATCCCTCAAGGTCGCCCTCTGCTCGCAGCGCAGCCAGAACTGCCTGCCGAACGTCGGCTGGTGCGAGGTGACGGACATGCTCTTCAAGAACAACGCGAAGATTGGCGAAAGATACTTCCCTGACACGCTCGGCGTTTTGAGACCCGGCGCGGCGGCGGACATCATCGTGATGGACTATAAGCCGTTCACCCCGTTCTCCGACGCGAACATCGACGGGCACATGATCTTCGGCATGACGGGCCGCCAGTGCCAAACGACCATCGCCGCCGGCAAGGTCCTCATGCTCGACCGCCAGCTTGTCGGCATCGACGAGGAAGCCGAAAATGCGCACATTCTTGAAGCCGCCAAGAAACTCTGGGGCGAGCTGAATCACAGAACCTATTAAGCAAGCGGGAGGAAAAAACAATGTCTGAAAAAATGTATCCCATTCCGTTCGACTCTCTGATGAACTGGGTGACGAGCGAATACGCGCAGTGCGGCGATGTGTTCGGCGTTCATAAGCACTATCACGCGAGCGGCAAGAGCCTGCCGATCTTCGGCGAGCGCATCGAAACACCGTTTGGCCCCGCCGCCGGCCCCAACAGCCAGCTTGCGCAGAATATCATCGCGGCCTATGCCGCCGGCGCGCGCTTTTTTGAGGTCAAGACCGTGCAGAAGATGGACGGCGCGGAGCTTGCCGCCTGCGTTCCCCGCCCCTGTATCCTCGCCGCTGACGAGGGCTACAACCAGGAGTGGTCGACCGAACTGACCGTGCAGCAGGCGCAGGACGAGTACATCAAGGCCTGGTGCGCGCTCAAGATCATGAGCAAGGTCTACGGCTTCGGCGATCCCGACGGGTTCGTGTTCAATATGTCCGTCGGCTATGACCTGGACGGCATCAAGGGCCGCAAGATCAACACCTACATCAACAGCATGATGGACGCGGGCAAGACCGCGCAGTTCAAGGAATGTAAAAAAGTCCTGACCGAGCTCTTCCCCGAGGAAAAGGACTTCATCGCCTCGATCTCCCCCAATGTTTCCCGCTCCGTTACGCTCTCCACGCTCCACGGCTGCCCGCCGCAGGAGATCGAGCGCATCGCAAGCTATCTTCTCAAGGAAAAGCACCTGCACACCTTCGTCAAGTGCAATCCGACCATTCTTGGCTACAAAACCGCGCGCAGCATCCTCGATTCCATGGGCTATGACTACGTTGTCTTTGATGAACATCACTTCAACGAAGACCTCCAGTGGGAGGACGCCGTGCCGATGTTCGAGCGGCTGCAAAAACTTGCGGACAAGCACGGCCTCGAGTTCGGTCTCAAGCTCTCCAACACCTTCCCCGTCGACACGACACGCGGCGAGCTTCCCAACGAGGAAATGTACATGTCCGGCCGCAGCCTCTTCCCGCTGACGATCGAGATGTGCAATCGCATCTCCCGCCAGTTCGGCGGCAAGATGCGCATTTCGTTCGCAGGCGGCGCGGACTACTTCAACTGTGACAAGCTCTTTGCCGCCGGCATCTGGCCCATCACCGTCGCCACCACCATCTTGAAGCCCGGCGGCTACAACCGCCTGCACCAGATGGTCAAAAAGGTCGAGGATATGCCCTACCGCGCATTTTCCGGCAACGACCCCGCCGCGATCTCCGACCTTGCCGCCTCCGCGCTGCACGACTTCCACCACCTCAAGGCCATCAAGCCGCTCCCCTCGCGCAAAAAAGATGAACAGGTGCCGCTGCTCGACTGCTTTACCGCGCCCTGCAAGGGCGGCTGCCCCATCGAGCAGGACATTCCCGAATATCTTGAGCTCTGCCGCAAGGGGCTCTACGGCCCGGCGCTCCGCCTCATCACCGAGAAGAACGCCCTGCCGTTTATCACCGGCACCATCTGCGCGCACCGCTGCCAGGGCAAGTGCTCGCGCAGCTTCTATGAGGAATCCGTCCACATCCGCGAGACGAAGCTGCTCGCCGCGGAAAAGGGCTACAACACTTTGATGGCCTCCCTGCGTATGCCCGAGCCCGTTGACGACAAGAAGGTCGCCATCGTCGGCGGCGGCCCGACCGGTATCGCCGCGGCGTACTTCCTCGGCCGCGAGGGTGTTCCTACCACGATCTTTGAGCGCGAGCGCAAGCTCGGCGGCGTGCCGCGCTATGTCATCCCCGCCTTCCGCATCAGCGACGACGCCATCGACAAGGACATCGCGATCATGGAGCGCTACGGCGTCGAGGTCAAGCTCGGCAAGCCTGCTCCGTCCGTTGAACAGCTCAAGAAGATGGGCTACACGCACATCCTGATGGCCACCGGCGCGTGGAAGCCCGGCAAGCTCGACATTGAGGGCAATGTGCAGGGCGTGATCGAATGGATGAAGAAGATGAAAAAGCAGGTCAAGCCCTGCCTGCACGGCAATGTCGTTGTCGTCGGCGCGGGCAACACCGCCATGGACGCCGCGCGCGTTGCAAAGCGCATGGGCGCGCACGCGACCATTCTCTACCGCCGCACGAAGGAGTTCATGCCTGCCGACGAACACGAGTTACAGCTCGCCATCGACGAGGGCGTCGAATTCGTCGAGCTGGCCGCGCCCGTCAAACAGAGCCGTGGCAAGCTCCTGTGCGATAAGATGATCCTCGGCGAGCCGGACGAGAGCGGCCGCCGCAGCCCCGTCAAGTCCGGCGAGCAGTTCACCATCCCCTGCGACATGGTCATCTCCGCCGTTGGCGAGCAGGTCGACGCCGATCTCATGGCCGCGAACGGCATCGAGATGGAGCGCAAGGGTCCCGCGTTCGAGACGAACGTCCCCGGCGTGTACTGCGCGGGCGACGCGCACCGCGGCCCCGCTACCGTGGTCGAGGGCATTGCCGATGCCGCACGCTTTGCTGAGATCGTCGTCGGCTACCCGCACGTTTACGACATCCCCGCCGAGGCTGATGTGACCGAGTTCGACGCGCAGAGCAAGAAGGGTGTCCTCTCCATGGCAAGCAAATGCAGCTGCGACGGCGAACGCTGCCTGCAATGCTCCACCGTGTGTGAAAACTGCGTCGATTCCTGCCCGAACCGCGCGAATGTCGTCATCAAGATGGCCGACGGCTCGCACGAGATTGTCCACGTCGACAAGATGTGCAACGAATGCGGCAACTGCACGCAGTTCTGCCCCTACGCAAGCGAGCCCTGCCACGACAAGTTCACCCTTTTTGATACGCGTGAGGGCATGGACGAGAGCGAGAACTACGGCGTGCTCTTCGAAGAGGACGACAAGATCCGCCTGCGCTACGAGGACGGTGTAAAGGAATATGACTTGGCCTCCTGCGACAATGATCTTCCCGTTGAGCTGGAGGCACTCATCCTCACCGTGCGCGATAAGTACAGCTATCTCTACCTGTAAGCAAAACGAAAAACGAGGGAGCCGGTGCGATGCACCGGCTCCCTCTTCCCTATTGTAAGCAAAAAAAGAGCGCTGCTTCAAGCAGCGCTCTTTCGTTGTTCTGTGCTTCGCCTTACTTCTCGATCAGGGTGAGCTGATAGAGGATCTTGGCGATCTGCGCGCGGGTCAGGGACGCGGCAGGCTCGAAGGTGGTCTCGGTCATACCGCTGATGACCTTTGCGTCAACGAGCGCCATGACGTAACCGTCGGTGCAGTCAGTGAACTTGCTCTCGGTCTTGGACTCGGCAAGCTTGTTGAGCTTGGCAGCGACCTGGCAGAACTCGAGACGGGAGATGGCCTTCGCACCGTCGAGATCGGCGGCAACAAGACCCAGCTCCGCAGCCTTGGCGATGGCGTTCTTGCTCCAGTCGGCGCCAGTAGCGTCCGCAGCCTTGAGATCGCCGTGGCTGACAAGCAGGAGCTTGAGCGCGGCAGCCCAGGTCAGGGTGTCGTTGGGCGCATAGGTGGTGGCGGAGGTGCCGTTGATGACGCCGTCATTGTAGAGGTCGATGACATACTTGCCGAACCAGGAGGAAACCTTGACGTCCTTGAACGGGTTCAGCAGGATACGGCCCTGAGGCGCGGCATACTGCGTGCCGATCACGCCCTTGAGTTCGGTGGTGACATACTCCATCACAGCCTCGTCCAGGGGGATACCGGTATCGAACTGCGCGGTAGCAGCAGCGAAGGCATAGTAGGTGTCGCCGCCGCCGGCAACAAAGTTATTGGTAACGACCGCATAGGTATCGTCCGCCTTGAACTCCTTGCCGTTGATGCTGTTGATGACCACGCGGTTGATGCTCTTGGGACCATAGTAGGTGGAAGCAGGATAGGTCTCAGCATTGGCATCATAAGCGACAGCCGTGGAGAGGGTGAAGTTGATGCCGGCAACCTGCGGGAAGCCGCCGACGGGCAGGCTGTAGGTGGAGGCCTCGAGCGCTTCGAGAAGCTCTGCGCCGGTAACATAGATGACTGCGACCGTGTTGCCAAACGGCAGAACGGTGTTGATGTCCTTCTTGGTGACGTCGCCCGGCTTGATGGCTGCGCGGATACCGCCGCCGTTGGTGATGGCGACCACGTGGTCAGCATCAACCGTCAGGCCTTCCTTGTTCTGCATGACCTTCCAGAGCATTGCATCGGTGATGAGATCGCCGTTGTTGGTCTCGCTGTCGCGGTTGCCGTTGGGGGCCTTCGCGCCGTTGAGCGTGACCTCGCTCTTGGCGAACACAACGCCGTATTCCGCGTCGACGCGGTCAACGATCGTCTTCGCGGCAGCGGCAACGGTCGCGTCCTTGGCAGTATCTTCCTTGATCTCGAAGAGGGAGTTGCTCTCGATCTTCTTGGTGGCGTTGTCGATGACGATCACGCCGATGTTGGCAAACGCGGTACCGGTGGACTGAATGGGCTCGCCCTTCTCGCCCTTGGTCATCACGGTGTGGGAGTGGCCGTCGATGATGAAGTCAATGCCCTTGACGGCGGCATAGAGATCGGTGGAGCGATAGGGAGCGGACTCGGCGTCGATGCCCAGATGCGCAAGGCAGATGACAACGTCGGCGTCCTTGAGCGCCGCGACCTGGTCGGCGGCAGCCTTGGTGAAGGCGTCACCGGTCGCAAAGGTCAGGCCCTTGATGAGCGCAGGGTTGGCCTTGGTCTGGGTCTCGGGGGTCTCCATGCCGAAGAAGCCGACCTTCACACCGGACTTGGTGGTGTAGGTGTAGTTCGCGTCGAAGATGGGCGTGCCATCCTCATTGAAGACGTCCGCGCAGACGACCTTGAACTTGGCCTTGCTCATGTTTTCCTTGAGCTGGGCGTAGCCGTAGTCGAACTCGTGGTTGCCGAGGGTAACGACATCGTAGCCGGCGGCATTCATCATCGTGACCGCATCAGCGCCCTTGGTGACACTGACATAGGTCTTGCCCTGGCTGTAGTCGCCGGCGTCGACGAGAATGACCTCGGCGCCCTTGGCCTCATAGTCGGCCTTGAGCTGTGCGATGTAGGCATAGCCATCGACCGCACCATGCACATCATTGGTGTGCAGAATGACAGTCTTGCCCGCCATCGTTGCTTCGGTCTTGGTTTCGGCATCCGTTGCCGCTGCCGTGTCCTCGATCGCAAAGCCGGTCACAGTCAGGCTGAGAACCATTGCCATTGCGAGCAGGACGGATAGGAACTTACGCATAGTGTTTTCCTCCTCTTTTTTCACTCCACACTTCTCTGCCCGCCGCCGTGACGCACAGCTTCTTCACATCTCATCTCTCACCGTCGTCAGCACGCAAAAATATCCGGTTTTGTACAGTTCAGAGCGGAATGTAGTATAATCTTATTATATCGTACAACTGTCTTTTTCTCAATACCCCATTCACCTGAAATTCCAACAAAAATCTTGTTGCATCTCACATTTTTTGTTCTTTCTATGGAAATGAAGGCGAGAATATGCTATGCTGACTTTATCTTGGAACAGTATTTTTCCATAAGGAGGTCTCTTCCGTGAAAACAGTGCTTCGAGGCGGTTTTGTTGTCAGCGGCCGCGGCTGCCGCCGTGCCGATGTGCTCATCGACGGTGAAAAAATTGAAAAGGTCGGCCATATCCCGCCCGATCTCGCCGCGCAGAGCGAGATCGTCGATGTGACGGGCTGCACGCTCTTTCCCGGCTTTATCGACGCGCACACGCACTTTGACCTTGACGTGTGCAACACCACAACGGCCGATGATTTTGAAAGCGGCAGCAAAAGCGCCATTCGCGGCGGCACGACGACGGTCATCGACTTCGCCTGCCCCAACAAAGGAGAATCCCTTGCCTACGGGCTTGATCTCTGGCATAAAAAGGCGGACGGCAAGTGCTACTGCGACTATGGCTTCCACATGACCATCGATGACTGGAACGAGAGTATCGAGTCTGAGCTTGACGCGATGTTCGACGCCGGTATCACCTCTTTTAAGATGTACCTCACCTATCCCGCCATGATGATCGGCGACGGCGCAGTATATCGCGCGCTCAAGGCGCTGAAGGTACGCGGCGGCATCGCGGGCGTTCACTGCGAGAACGCAGGCGTGATCGACGAGCGTATTGCCGAGCTCAAGGCGAGCGGTCTTGGCGCGGATGTGGTGTCGCACCCCGTCTCGCGCCCCGATTATTTAGAGGCCGAAGCCGTCTCCCGCCTTCTTCGCATCGCGCAGGCGGCGGACGCGCCTGTGATCATCGTCCACACGACGAACCGTGCTTCTCTTGACGAGATCGCCGCGGCGCGCCGCCGCGGACAGACCGTGTATGTCGAGACCTGCCCGCAGTATTTGGCGCTCGACGACGGCGTTTACTATGATCCCGACTATTCCTCCGCCGCGCGCTACGTCTGCGCGCCGCCGATCCGCTCGCAGGAGGACAGTGAAGCGCTCTGGAAGGCGCTGCGCCGCGGCGAGGTGCAGACCATCTCGACCGACCACTGCTCATTCACGCTCGAGCAGAAGGACATGGGCCGCGATGACTTTACGAAGATCCCCGGCGGCCTTCCCGGCGTCGAAACGCGCGGCGAGGTCGTCTACACCATTGCAGCAAGCGAAAACAAACTCTCCCTTGCCGGCGTCTGCCGCGCACTGAGTGAAAATCCCGCAAAGCTCTACGGTCTCTTCCCCCGCAAGGGCGTGATCGCCGCGGGCAGCGATGCCGATATTGTTGTCTACGATCCCGGTGCGAGCCACGTGCTCCGCGGCGCGGAGCTTCTCTCCAAGGCGGGCTACACGCCGTTTGAAGGCTTCCGCACGAACGGCGGCATTGCAAAGGTCTATCTGCGCGGCAGTTTGCAGGTGGACGGCGGCAAGGTCATCGGCGGAAAAATGGGCGAATATTTAAAGCGCGGCAAATGCGCACTGTGAGGTAAACCAATGGATCTGAGAGAGATATTATTTGCGCAGTTCCCTGCGTTTTTTCTGCTGAGCCTGCTGTTTCTGGCCGCGCATCTGCGCGTGCGCAAGCACAGCGCAGTCAAGTCGGTGCTGTGGGTGCTGCTCTTCGGCGCGGCGCTTGCGGTCTCGATCCTTTTCTGCTTCCTTGGCATGCAAGCGAAGTACTGGACGGTCAAGACGCTCTTCAAGCTCAAGTTCTGGAGCTGGCTCGGCCTTGCGATCGTGGTGGTGCTGCTCGTGCTGCGCATTGTCTTTAAGCTGCAAAACAAGCACACCCGGCATGTGATGGAAAAGGAACGCGCCAAGGCGGAAAAGGAGCGCGAGCAGGCTGTCGCGCAGGCGCGTGAGGAGGGCCGCGTCGAAGCCATGGCCTCTCAGCAGGCGCAGAAGGCCGAGGCTGCGGTGGCAGAGCCCGCGGCGGAAGTGTCCGCACCCGATGCCGCGTCTGACGATGCGCAGAATGAGATGGTTGGTAACGCTGCGGAAAAGGAGGGCTAAGCATGCCAGCAGAGCATTTCACGCGCAGGCGCGTGATCTATTTCGACATTCTCCGCATCGTGGCGATCTTCTTTGTTGTTTTCGTGCATCTTGCCGCGCAGCACTGGGCAGATGTTGACGTCAGTTCACGGGCGTGGTTTGCCTTCAATCTCTACTGCACCACAGGAAAATGGTCGGTCCCCATCTTTGTGATGATCAGCGGCGCGCTGTTTCTCGGGCGCGATGTCAGCATCTCCGCCATTCTCAAAAAGAACGTCGCGCGCATCGCTACAGTCTTTCTCTTCTGGTCGGGCTGCTATGCGCTCGTCTATCTTGTCTTTCGTCACGCGCCTCTCGCGGTCGTGCTTTCCCAGTTCATCACGGGGCATTATCATCTGTGGTTCCTCTACATGATCGTAGGGCTGTATCTGCTGATCCCGCTGCTACGGCCGATCGTGCAAAATGAAACGCTTACGCGCTACTTCCTGCTGCTCGCGTTTGTTTTCACCTTTCTTCTGCCCCAGCTTGCCCTGTTTCTCTCCTTTGTTTCGTATCAGGCAAGCGCGGTCATTCACACCGTCATCATGTACTCCTACTGCTTTTTCCCGCTCGGCTTCACCTCTTATTTCATCGGCGGATACTATCTCAGCCGGAGGGACTTTAGCCGCAGAGAAGAGATCACTCTCTATTGCATCGGCGTTGCCGGTCTTTTGGTATCCGTGTTCGCCCCCGTCGCTCTTTCAAGGGCGCAGGGCGCGCCGAGCGATATCTTCTACACCTACAATTCGCTCAATGTTCTCTGCACAAGCGTACCGATCTTCGTCTTTGCCAAGCAGCATCTGAATTTCCCTCGCATGGGTGAAAAAGCCTACACGTTCCTCCGCAAGATGTCGAAATACAGCTTCGGTGTCTATCTCGTCCACCCCATGGTCATTGAGCTGCTGCAGCATTTCGGCATCGACACTTTCTCCTGCAACGCCTTTTTCTCCGTGCCGCTGCTCGCAGTCTTTGTGTTCGCGGTCTCCACGGCGATCTCGGCACTGCTCAACGCCATTCCCGTCATTAAGGATCATTTTGTATAATCAAAAACGCCCCGCGAATCAGGCGATTCGCGGGGCGCTTTTTCTCTTTTACACGTCGGTTTTGATGCCGCGCTTGTCGAATTCCTCGACCAGCAGTGTAAGGTCGTTCGGCAGGCTCATCGGCTCGCCGCAGAATTTGATGGCATTCGCCACGTCCTTGAGTCCGTTGCCCGTGACGACCGACACAACCGTGTCGTTCTCGCCGAGAACGCCCTGCTCGCAGAGCTTTTTCACGCCCGCCGCGCCGGTGACGCCCGCAGGCTCGCCGAAGACGCCGCAAGTCATGCCCAGCAGCTTCTGCGCCGCCATGATCTCCTCGTCCGTCACGTTCACCACGATGCCGTTCGACTCGCGGATCGCCATGAGCGCCTTGTCCGCGTTGCGCGGCACGCCGACAGCGATGGAGTCTGCCAGTGTGTTTTCCTCCATCGGTTCCCAGGGCTTATCCTCCGCGATGGCGCGGTTGATGGGGTGGCAGCCCTCCGCCTGCGCGGAAATAAGGCGCGGGAGCTTATCGATCAACCCAACGGCGTAGAGATCCTTGAATCCTTTCCACACGCCCGCGATGGTGCAGCCGTCACCGACGGAGATGGCGAGATAATCCGGCATCTTCCAGTCGAGCTGCTCGGCGATCTCGAGCGAAACAGTCTTCTTTCCCTCGGAGAGATAGGGGTTGATGGCGGCGTTGCGGTTGTACCAGCCCCACTTGTCGATGGCCTTTTTCGACAGCTCGAACGTCTCTTCGTAGTTGCCCTTGACGGAAATGACGTTTGCGCCGAAGGTCATCAGCTGTGCGACCTTCCCCTTGGGCGCGCGCTCGGGGACAAAGATGAAGGTCTTGAGGCCGGCGGCAGCGGCGTTGCCCGCAAGGGAAGATGCCGCATTGCCCGTCGACGAACAGGCGATGATTTTTGCTCCCGCCTCCCCCGCCTTGGCGACCGCCATGGCGGAGGCGCGGTCTTTTAAGGATGCGGTCGGATTCTGGCCGTCGTCCTTGACCCAAAGCTTTTTAAGCCCAAGTATCTTGGCAAGGCGCGGCTCTTCATAGAGCGGGCTCCAGCCCACGCGCAGCGGCGTATCCGGCGTTGTTTCCTCCACCGGCAGCAGCTCGCGGTAGCGCCACATGGTATGCGGGCGGGACTTGAGCGTTTCCTTGGTCAGATTTTTCTTAATGTAGTCGTAATCGTAGATGATGTCGAGAATGCCGCCGCATTCGCAAGTTGTAAGATTCGGCGTCGCCTCGTATTCCCTGCCGCACTTGACGCAGCGCGCGCATTTGACATTTTTGAGCATAATGATCCTCCTTTGCCTGTCAAAAAGGGGCAGGTCGCCCTGCCCCTTTTTAGTTTTTTGAGATCTTAGAGCGCCTTCAAAAGGCCCGTTGCTTCATTGAACTCGTTGATGAGCTCGTCGAGCTCCTTCGCCTGCGCGTGGACGGCGTCCCACGTGCCCTTGGTGTCGTACCAGAGGGCGTTGAGATCCTTGACGTCGCGCGCCTGCTGCTCGACCCAAGTGTAGTACTTGAGGTTGTGGATGCGCTTGCGGTCGTTGTACGTCAGCTCGAGCATGCTGTCGGTCTTGAGGCCGAACATGTGAAGGTTGTGGTCGAGGCGGGCCTCCTCGGCGTTATACGCGCCGTGCATCTCGTTGAGCTCCTCGATGCGGGACTGATACATCACGGCAGAGTCGGTCAGCACGGTGCAGACAACGTCGTCCTCGCCCAGCTCATAGTATTTGGCCATCTTGATGCAGCAGAGGACATTTGCAATGCCGGAGATACCGAGCCACGTGAGCTTTTCGATAAGCTCGTCGGAGAGCTTCAGCTCTTCCTTGAGATACTTCTGCCCCTCGGCCGTATTGAAGAGGCGCAGCAGGCGCTGGGAATCCTCGTCGTCGATGGCGATGGCCATGTCGGTGTTCTTCACGTTGTGGATCCACGGAATGTGCTTGTCGCCGATGCCCTCGATGCGGTGGCCGCCGAAACCGTTGTTGAGAATGGTCGGGCACTGAAGCGCCTCGCCAACGCCGAGCTTCATGCCGGGATAGCGCTCCTTCAAAAGGTCGCCCGCCGACATCGTACCGGCGGAGCCGGAGGTGAAGCACGCGCCGGCAAGCTTCTGCCCGGGCTTCTTGACCGCCTCAAAGAGGTCGGCAAGAGCATAGCCGGTGACATTGTAGTGCCACAGCGGGTTGCCCATCTCTTCAAACTGGTTGAAGATCATCATGCTCGGATCCTGCTTGAGCTCCCACGTCTTATCAAAGATCTCCTTGACGTTACTTTCGCAGCCCGGCGTCGCGATGACCTGACCGGCGATCTTGCTGAGCCACTCAAAGCGCTCCTTGCTCATCTCCGCGGGGAGAATGGCAACGGAGTCGACCGCTAAGAGCTTGGAGTTGAACGCGCCGCCGCGGCAGTAGTTGCCCGTGGAGGGCCACACGGCGTGGTGGTAGTCCGCGTCGAACTGGCCGGTCACAAGGCGCGGGGCAAGGCAGCCGAAGGACGCACCGACCTTGTGGCAGCCCGTGGGGAACCACTTGCCCGCCATGGCGATAATGCGGCACTTCACGCCGGACAGCTCAGAGGGGATCTCGACATAGTTCGGCACCTCCTGAAAGAGACCGCCGGACTCCTTGGCTTCGTTCTTCCACGTGATACGGAAGAGATTCAGGGGATTCACATCCCACAGGCCGACGTTCTTGAGCTTTTCCTGGATCTTCTCAGGAATGGTCTCAGGATGCTGCATCTGCGCGATGGTCGGAATAATGACGTTGTTTTCCTTGGCCTTCTGAATGTTGTGCGCAAGGCCGGTCTTATTGATGGTCAAATCAATCTTGCCCATAGTTCACTTTTCCTCCTGTTGTTTGTCAATATAAGAATATAACGTATATTTGGATATGCCAAAATATTTTGCGATCTTGTCGCCGGACTTTGTGACGAGGAACGCTCCGTTCTGGCTCAAAAAGCCGATGGCGCGCATCTTATCTTCCTTGTTCATCAGCGCGACGGGTTTACCGACAAGCGCGACCGACTGGGCGATCAGCTCGTCAAGCAGGTCATTGACGTTGACGATCTTTTCCGGCTCGCTCTGCGTCTCGTCCTTGGTGTCGATCAGCTCGTGTACCGCGCCCTCGACCATCAGAAGTGAGGAAATATCGTAGTTGATGCCAAGGATCGCAACCACCTTGCCGCTCCTGCCGCGGATATACATGGTAGAGGACTTGAGGATCTTCCCGTCCGGCGTTTTGGTGAGATAGCTCAAGTGGTCGCTCGGCTGCGCATCAGCCTGACGCACCTGCTCGAGCACAACATGCGACGCGCCGTCGCCCACCTTTCTGCCCGTCACATGGCCGTTTTCGATGGCGACAATGGAATGCTCCGGATGCTTGGCGCCCACGTCGTGGATCACCACCTCACAGTGGCTGCCAAATGTCGCCGCAATCCCCTTTGCGACCTGTTCGAGTGTTTTCAGCGTTGCGGCTTCTATGGTCTATCCCTCCTCTGCCTGCCGGCGGCAGTTTGCTGTGCATCTTGCACATCTTTCCAGCACCGTCAGCGTGATCTTTCATTCCTATGATACCATAAATCAACTGAATTGCAATCATTTTCTTAAAATAATTTTGAAGCGCAAATTTTTTGTTTGACAACCATGGTTCTTATGCTATGATAAGGATAGTGTAACAGAAAATTGACCTCGACTGACAGAAAATACTATTACATTTAACGGAGGTTTCCCATGGATTTTGAAGCCATCAAAAAAGCCGCACAGACCTACAGCCCCGATATGACCCGTTTTCTGCGCGATATGATCGCCATTCCCAGCGAGAGCTGCGAGGAAAAGGGCGTTGTCATGCGCATCAAGGAAGAGATGGAAAAACTCGGCTACGACAAGGTTGAGATCGACGCGCTCGGCAATGTCATCGGCTGGATGGGCACGGGCGACAAAATCATCGCCATCGACTCCCACATCGACACCGTCGGCATCGGCAACCGCGAGAACTGGACGCACGACCCGTATGCGGGCTACGAAGATGACAAGATCATCTACGGCCGCGGCGGCAGCGACCAGGAGGGCGGCATGGCAGCTGCTGCTTACGGCGCAAAGATCATGAAGGATCTTGATCTCATTCCCGAGGGCTACAAGATCATGGTCATCGGCTCCGTGCAGGAGGAGGACTGCGACGGTATGTGCTGGCAGTCCATCGTCAACGAATACTTCAAAGGTCCCGAGGACGCAAGAAGCAAGATCGAATTCGTCATTTCGACCGAGCCGACCGACGGCGGCATCTACCGCGGGCATCGCGGCCGCATGGAGATCCGCGTCGACATGCACGGCGTTTCCTGCCACGGTTCCGCACCCGAGCGCGGCGACAATGCCATTCATAAGATGGCTGAGGTTATCCTGAATGTGCGCGATTTGAACGAAAATGACGCCGGGGACGATAAAAAAATTAAAGGTCTTGCCAAGATGCTCGATCCGAAGTATAATCCTGAACATTGGGAGGATGCGCGTTTCCTCGGCCGCGGCACTTGCACCACGAGCCAGATCTTCTACACCTCCCCCTCCCGCTGCGCCGTGGCGGACTCCTGCGCCATTTCCATCGACCGCCGCATGACCGCGGGCGAAACGTATCAGTCCTGCCTCAAGGAGATCGAAGATCTCCCCGCGTGCAAAAAGTACGCAAAGGACGTCAAGGTCAGTATGTACATGTATGACCGTCCGGCGTGGACGGGTCACGTTTACGAAACGGAATGCTTCTTCCCCACCTGGATCAACAAGGAGACCGCGCCCCACGTGCAGGCGCTCGTCGACGCGCACCACGCTCTCTGGGGCACCGAGCGCATCGGCGCGGACGAAAAGGCCATGTCCACGCGCACTGGCCGTCCCTTAACTGACAAGTGGACGTTCTCCACGAATGGCGTTTCTATTCAGGGCCGCTACGGCATCCCCTGCGTCGGCTTCGGCCCCGGCGCTGAATCTCAGGCCCACGCGCCCAACGAGATCACGTGGAAGCAGGACCTCGTCACCTGTGCGGCGCTCTATGCCGCCGTCCCCGGCCTCTACAAGCCCGGCGACAAAAAAGAATCCGCCACGAGCTTCCGTCAGGAGCTGACGGGCAACGACATTAAATAAATGCGGGTGCTTGAACCCATACTATGTGATAAAGGAGAAAATCACCTATGAGCAAGACTGTTGAACTGGCGCGCCATCTCGAGACGCTGCACATCAATAATATGTACAAGACCGACTTCTACTGGACGTGGGACAAGACCGACGAGGAGATCGACGCAGTCTTTACCGTGGCCGACGCGCTGCGCGACCTGCGCGAGCGCAACAAGAACACGAAGATCTTCAATTCCGGCCTCGGCATTTCCATCTTCCGCGACAACTCCACGCGCACGCGCTTCTCGTTCGCCTCCGCGTGCAACCTGCTGGGTCTTGAGGAGCAGGTACTTGATGAAAAGAAATCCCAGATCGCACACGGCGAGACCGTGCGCGAAACGGCAAACATGGTCTCCTTCATGGCCGACGTCATCGGCATTCGCGACGATATGTTCATCGGCGAGGGTCACAAGTATCAGAAGACCTTCATGGACGCGCTCGAAGAGGGCTACCGCGACGGCATTCTCGAGCAGCGCCCGACGCTTGTGAACCTCCAGTGCGACGTCGATCACCCGACGCAGTGTATGGCGGATATGCTTCACATCATCCACCACTTCGGCGGTGTGGAGAATCTCAAGGGCAAGAAGGTCGCCATGACCTGGGCCTATTCCCCGAGCTACGGCAAGCCCCTCTCCGTCCCGCAGGGCGTTATCGGCCTCTTCACCCGCTTCGGCATGGACGTTACCCTCGCTCACCCCGAAGGCTACGAGGTCATGCCCGAGGTCGAGGAGATCGCAAAAAAGAATGCGGCAGCCACCGGCGGCAGCTTCAAGAAGTGCAACGACATGAAGGAAGCCTTCCGTGACGCAGACATCGTCTATCCCAAGTCCTGGGCGCCGTTCAAGGCCATGGAGGAGCGCACGAAGCTCTATCAGGCCGGCGACAAGGACGGCATCGACGAGCTGGAGAAAAAGCTGCTCGCGCAGAACGCCGAGCACAAGGATTGGGCCTGCACCGAGGAGATGATGAAGCTCACAAAGGACGGCAAGGCGCTCTATCTCCACTGCCTGCCCGCCGACATTACCGGTCTTTCCTGCCCCGAGGGCGAGGTCGACAACAGCGTGTTCGACCGCTATATCGTCCCCCTGTACAAGCAGGCTTCCTACAAGCCCTATATCATCGCTGCAATGATGTTCCTCGCACAGGTCAAGGATCCCGTCCGCGCCCTGATGGAGATGGACAAGAGCGGCGAAGAGCGCAAGATGTTCTAAAGCGCACCGATCATGTAAAAAGGCGGCACAGCCGCTTTTGAGAGAAGAGAGTTTTTAAAAAATCAAGGAGAGATAGTCATCATGAGCAAGAGAATCGTCATCGCCCTCGGCGGCAACGCCCTCGGCAACACCCCCTACGAGCAGCTCGCCCTCGTCACCGAGACCGCCAAGCCCATCGTCGATCTGATCGCGCAGGGCAACGAGGTCATCATCGCCCACGGCAACGGCCCGCAGGTCGGCATGATCAACCTCGGTATGTCCACTGCCGCTGAGGCCAAGGCCATCAAGTCCGATATGCCTTTCCCCGAGTGCGGCGCGATGAGCCAGGGCTACATCGGCTATCATCTGCAGAACGCCATCGGCAACGAGCTTGCCTCCCGCAAGATGGACAAGGACGTTGCCACCGTCGTGACGCAGGTGCTCGTTGATGAGGCTGACCCCGCCTTCCAGCACCCCACCAAGCCCGTCGGCGCGTTCTACGACAAGGAGACTGCCGACCGCATCGCCGCTGAAAAGGGCTACACGATGGTCGAGGATGCCGGCCGCGGCTACCGTCAGGTCGTTCCCTCCCCCAAGCCGATCGACGTCATCGAAAAGAACACCGTCAAGGCGCTCGTTGACAACGGCACCGTTGTCATCACCGTCGGCGGCGGCGGTATCCCCGTTGTGCGCCGTGACGGCAAGCTTGTCGGCACCCCCGCGGTCATCGACAAGGACTTTGCCTCCGCCAAGCTCGCCGAGCTCCTCGATGCGGATATGCTCGTCATCCTGACGGCCGTTGAGAAGGTCGCCATCAACTTTGGCAAGCCCGACCAGAAGGGTCTTGATACCCTGACCCCGGACGAGGCGCGCAAGTATATCGACGAGAAGCAGTTTGCCCCCGGCTCCATGCTGCCGAAGGTGCAGGCCGCCATGTCGTTTGCAGAGAGCAAACCCGGCCGCGTTGCGCTCATCACCCTTCTTGAGAAGGCTGCTGAGGGCATCGAGGGCAAGACCGGTACCCGCGTGCAGATGTAATCTTTGCTTTAAAAGCCCCGCTCATCGAGCGGGGCTTTTTTCGTTTTCTTCACGCAATATTTGCTTCTTTCTCCGCTATGGCTAAAAGAACCAATTCTTTTTTGGTCAAGTTTGATCGTTGATTTTCGTTTTTCCTGTTGATAAATTTCCCCTTTTTATGTATCATGGTGGTAACGGTATTCAAATCTTTTGATTGCCGTAAAATTTAAGGAGGATTTACTGAAATGAAGAAGTTCCTTGCACTGCTCCTGAGTCTCGTCATGGTCCTCGCCCTCGTCGCCTGCGGCGATAAGAAGGACGATACCAACACCGACGATCAGGACAACAACGAAGTCACCGATTTCAAGGTCGGCTTCATCATGCTCCACGACGAAAACTCCACCTACGACCTCAACTTCATCAACGCTGCGAAAGAGGCCAGCGAGAAGCTCGGTGTCGAATACACCATCGTGACCAACGTTCCCGAGGGTCAGGAGTGCTACGACAAGGCCGCTGAGCTGGCCGACGCCGGCTGCAACATCATCTTCGCCGACTCCTTCGGTCACGAGGACTACATGATCCAGGCCGCGAAGGACTTCCCCGACGTGCAGTTCTGCCACTCCACCGGCACCAAGGCGCACACCGAGGGTCTTGCCAACTACCACAATGCCTTCGCTTCCATCTATGAGGGTCGTTACCTCGCCGGTATCGCCGCCGGTATGAAGCTCAACGAGATGATCGAGGGCGGTGAGTTCACCGCGGACGAGGCCAAGATCGGCTACGTCGGCGCCTTCACCTATGCCGAGGTTATCTCCGGCTACACCTCCTTCTTCCTGGGCGCTCGCTCCGTCTGCCCCACTGCCACGATGGAAGTCACCTTCACCGGCAGCTGGTATGACGAGACCGCCGAGAAGGAAGGCGCACAGAAGCTCATCCAGAACGGCTGCAAGCTCATCAGCCAGCACGCCGACTCCATGGGCGCTCCCACCGCTTGCGAGACCGCCGGTGTCCCCGACGTTTCCTACAACGGTTCCACCGAGGCCGCCTGCCCCAACACCTATCTGATCTCCTCCCGCATCGACTGGGCTCCCTACTATGAGTATGCCATCACCAAGGCGATGAACGGTGAGACCATCGATGCTGACTGGACCGGCACCCTTGCTACCGGCTCCGTCGTCCTCACCGACCTGAACGAGAACGTCGCCGCCGAGGGCACCGCCGAAGCCATTGCCGACGCGACTGCCAAGCTCGAGAGCGGCGAACTCCACGTCTTCGACTGCTCCGCCTTTACCGTGAACGGCGAGACCCTGACCTCCTCCATGGCTGACGTCGACACCGATGCCGACTACACGCCAGACACCGAGGCCATCGTGGACGGCTACTTCGCCGAGTCCACCTTCCGTTCCGCTCCTTACTTCCAGCTCCAGATCGACGGCATCACGCTGCTCGATCAGAAGTTCTAAGCTTCTCCTGCAAACCACAAAACGGGCTGCCCGAAGGCGGCCCGTTTCCTTTTCTTTTTTTATTGCTTTTTGTTAAACGTCTAAAAAATTTTGTACGCTTCTAACTTTTTTTGTATTTTTTTCCGTTTCGCATTTACAATGAACGTCAATTATGGTAATATATAGCATGAATCAATACAATACTGAAGGGCTTTTTTCCTGCCCTCCGGTAAAAGAAGGGGTGACCGCCTTGGGAGCTGCATGCGCAGTTAAAATGGAGAATGTAACAAAGCGGTTTGGCAAGGTCGTGGCGAACAGCGCCATCAACCTTGAGCTGCACGAAGGCGAGATCTTATCTCTGCTCGGCGAAAACGGCAGCGGCAAAACCACGCTGATGAACATGCTCTCCGGCATCTACTTCCCCGACGAGGGACAAATTTACATTCATGGCGAACCTGTGACGATCGCCTCCCCCAAGGACGCGTTCGAGCACGGCATCGGCATGATCCACCAGCACTTCAAGCTTGTCGATCTCTTCACCGCAACGGAGAATATCGTCCTCGGCCTTGAAGGCAAGCTCGACCTGGCCGAAGCAAGCAAAAAGGTCAAGGAGATCTGCGACAAGTACGGTTTCGACATTGACCCCAACCAGAAGATCTACGATATGTCCGTTTCACAGAAGCAGACCGTTGAGATCGTCAAGGTGCTCTACCGCGGCGCGGATATCCTCATTCTGGACGAGCCCACCGCCGTACTCACCCCGCAGGAAACGGACAAGCTCTTCGCCATCATGCGCAACATGAAGGCGGACGGCAAGTCCCTCATCATCATCACCCATAAGCTCCATGAGGTGCTCGACGTATCTGACCGCGTGGCGGTGCTGCGCAAGGGCGAGTACATCGGCGATGTCGCCACCAAGGACGCTGACCAGCAGTCGCTGACCGATATGATGGTCGGCCACACGGTCAGCCTGAACATCAACCGTCCCGAGCCGAAAAACGTCACACAGCGCCTTGTCGTCGATGGGCTGACGGTTTACGACGAGCTTGGCGTCAAGCGTCTTGATGATGTCTCCTTCACCGTCAACGCAGGCGAGGTGCTCGGCATCGCGGGCGTCGCAGGCAGCGGCCAGCGCGAACTGCTTGAAGCCATCGCAGGCCTCTATCCTGTCTCCTCCGGCCATGTGACCTTCTACCCGCCGGACGGCGAGAAGGAAAAGGAGCTCGTCGGCCTCGATCCGATGAAGATCCGCAAAAACGGCATCGCCATGTCTTTCGTGCCGGAGGACCGACTCGGCATGGGCCTTGTCGGCTCGATGGGCATGACCGGCAACATGATGCTGCGCTCCTGGCGCAAGGGCAGGGGTCTCTTCCTTGACCGGAAAGATCCCGAGGCGCTCGCCAACCGCATCTGGGAAGAACTCGGCGTGGTCACGCCCAGCACCTCTTTCCCCGTTCGCCGCATGTCCGGCGGCAATGTGCAGAAGGTGCTTGTCGGGCGCGAGATCGCCCAGTCCCCTGCCGTGCTGATGACCGCTTACGCAGTGCGCGGTCTGGACATCAACACCTCCTACACCATTTATAACCTGCTGACCGAACAGAAAATGAAGGGCGTCGCCGTCGTCTATGTCGGCGAAGACCTCGACGTGCTGCTCGAGCTGTGCGACCGCATCGTGGTTCTCTGCGGCGGTCAGGTCTCCGGCGTGGTCGACGCCAGAAAGACCGACAAGCGTGAGGTCGGCGCACTGATGACGCTCGTGAGGGGAGGCAACAAAGATGAATAAAAGACAATCTCTCTTCCACATCGCCAAGCGCGATACGCTTCCCTGGTATCAGGCCGTGTTGATCCGCGGCGGCGCGATCGTGCTCGCGTTGATCGTCTGTGCCATCGTCACGACGCTCCTGACGGGTGAAAACCCCCTCAACGTCTATTCCACGATCCTCTACGGGGCGTTTGGCACTCCCCGAAAGAGCTGGGTCACGTTCCACAACCTTGCGATCCTGCTCGGCATTTCGCTCGCGGTCACGCCCGCGTTCAAAATGCGCTTCTGGAACATCGGTGCGGAGGGTCAGGTGCTGATCGGCTGCCTTGCCACCGCCGCCTGCATGATCTGTCTGGGCGGCAAGCTGCCCAACGCCGCGCTGATCCTCGTTATGATCGTTGCCGCGATCGCTGCGGGCGCGCTGTGGGGCTTCCTCCCCGCCATCTTCAAGGCCAAGTGGAACACGAACGAAACGCTCTTCACGCTGATGATGAACTA
>OFPS01000309.1_pt1 | contig 50832 bp, 43 predicted proteins | sample 1542111 | NCBI WGS metagenome assembly OFPS01 (sample SAMN04209233, study PRJEB22552) | human gut metagenome | biome: gut; material: feces | host: Homo sapiens | place: USA: Oklahoma | reverse complement strand
GTGTTGTCCTTCATGCAGTCCATAACATACTGAACATGGGAACTGTCCAGCTTCATAAACCGGGACTTTACCACCTCCGCTGGATAATCATCTCCGGCAATGCGGATGACTTTGCGGGCAGAACACACGGTATCCACGATCAGGTCAACGATCTCGTCAAGCTGCTCACGGTCGATATGGCTGTCCTGCACCAGATAGCTGTACTCGATGTTATCCAAAATCACTTCATGATAACATTCTCTGGCTCCCATCCGATCCGTTCCCATCCTCACCCCTGCGGGGGTAGGGGGATTTGATTGGATAGGATTTGATATCTCCGTACTTGATAAATCAGTTCTTGATGGTTCGTTACTTGATCTATCTTTATTTAATTGGGCGGGTTCTTCCTGAACAGGCGTGACCAATGTTGGGTTTGCCTGTACGGGATTTTCCCGTATAGGTTTTTCCTGTGCAGGTGTTGGCTCTTTAGGCTGCTCCAGAATGGTGTACTCGATAGAGCCAAGCTGACCGTTTGCACCTCTCACGCGCTCACGGATCAGATAGCCGTGTTCCTCCAACTCCCGGATGCCGCCGCTGATGCTGTCGATGCCATCCTTGCAGATACGGGCAAGCCCCTTCATGGTGTAGTCCCAGTTCTCCGGCAGAGACAACATGAGGGACAGCAGCCCCTTTGCTTTCAGCGACAGGGACATATCCCGCAGATGATGGTTTGACATGACCGTGTAATCGCGGGTCTTTTCGATACGGAAAACTGCCATCTCCGATGCCTCCTTTCTGTGAAGATAAAAAGTGTTGATTTTGGGTGGTTTCTCCGCCCGTATGCCTCCGCAGACTACCACATAGGAAAACACTCATGCTCGCTTTGGAACGCAAACCACAGCGGATAAAACAGCGGTTTTTCCACCCTAATCTCAACATCTTTGATGGGGTTCACTTGGGTATAGAAAAAGGCGACTGTTTTTCAACAATCGCCTTGAATTTGAGGACTGAATATGAAGTTACAAGCAAGAAATTTTGTTGTCCGAAAGCCAGAAACCATTGATATTACTATGTTTTTCAAAAAGTTCTGTATCGCCACTCGCACCATGTCGGAGCAAAGCCCGTTCCGTGCAAGCTCCGGCGGCTCAAGATGAGCCGCCGGATATTTTATCCGTGCCGCCTTCCCTGCTTGAGTGGGTATGTTTATGGACTCAAGAAACAGGAAGCGCAGCAATTGCTGCTGGAAGTGCTGGAGTCCGGACCGGAGTGGCAGTGGGATCGCTTTATCCGGGAACATATCGAATAAAAAGCAACACGGAAAAAGCCGCTGCGGATAACTCCGCAGCGGCTTTTTCAAAAACGATTTTGATATTCGAGGTCTCAGCCCCAGACTTCCTCGGCATCTCCTTGACCAGCGCGAGCTTTGCCCACTGCTCCGCTTCGGTCAGCTTGTTGCCGATCTCGCAGCTGGCGAAGCCGCACTGCGGGCTGAGGCACAGTCTGTCGAGCGGCAGGTACTTTTCCGCTTCGTGGATGCGGGCGATCACGGCGTCCTTGTCCTCGAGCTGCGCGCGCTTCGTTGTCACCAGACCGAGCACGACCTTCTTGTCGCCACTGACAGCGGCCAGCGGCGCAAAGCCGCCGCTGCGCGCATCGTCGAATTCAAGGTAATACGCGCCTACGTTCTCGCGCGCGAGCAGCGTCTGCGCAACGCCGTCATATGCGCCCGAGCTTGCATAAGTGCTGTGGAAATTGCCGCGGCAGACATGGGTGTTGATGACCAGATCGTCCGGCTTGCCGGCAATGGCCATGTTGTTCAGCTCCAAAAGCTGCTCCTTGATCGCCTTCAGGCCCTTTTCGTCGGTATCAAAGAGCGTGCACGCCAGCGGATTGACCAGCATGCCCCAGCTGCAGTCATCGAACTGGAGATCGCGGCAGCCGGCCGCATAGACGTCGGCAATGAACTTTTTGTAACCGGCTGCGATGTCCTCCGCCAGCTCCCGGTTGTCGGCATAGTACTTTCTGGTGTTCTCCTGCGCAAACGGCATGATCATCTGTTAGATGAACTGGGCCGGTGCCGGGATCGTGAGCTTCGCGACGCCGTTTTCATCCTCCAGCGCCTTGACAAACTTGAAGTGCTCCACAAAAGGATGCGTATCGAGCGACACCTTACCGGTCAGGTAGGTATCGTCGATCATCGCCGCTTCCCCGTGGAAAGGCAGACCGGTCTTGGGCGGCGTATGGCCGACGCCGTTGAAGCCCCACATAAAGTCCAGATGCCACGTGGCGCGGCGGAACTCGCCGTCTGTAATGGCATGATAGCCGGCTTTCTGCTGCTTATGCACCAGATCGACGATCGCCTCGTCCTCGACGGCCTTCAGCGCGGCGGCGTCGATCTTTCCGGCCTGAAAGTCCAGACGTGCCCACTTCAGCTTTGCCGGGCGCAGAAAGCTGCCGACATGATCATAACGAAAGGAGGTATGTTCTTTGCTCACGAGAAACGCTCCTTTTTGTATCTTCCATGCAAAACCATTATACAGTCTCTGAGTGCGGCTATCCATCGTGATGCCGCCTATTTTTACGGTAGAAAATCGGAACATCTTTCCAGATGTCAACAAATACGGAAGTCAGAATACCGGAATCCGCGGCGCATTTCCTATGCGCGGAATACACGCGGAACCTTTTTCCATAAGTACCGTCTTTTTGGGTAAAGGAAGGTGGTTATTTATGAAAAAAGCAAGACTGCTCCCCGCACTGGTCCTGGCCCTGCTGTTCCTCCTCCCCACCGGCTGCGGGACCCGGACCGCGTCCGCAGCTCAGCCAACACCCGCGCCCGCCGAAACCGTGACTGCATCCGGGACTGCCGGAACGCTGCGCGTGCAGGTGCCGGATGGCTGGAAGTACGAAGTCTGCCCCGAGGGGACGCTCGATGGCTCGGAAACCGACTTCGGCGTGAAGATCTGGCCGGGCAGCGGCTCGGACAGCTGCGTGCAGCTGTACTGGTCGGACAGCTTCGGCGTGTGCGGCACGGGTCTGAAGGAAGAAACGCTGACGCTCGCCGGGGACAGCGTCTTCGCCGGGTATTATGACGGCGGCAAAAACTGGACGTTCCTCAGCTTCCAGGGCAAAAATAGCGGCATCGTTGCCTGGGCCGATCCGGGCGCCGGCTGGTTCGCAGATAAGGGCGACCAGCTGCTGGCCGTGCTCGACACAGTCGAATGGGAACCGGCAGCATAAATAGGGTCAAAAAAGCACGTCCCGCAGCAGAAACTCTGCTGCGGGACGTGTGTTATCATATGAGATTATTTCGCCGCGGCGGGAACGGCGGCAGATTCCGCCGCCTCGGCCGCTTCGGTCTCCGGCTGCGCGGCGGCAAAGCCCTGCGCAAGGCCGTGCTCGCGGATGTACTTGCGGTTTTTGTACACGCCGACGGTCAGGAACGGAACGACAACGACCGCGATGCCGAGATAGCCGCAATAGCCATAGCCGTACTTGATGATGTTCGTGAGGCCGGCCATGGAGATGGACATGGACAAAATGATGATGAACGCGGACACGATGGCGCTGCGCACCGGCGCAGACTGGATGCCGCGGAACATCGGCAGCTTCTCAAAGCGGGCAACGAAGCCGAAGATCGTCGTCACGCCCGTGGAGATCAGGCAGAGCATGAGGCAGACGCCGTAAACTGCGGTGAGCGCGCGGATGCCCATGGCGTTGCAGACCGTGAGCGTGGGGATGGTCGTGCCGCCGTCCACGGCGGTGTAGACGCCGCGCCAGCAGATGAGCATGAACACGGAGAGCACGAGCGCAACGGCGTTCATGGCAAAGGAGATCCACATGGCCTTGGCACAGCCCTGCTTGCTGCGCATGGTCGTGCCGCAGGCGATCATGGTCGGGAGCGTGACGCACTGGAAGCCGGCATAGGTGAAGGCGTTAAAGATGGCCTTGGGGACGTTGGCAAAGCCGGTCGTTCGGAAGTCCGCGGAGAGCACCGTGAACAGCGGCGACTCGCTCTTGAAAATGCCGATGGCGTAGATGGTGATGGCGGTGACGAGGATGGCGATGCCCATGTAGGTGGATGCTGCGCGCACGATGCCCGCGCCGAAAATGGTCAGGAGCAGGACGAGGCAGCCGACAGCCACAACGCCAAGATAATAATTCACGCCGAAGTAGCTGCGGAGCGCGGAGGCCGCGCCCGAAATGGCGGCCGCAACAGCCATGAGCACCATGATGTAAAAGAAGATCTCGAACAGCCACTCGATCTTGTCAAAGGGGTGGTAGAGCGTCTCGAACAGCTGCTTATAGCTCGTCAGGCCGCGGGAATTGTACATGATCATGGCTTCGCGCATCGTGAGCGTGAGCAGCAGCATGGCCACGATGGCCGACACGATGCCGGCCCAGCCGAGGCCGACGTAATAGGTGTTGGCCTGGTTGCCGGTCGCAAAGCCGCCGCCGGCGTGCGCGGAAAACAGCACCGCACCGACCGAAAAGGCGGCAAAAAACGGGGTCTTGGGTATGGTTCTGGTTTTGGTCCGGGTTTTCATGATTCGTTCCTCCTGCAAAAGCGTAGTCTGATGGTTTGGCAGGAAAAAAGAAAACCCTCCGTCTTTCCTGCCCTCTGGCAGAAGAGACGAAAGGCCGAAAACCCTCCGCGGTACCACTCTTCTTCGCCCCCGATCCGGGGACGCACTCACTCGGGATACCATCATATCCCTGCACAATAACGGGCGCACCCGTCTGCACCTACTCATGGTTCAGCGCAGCCGCTGTTCAGCCAGTTCGGCAGGTCTGTACGCTTTGTGCCTCGCACCACCCGGCACTTCTCTGAAAGGACGTTCCTGCTTACTACTCTGTGTCTTCGCGTTTGATGGCTTGATGATAACACCCGTATCCGGCGCGCATCAAGGCACGCATTCGCCGAAAAAAGTTGAAAAATTCGAAGAATCTTTGTCGGATGCATCAATTTGCTTCCCCACTTCCATAAAAAAAACACGCCGCACCCGGTATCGGGCGCGGCGTGCAAAATACGGTGGTACGGGTCACTTGACCTCGTCATCCAGCCAGTCGGCCAGCTTGGCCTCGTCCAGGTTCAGACCCTTGGTCAGGAACGCGACCATTTCGTTGAAGTTGAGCTTTTTCATGCGCTCAAAGTTCGTCTCGCCCTTCTTCTCAGGGTCGATCAGACGGCCTTCGATATAGCCGCACTCGTAGCACATATTCAGCGCATACTTCCGATGGGTATCCAGCGTCATTTCATGACCGCAGCGGGGACATTTCATCACACATTCTCCTCTCCATAAACAGCAGTTTTTGATACTTTATGTACCGTCCTCTGCGCAATATCTAACAATATGCTACATGATTGCGCAGAAATATGCAAGCATAGTTTACGAATTAACACGGCTTAACCCGGCGCGGCCGCCGCATCTGTCAGCGTGACGGTCAGCGTCTGCGCCAGGCGTACCGGGCCGCCGATGGACAGCCCCGTCACCGCGCCATGGGTGCGCTGCACACCGACCTCCAGCGTACCGCCAGGCTGGCCGATGCCGATCTCCGTGATGCCGTCGGCAAAGTCCGCCGTGAGCACCACAGCCGCCGCGACGCTGCCGGAGGCGCAGCTCGTCTCCGCGACGCAGGAGCCGGTCTCGCGCACGAACACGACCGGCCGGATGCTGCCGGCCGCCCGGTCGAGAAACACGGTGCCGACGGCGCTCGCTTCCGGCGCAGCGGCAATGGCGCGCTGCACGAGCGCATCGTCCGGCTGCGCGCGATCGATGACGAAGTGCGTGATGCCGTCGAACGTCACGCACACGGCCGGCACATCCGGCCAATCGGCCGGATGCACCGCACGCGGCAGCGGCATCACCGTGGACGCCTCCCCCGCCGCCGTGTCCGCCATGACCGGCTGGACACCCTCTGCTCCGCTGATCTCGGCAAAGACACAGGTCTTGCCCTGCGCGCCGGTGCGCAGCGCGTGATAAAAGCCCGCACAGCGCAGCGCATTGCCGCAAAACTCGCCGCCCATCATCTCCAGCCGGATCTCCCCGCCGCAGCGCGGCGCGGTCAGAAACGCGGCCTGCTCAATGTGCAGCTCCGGCAGACGCAGCAGACGCGCCGCGACCTGCGCGCGCTCCGCCGCGGGTACGTCCGAGAGCACCAGCGCCGTGACGTTGCCCGCCGGGTCGAGCACTGCGACGGCATAATCTTTTTTCATCTCCGCAGTCTGCATGGCCGGTCACTCCGTGAAATGGACATGGTTGTTGATGTGATCCTGGCAGAAGCAGTGATAGCCCACGCAGCGCGAGCAGTAACGGAACTCCAGCTCCGGATGATCGGCATCCGTGCGGCCGCAGACGGCGCATTTATAATGGTAAGGCTTGTTGGCCTGCTCGCGCTGGATGCGCCGGGCCTCGCGCTTGAAGTTCACCGTTTTCTGCCGCTGGCGCACATGCGACGGGCGGAAAAAGTCAAACAGCCAGTCGCCGCAATAAACCAGGTAGTTGAGCACCGCCACCACCGGCAGCAGGTTCAGCGGGAACGCCGTCGTGATGATGCCGAGCACGAACAGCGCCGCGTCCACATATGCCAGATACTTCACCTTGATCGGGATGATGAAAAACAGCAGCACCTGCATATCCGGATAGAGCGTGGCAAAGGCGAAGAACATGGACAGGTTCAGATACGTGGTCGAGACGATCACGTCGCGTCCGAGAATAGCCGAAAGGACCACGCCGTAGATCGCCGTGAGGAGCATACCGCTCACGTAGTAGATCGTGAATTTGCCGTTGCCCCACTCGCGTTCGAGACACGAGCCGATCCAATAATAAAAATACAGCATCACCAGCAGCCAGATGGGGCTGGCCTCCGTCGGCACGAACACATACGTCACAAGCCGCCAGACCTGCCCGTGCATGATGCCCTGTGCCGAACCGCTCAAAAGCGAAACGAGCTGCCCAGTCGTGTCCATTTTCGTCAGCAGCCAGACGGCCGCGTTGCCGATGACGATGATCAGCATCAGGTTCGGGATACCAAAGCGCGGATGCGCATAGCAAAACCGGTCGATTTTGTTCATCAGTTTTCTCATGGGGTTCCTCCGTAAATACAACGTATGTCCATGATACCTTCTTAAAACCGTAAAGTCCATAAAAAAATATCCGGAATCGCAATTTGTGCTTTCTTAATGGGCGATCGTGTGGTATGATGATATCTGTATTATTATGTCGCAAGGTATGGGTATATTATGGAACAAATACAGGAATTTGAAACAGAAGCGCGCAATGATCTGATCGAGGGCCGCAACGCGGTCATGGAGGCCCTGCGCGCGGGCCGCACGATCGATAAAATTTTCATCGCCAAGGGCGACGTGGACAAGACGCTCGGGCACATCGCCTCGAAGGCACGCAGCGCCGGTATCGTCGTCACGGAGGCCGACCGCCGCAAGCTCGACGCCATGAGCCAGACGCACGCGCATCAGGGTGTGATCGCGCTGTGCGCCGTCAAGGAATACAGCACGATCGAGGACATGCTCGCCATCGCAGCCGAGCGCGGCGAGGCGCCGTTTCTCGTGCTGTGCGACGAGATCTCCGACCCGCACAACCTCGGCGCCATCATCCGCACGGCCGAGTGCGTCGGCGCACACGGCGTCATCATCCCGAAGCGCCGCAGCGCAGGGCTGACCGCCGTTGTAGACAAGGCGTCCGCCGGAGCGCTTGAGCACATGGCCGTCGCGCGCGTGCCGAATCTCGTCGCCGCGATCGAGACACTCAAGAAAAACGGCCTCTGGATCTACGGCACCGCCGCCGAGGGCTCGAACGAGCTGTGGAAGACGGACCTGACCGGTCCGGCCTGCATCGTCATCGGGTCGGAGGGCGACGGCATCAGCCGTCTGGTACGGGAAAAATGCGATTTTCTCGTCAGCATTCCGCTGCGCGGGCAGATCTCCTCGCTCAACGCATCTGCGGCCGCAGCCGTGCTGCTCTATGAGGCGCTGCGCCAGCGGAGCTGAACGCCCGCACCCCTACGAAATCAAAAGGAGTTGACCATATGGACCAATTTGATCGCTCGCCAGAGGATGTTTCTTTCGATCTGGACGCCGAAGAATTCTCCCTGGAATCCATTCTGGACGAATATAAGGATTTTCAGACGGATGCCCCTGCACCCCGTCCGCAGCCGGCCTATCGCAGCCGGCCCGTCACGGCGGAAATGATCGAGGAAGAAGAGGCCGAGGACGCCGCGGCCGAAGACATACTCATGTCCGCCGAGCTCGACAGTGCGCTGGAGGATATTACTCCGGAGGCCGGCACAGACGCGCCGGACGCCCCGCCGCACGAAGACCACGACGTCAAGCGCTATCAGCCGAAGCGCCAGCGCGACCACGCGACCGAGGAAGAAATCGAAAAGTGGAACGAGACGAAGGCCAATGCCAAGCGTCTGGCCAAGAAAGGCATTTCGGGGCTGAAGCATTTCGCCTCGAAGCTCTCGGAGGTCGTGCCGGACGAGCCGGTGGAGTCTGAGGAGGCGCCCCCGGCAGAGGACGCCGCCATCCCCGTCTCCGCCCCGCCGGAGGTGCCGGAGGGCCTGTATGACCCGGAGCCGGAGCCGGAGGAGCCGACGCGCGTGTTCCAGGCCGTCACGGAAGAAGGCATGGATGACAGTGCGGCCGGGCACGCATCCTACGCCCGCGCCGGTGACTACACCGCCGCGGACGACGGTACGGATGGCCCTGCGCGCCGCAGCTTTCAGGACACGGTGCTCAATCCGCTCATGGCCCGGCTCGCCGCCGTGGCCTACCGCATCCGCGAACATAACAGCGCCGTGCACGCCTCGGCCGACGCCGAGGAGGACCTCGGCCCGGAACCGGACGCCGAGGACGCAGCGCGGTATTACGGCGGCCAGGTCAAATCCCTGCGCTTCCGCTGCCGGGCGGCCATGATCGTCTGCATCCCGCTGATCTACATCTCGCTCGGACTGCCGGTGTTCGGCGTGCTCAAGAGCAGCCCGTCCGTTGCGGCGCTCGTGTGCCTGATGATGCAGCTAACCGTGATGCTCATCGGTCTGGACGTCATTACCAACGGCTTTTTCAACCTCGTGCGCCGCACGCCGGGGCTGGAATCGCTCGTGTTTCTCAACTGTGTCTTTTCCGCGCTCGATGCGGTCGTGCTGGCTGCCACGGGGTCAGACGCCGTCGGCCTGCCGTTTTGTGCCGTGTCCGCGTTTGCCGTGGCCTGCTGCCTGTGGAGCGCGCTGAACACCTGCCGCGGCTTCAAGTCCACGTTCCGCACGCTCGCGGTCGACAAGGACCCCTACACCGTCAGTGCGGACAGTGAGGTCGTCAAAGACAGCATCACCGTGCTCAAGTCCAAGCGCGGCACCGCGGGCTTCATCCACCGCAGCGAGGAGGCCGGCCCGGCCGACACGATCTATGCCTCGCTCGCGCCGTATCTGATCGCCGCGTCCGTGATCCTCGGCCTGCTGGCCACGATCCTCAGCAGCGATTATGCCAGCATCCTGCATGTGTTTGCCGCCGTCACCGCGCCGTGCGCGCCGTTTGCGGCGCTCGTGGCATTCGCAGTCCCGTTCCGGACCGCCGCGCGCAAGCTCGCTCGCACCGGCAGCGCCATCGCCGGCTGGAGCGGCGCGAGCGACATTGGCCGCAGCAAGCACCTGATCGTCACGGATAAGGATCTGTTCACCGCGCGCAACATCTCAATCGAGGATATCCGCATCCTCGACGGTGCGTTCCCGGACAAGGTCATCTCCTATACCGGCAGCGTGATCGTTGCCTCCGGCAGCTGCCTTGCCACCGTGTTCACCGATCTCATGCAGCGCAACAACTGCACACTCATGCCGGTCGAATCCTTCACCTGCAACGAAAGCGGCGGCCTGACCGCCCTCGTCAACGGCGAGGAAGTGCTCGTCGGCAGCAGTGCCTTCATGAACCTCAAGGGCGTGCACCTGCCGCAGCAGCTCAACGCGAAAAATGCTGTGTTCACATCGATTAACGGTCTGTTCGTCGCCAGTTTCAAGATCAAGTATGTGCCGGTGCAGTCGGTGCAGAACGCGCTCTTCGGCCTGCTGCGCACGAAGATCGCGCCGATCTTCGCCGTGCGTGACTTTAACATCACGCCGCTGATGCTCAGCCAGAAGTTCAAGATGTCCACCGACGGCTTTGACTTCCCGGCCTACTCCAAGCGCTATGCCATGTCGGCAGCGGAACCGTCCGACTACACGCAGACCGCCGGCATCGTGGCGCGCGACGGTCTCGGCCCGCTCGTGAGCATCGCTGGTCTCGGCCGCCAGCTGTACGCAACCGTGCGCATCTGCGTCATTCTCGCGCTGCTGTGCACGGTCATCGGCGTCGTGCTGATGTTCGCCCTGTGTGCCATCGGCGCGTTCGATTCCGCCACCGTCGGCAACCTCCTGGTGTACATGGGTCTGTGGCTCGTTCCGGTCATTTTGCTGAATTTCAGCCTGAAACGCTGAGTTTTCATATTTATGATTGCCAAGAGTTTTGAAATCGTGTATACTTTTATAGTCGTGTGTGTCACGCACGGCGCGATTTCCGGAGTTTGGAATTTTGGATAGTCTATATAGAAGGAGAGTACACTACATGAGCTACGAAACCAAGAATATCCGTAACGTGTGCCTGCTCGGCCATGGCGGCAGCGGCAAGACCACGCTCGCCGAGAGCATGCTGTACATGACAGGCGCGATCGACCGTCAGGGCAAGACCGCCGACGGCAACACCGTCTGCGATTACGATCCCGAAGAGATCAAGCGCCAGATCACGATCTCGACCAGCATCGCGCCGGTCAACTTCGGCGGCTGCAAAATCAACGTGCTCGACTGCCCGGGCTTTTTCGACTTCGCGGGCGACGTGATGTGCGCCCTGCGCGCCGTTGAGGCCGGCATGATTTTCTGCACCGCGAAAGACGGCATCGCCGTCGGCGCCGAGCGCAGCTGGAAATACCTCAAGAACGCCAACATGCCCTGCATGTTCTACGTCTCCAAGACTGATGAGGATCACGGTGATTTCGCCGGTGTCCTCTCTGCCCTGCAGGAGAAGTACGGCAGCGCCGTCTGCGCCGTGACCGCTCCGATGAGCGACGGCACCGGCGTGATCGACCTGGTGCACAACGTGGCTTATCAGACCAAGGGCAACAAGACCACAAAGGTCGCCGTCCCCGCTGCCGACGCAGATATGGTCGAGTCGCTGCGCGAGACGCTCTTTGAGACGGCCGCCGGCGCTGACGAGGAGCTCATGGAGAAGTACTTTGAGGACATGATGCTCTCTGAGGAGGATACCGTCAAGGGGCTGCGTCAGGGCTTGAAGGACCGCACCGTGTTCCCCGTGCTCTGCGGCGCCGCCGGTAACGGCATCGGCACCGAAGCCGTGCTGCAGGCAATCGTGGATTACGTGCCCAACCCGGCCGAGGTCGGCGAGGTCGCCACGGCTGACGGTGGCAAGCTCGCCATCGACCCGAACGGCCCGGTGTGCGCGTTCGTGTTCAAGACTATTTCCGACCAGTTCGGCAAGTACTCCTTCATCAAGGTCCTGTCCGGCAAGGTCACGTCCGATCTGTCTCTGCGTGACGTGCGCATGAGCAGCACCGATAAGCTCGGCCGCATGTACACCATGTGCGGCAAGAAGAACACCGAGGTCAAGGAAGCCTGCTGCGGCGACATCGTGGCCATCGGCAAGATGGAGTGGAAGACCGGCGACACCGTCTGCGACCCGAAAAACGAGGTCGAGCTGCCCGCCATCGAGCTGGCAGAGCCCTGCTACTCCATGGCCATCAGCCCCAAGACCAAGGGCCAGGACGACAAGGTCGCTTCCGGCCTTGCCCGCCTGAACGAGGAGGACATCTCCTTCACGCTCGTCAACAACGCCGAGACCCATCAGATGGTCATCTCCGGCGCCGGCGATATTCAGGTCGACGTCCTGTGCGCCAAGCTCAAGAGCCGCTTCGGCGTTGAGACTGAGCTCAAGCCTGCCCGCGTCGCTTACCGCGAGAAGATCAAGGGCAAGGTCGAGGCCCACGGCCGCCACAAGAAGCAGTCCGGCGGCAGCGGCCAGTTCGGCGATGTCTGGATCCGCTTCGAGCCCCAGGACGAGTCCGACGATATGATTTTCGCCGAGGAAGTCTTCGGCGGCAGCGTGCCGAAAAACTTCTTCCCGTCCGTCGAAAAGGGTCTGCGCAACGCCGTGCAGAAAGGCGTGCTCGCCGGTTACCCGCTCGTCGGTCTGAAGGCCGTGCTGTACGACGGCTCCTACCACCCGGTCGACTCCAACGATATGGCATTCCAGACGGCCGCCCGTCTGGCCTATCAGGACGGCATCCCGAAGGCGAAGCCAACCATCCTTGAGCCGATCGGCCTGCTGAAGGTCACCATCCCGGACGCCAACCTGGGCGACATCATGTCCGACATCTCCTCCAAGCGCCGCGGCACCGTGCTCGGCATGACGGCGGAGGACGGCATGCAGACCGTCGAGGCGGAAGTCCCGATGGCCGAGATGGGCTCCTACACGATCGACCTGCGCTCCATGACGCAGGGCCGCGGCTCCTTCTCGTGCAAATTCGTGCGCTATGAGGAAGCCCCCGGCAACGTCCAGCAGAAGGTCATCGAGGAAGCCAAGAAAGAGCAGGAAGCGTAACTGTAACTGCAAAAGAAGCCCTTCACCGGGCTTCTTTTGTCTATCCGGAAGCGAGGGACCCTGATGAAAAACACGAACAAAAACATGATGTATACCTTCTGGTCGGGCGCCATTTTGCTGTGTCTGGCGCTGGTGGCCGTCGTGCTGGTGTTTACCAATGCCGTCGGCAACACGGGCTCGACGAAAGCAGAAGCCACGCCGGCCGTGACCGAAACGCCGACGCCAACGCCGCAGGCAAATCCGATCGCGCCCATCCAGTCGTCCGCCGCACTCGCACAGACGGGGGATAAGGGCAGCACATATGTCGATCAGATCTATTTTCTGGGCGACAAATCGCTGAAGGTCCTGCAGTCGGAGACGATGCTCACCGGCAAGGATGCCGCCAAACAGGTCTGGGTGCCGGACACCGGTTCCCTGCCCGCCTCCTCGCTCGACACGGCGAAGTACAAATCCCCCGTGACCGGCAACAATGTGCCCGCAGATGAGATCTGCGAGGTCAACAAACCCGCCTATCTCGTCATCTGCCCGAGTGCGGACAACATCTCCATGACGAACGAGGAACAGATCAAGTCCGTCTACACCACGCTCATCAATGCCATCAAGGCCAAGAGCCCGGACACAAAGATCATCTGCTGCTCGCTGACGCCCATCGCCTCGAACTACCAGTACGAGGACATCACAAACGAGCTCATCCAGAAGGTCAACGGCTGGATCGCTGCCGCGGCGGAGAGCAACAGCGTAAAGTATCTCGACATGGCCAGCGGCCTTGTCGGAGACGACGGATTCCTGCCGCAGACTTATCAGGACGGCGACGGCATGCACCTCAATGCCGAGGGTATGAAGGCATGGATGACCTATCTGCGCACGCACGCCTACCCGTAATCCAAGCACAAAAAACTCCCGGAGCCGCAGCTCCGGGAGTTTTTTTTGTTGTCTTCAGCGGATGATTGCCTTGATGAACGGCTCAGCCGGGGGCGCGTCCGGGGTGATGGTGTAGCAGGCGGCGAGCTCCGCGACCGCCCTGCGGGCGCTAGCCTCGTCGGCCGCGTGGATCGTCGCGAGCGACTCCCCTGCCGTGACCGGCTCGTCCACCTTCTTGCGCAGGACGATGCCGACGCTGTGGTCGATGACGCTGTCCTTCGTCGCGCGGCCGCCGCCGAGGCGCATGGACACGAGGCCCACGTCCGTCGCCGCGATGTGGCGCACATAGCCGCTCGCCGGGGACGGCACCTCCATCTGCACCGGCGCCATGGGCAGGAGCGACGGGTCATAGATCGCGGCCGGGTCGCCGTCCTGTGCCGCAACGAATTCGGCCAGTTTCTTCAGCGCCGAGCCGTCCGTGATCGTCTGCTCCAGCATGGCGCGCGCCGCCGCATCGTCGGCCGCCATGCCCGCCTGCGTGAGAATACAGCTGCCGAGCGTCAGACACAGCTCGAGCAGCTCACTTTTATATTCCCCGCGCAGCGCCGCGATGGCCTCCTTGACCTCGAGCGCATTGCCGACGGCGTGGCCAAGCGGCTCGTCCATGTCCGTGATGACGGCGACCGTCTTGCGGCCGGCCATTTTTCCGATCTCGACCATCTCGGTCGCGAGCTCGCGCGCATCGTCCAGCGTCTTCATAAACGAACCGCTGCCGCACTTGACATCCAGCACGATGATGTCCGCACCTGCGGCCAGCTTCTTGGACATGATGCTGCTGACGATGAGCGGGATGCTCGCCACGGTGCCGGTCACGTCACGCAGGGCGTAGAGCTTCTTGTCCGCAGGGTCGAGGTTCGCCGTCTGACCAGCGATGACCATGCCAACACGGTCCACATTCTCCAGAAAGCGCTCCATGGGCAGATTGATGTTGAAGCCCGGAATGCTCTCGAGCTTGTCAAGCGTGCCGCCCGTGTGGCCGAGGCCGCGGCCGGACATCTTCGCCATCTTCACGCCGAGGCTCGCCACCATCGGCACGAGCACGAGCGAGGTCTTGTCGCCCACACCGCCGGTCGAGTGTTTGTCCGCCTTGACGCCGGACACGCCCGACAGATCCAGCGTCTCGCCGCTGTGCATCATAGCCATGGTCAGGTCCAGCGTCTCGCGCCGGTTCATACCGCGGAAATAGATGGCCATGGTCATGGCGGACATCTGATAATCCGGGATCTCCCCACGGCTGTAGCCGTCGATCATATAGCGGATCTCCTCCGTCGTGAGGGCCTGCCCGTCGCGCTTTTTCACGATCAAATCGCTCATTCTCATCGCGATATGCTCCTTTGTGTTTTTGTTGCAACAAGTATACCACGACGACAGCAGAATTGCAATTCAGCGCGGAAAAATGAGGTACGGCCGGCCGTCGATCTCGCGCAGCACGGTCTCGGCGCCGCGCGGCAGATTCGGCGCATCCGCCGGGATGGCAACGAGCATCCGCTTGCCGTCAAACGTGGTGAGCACGCCGTCCGGCGCGGAATACCAGAGCACGTCAAGCCCGTCATCCGGCGCAGCCTTTTGCGCCCGCGGCGGGTCCGGGGGCCGGGCCGGCGCGTCCGGAATGTCCCATGTCTCGTCGGCCGCAAACAGGATCGGATCCGGCAGACGCGCGCGCTCGAGCCGCGTGAGCCGCCTGCGCAGCGTGAGCCAGCCGCTCCCGTCCGGCAGCATGAGGCCGAGATACGCGCGCGACCGCTCTCCGCACACGGCGAGCCGCAGACGGTCGGCGTCCGTCTTTGCCCGCGCGGAAAACACCGTGAACAGCCCCTCCTGCGTCACGGTCAGCGTGCCGATGGGCTTGTTTTGCTGCAGGATCGGATAATCAGGCATAAAAAATCACTCCCGCACCAGACTATGCGCGGGAGTGATGGATTTAGAACCGGGTTCAGCCGACATGGTAGCTGCCGCGCACCATGACGGTGGTATCGGCAGACACCTGAATGCCGGCGTCGTCCGCCTGCACGAGGTACAGGTGGTTTTCCGTAAGTTTTGCCCCGACGGCCGCGGTCTCCCCGGTCGTGAGGTCAATGGCGGCGCTCTGCGCCACGGCGGCAGTGCCCGTGCGCATGAGGATCTCCGTACCGGCGCGGCCGGTGAGCGTCTGGCCGTTTTCGAGCGTCACGAGTACATACGACCCGCCCGCGGCGGCGACCTGATCGGCAAACTGATTCTCCATCTCGCTGATCTGCCCGTCGAGCGTGGAACGGTAGGCATCCTCCATGCGCGGCTGCACCACATCCTGCAGATAGCTGGATGTGACGAGCGGGTCGTCCTTCGTGCCGTAGTTTGCGACGGCGTACACGGTCACGGCGGCGACCATGGCGAGCGCGACGATGAGGATGATGGTGGTCAGTGTCTTTTTCTTCATAACCGTCCCTCCGTTAGAAAGCGTGGATGTTTACTGCGGCAGGCCAAAGCTCACGGCAATCGCGTTGTCCACCTGGTGCATCGCAGGCTCGTCCAGGCGGCCCATGCGCTCGCGCAGGCGCGATTTGTCGAGCGTGCGCACCTGCTCAAGCAGGATCACGCTGTCGCGCGTCAGGCCGCAGCTGCGCGCTGCGAGCGAGATGTGCGTGGGCAGGTTGGCCTTGCCGGTCTGTGACGTGATCGCGGCGGCGATCACCGTCGGGCTGTGGCGGTTGCCGGTGTCGTTTTGAATGATGAGCACGGGGCGCATGCCGCCCTGCTCACTGCCGACCACCGGGCTGAGGTCGGCATAATAGATATCTCCGCGTCGAACTGGATGCATAATTTTCATCTCCGATGGAATATTTGCCCCGGTCGATATGTAGGGGCACAGTTATTTTCGCCATCGGAGCGAAATTTATACTTCAGTCGATGTACACGCGCTGCACGCGCTGGCTCATGGCGCACAGCAGCTCATACGGGATGGTGCCGGCCTTTTCCGCCTGCTCTGCCACCGAGAGATCGCGGCCGAAGATCGTGGCCACGTCGCCGGGCTGCACCTCGGGGATGTCCGTGACATCGACCATGCACATATCCATGCAGATGCGGCCGACCTGGGGTGCGCGCTTGCCGTGCAGCAGCACATCGCCCTTGCCGGAGAGGCTGCGCAGCAGCCCGTCGGCATAACCGACCGGCAGCACGGCCAGGCGCATATCGTGCGGGCAGGTGAACGTGCGGCCGTAGCTGATCGTATCACCCGTATGGTGGTGCGTCACCTCGGACACGCGGCTGTAGAGCGACATGGCCGGGCGCAGGTCAAGCCCGCCGGTCTCTTTGGCCGGGAACACGCCGTAGAGCAGCAGGCCGGGGCGCACCATGTCGAGGTGCATCTCGGGATCGTTAATGACAGCGCCGCTGTTGGCGCAATGGCGGATGGCGAAGTGGTGGCCGGTCACCTGCTCCATGCGCTCAATCGCATGCGTAAAGCGCGAAAACTGCAGCTGCGTGTACGGATCTCCGTACTCGTCCGAGACGGCAAAGTGCGTGAACACGCCTGTAAAGTTCAGGTGCGGCAGCGAGAGCGCCTCGATCATCTCATCGAGGTGGCTGTCGTCGTGCACGTCAAAGCCCGTGCGGCCCATGCCGGTCTCGAGCTTCACGTGCGCGTCCAGCCGCAGGCCGGTACCGGCGAGAAAGCGGTTGAGCTCGCGTGCATATTCGATGCTGCCGACCGCCTGCGTCACGCCGAGCGTGGCCAGATCGACCGCAATGTTCGCCGACTGCGGGCCGAGCAGCAGGATGTTCATAGTCACACCGGCGGCGCGCAGCTCCTCCGCCTCGTCATAGCAGTTGACGGCCACCCACTGGCAGCCCGCCCGCTGCAGCCGCTGCGCCACGCGCACCGCGCCGTGGCCGTAGGCATTGGCCTTGCAGACGCCGAGCATCTGGCAGCCGTCCGGCAGGCGGCTGCTGATCTCGCGATAATTGTGTTCCAAGTCATTGAGACTGATCTCTACCCATGTTCTGATCTTGCGATTCATCGTTCGTACTTCCTTGTTCCAGATTCCAGTTTTCTATGGTGCAGCGCAGACAGAGTGTGTCATCGACCGACAGCTCCGCGCACTGCGGCACCGTGCCGTCCAGATACAGACGCACAGCGGTGTGATCGTCCGTGATGAGATGCACGACCTGCAGCCCGTCCTCCGTCCACGTCAGGTCGACATAGCCGCTGCGGATGGCCTCCACCACATAGGGAAGCGCCGTCAGCGGTGTCAGGCCCGCGCCGTTGAGGTCGCCCGCCGGGAGGATGATGTCGTCAAAGGCGAGCGTGCTCGCCCCGTCGCGCAGGTGGGCCGTAACGCCGACCGCCTGTTCCGGCGCCGTGACCGTGAGGTCATAGCCGTCCGGCAGCTCCTGACAGGTGAGCGTATAGTCCGTGACTGTGTCGCCGCGCTGGACGCGCACCTGCGCCGTCGTGGTGACGAGCTGACCGGTCAGCGTGTCACGAAAGGCTTCAAACTTCTGCTCCCCCGCGCCGCGTCCGCATGCGGACAACAGCAGCAGGCTTATCATCAGTGCAGCGATCGCTTTGCGCTGCATACTGCCTCCTATCGGATGATGGGTTTTGTGACCTCCGGCAGGGCCGCGATCACATCGGTCGGATTCATGGCGTATTCGCCCATGCGTTCTGCGCAGAGGTCGCCCGCCCGGCCATGCAGCCAGACGGCGGTCTGCACCGCATCGCGCGCGGGCATCTGGCACAGCAGCGCGGCGAACATGCCCGCCAGCACGTCGCCGCTGCCGCCCTTGGCCATGCCGGGATTGCCAACACGCAGCACCGCCGCGTCCCCGTCCGGGAACGCGCAGACCGTCTCCGGTCCCTTGCGCACGACCGTGCAGCCGTGCCGGACGGCGAAATCGGACGCCGCCTCTGCCCTGCCGGCCGTATCCGGCCCGGTCAGGCGGGCAAACTCCCCGTCGTGCGGCGTGAGCACGATGGGCGCGCGCGCACGTTTGAGCACCGTCACATCCTGCGCGACGGCAAAGAGCGCGTCGGCATCGAGCACGAGCGGTGTGCCGGACTGCACAACGACCGCCTGCACCAGCGCCGTGAGTGCATCACTGCGGCCGAGACCCGGGCCGAGCACGCACACATCGCTTTTTTGCAGCCGCTCGAGCAGTATCGGCAACGCATCGCGCGCCAGCTTTCCCTCCGCAGATGGCAGCGGGAACGGCATCGCCTCGTCGTTTTTCACGGCGGTAACGGTGTAGATCGCCTCCGGCACGCCGACGGACACCAGCCCGGCGCCGCAGCGCAGGGCCGCGCGGGCGCACAGGGTCGGCGCGCCGGTATAGCCGACGCAGCCGCCGACGATGAGCACGCGGCCGTAGTCATATTTGTTGGTATCGGACGCGCGCCGCGGCAAATACGGCGCGCAGGGTACAATGCGATGCATAGCTTGCCTCCCGGGCGGAAAAGGGGTGGTTTTTCTCCGATTATTATAACGTTTTCGGCGCGCCGCGTCAAATTTTCTTCTCCTTTTACATTGATTTGTGCCGCAAAGTGTGGTATAAATAGCTTTGTTATTGAGTTTATTGCTTGGATCGGGAAAATAGTACCAAGGTTCCGCGCCAGAGAGGGACGCCGCCGGCTGAGAGCGTCCTGCGAGAAACGTGCTTTGTTCGCCCGTGAGCTCCGGCCAATCCCCGGCGGGTCCGCCCGTTACCGCGCACAGAGTGCGGCGCAGCGCGCCGAATTCGGGTGGTACCGCGGAAGTTTCCTTTCGTCCCTGTATGCGGGACGGGAGGATCTTTTTTTGTCCGCGATCCGGCAAGAAACGCAACGAACCACGAAAATCTTGCAACGGAGGAGTTGTTTGCATGAAAGAAATGCTGCAGAAGCTGCGCGAGGCTTCCGTCGCCGCCATTTTGCAGGCGGACGACGTCACCGCGCTGGAAAACCTGCGCGTAAAGTACCTCGGCAAAAAGGGTGAGCTGACCGCCATCCTCAAGCAGATGGGCCGTCTGTCGGCGGAGGAGCGCCCGGCCATGGGCCAGCTGGCAAACCAGGTGCGCGCCGAGCTGGAGGAAGCGATCGACCAGCGCCGCGAGGCGCTCAACGCGCGCATGCTCGAGATGCGCCTCAAGGCCGAGACGCTCGATGTGACCATGCCCGGAAAAGCACCGGAGCTCGGCCACCAGCACCCGATGTACATCGTGCTCGATGAGATCAAGGACATTTTCGTCGGCATGGGCTTCGAGATCCTCGAAGGCCCCGAGATCGAAGAGGCCGAATATAACTTCACCAAGCTCAACACCAGCGAGGGCCACCCCGCCCGCGAGTGGTCGGACACGTTTTATCTGACCGAGGACAGCAGCATCCTCCTGCGCACGCAGACCTCCCCGATGCAGGTGCGCGCCATGGAGAGCAAGCCGCTGCCGATCCGCATGGTCGCCCCCGGCCGTGTCTACCGCAAGGACGAGGTCGATGCCACGCACTCGCCCATGTTCCACCAGATCGAGGGCATGGTCATCGACAAGGGCGTCACGATGGCGGATCTGAAGGGCACGCTCAACACACTTGTGAAAAAGCTCTACGGTGAGAACACCGTTACCCGCTTCCGCCCGCACCACTTCCCGTTCACCGAGCCGAGCTGCGAGATGGACGTGCAGTGCCACAAGTGCGGCGGCAAGGGCTGCCCCACCTGCAAGGGTGAGGGCTGGATCGAGATCCTCGGCGCCGGCATGATCCACCCGAAGGTGCTCGAGGGCTGCGGCATCGACACGGACGTCTACTCCGGCTGGGCCTTCGGCATGGGCCTGGAGCGTCTGGCGATGCGCCGGTTCAAGATCAGCGACCTGCGCCTGATCTTCGAAAACGACGTGCGCTTCCTGCAGCAGTTCTGAGAAAGGAGAGGCTACCATGATTTTAAGCAGAAAATGGCTCAATGAATTCGTAGACTGCTCGGCCTGGGCCGACCACGACTTTTCCGAGGCAATGACCCTCTCCGGCTCCAAGGTGGAGACGTTCACGGATCTGCACAAGAACATTCAGAACGTCGTCGCGGGCCGCATCGTGGAGATGGTGCGCCACACGAATTCCGACCACATGTGGGTCTGTCAGGTCGACGTGGGCGGCGATGCGCCGCTGCAGATCGTCACTGGTGCACAGAACCAGAAGGTCGGCGACATGGTGCCCGTCGCGCTCGACGGCTCCCTCCTGCCCGACGGCAAGGAGATCCACGCCGGCACGCTGCGCGGCGAGCTCTCCAACGGCATGATGTGCTCGCTCAAGGAGCTCGGCCTGACGCTGCATGACTACCCCTACGCCATCGAGGACGGTCTGTGGGTCATGCAGGAGGACGGCGTGAAGCCCGGCGACGACATTGCCGCCGTCATCGGTATGGACGACCACGTGGTCGAGTTTGAGATCACGCCGAACCGTCCGGACTGCCTGTCCGTGATCGGTCTGGCACGTGAGGCCGCCGTGACATTTGACAAGCCCCTTAAGCTGCACACGCCCGACGTGCCCGGCTGCGGCGAGGACATTCACGATCACGTCAGCATCCGCATCGACGATCCGGCGCTCTGCCCGCGCTACACCGCGCGCATGGTGCGCAACGTCAAGATCGCGCCGTCCCCGGCGTGGATGCGCGAGCGCCTGCGCAACAGCGGCGTGCGCCCGATCAACAACATTGTCGACATCACGAACTACGTCATGCTCGAGTACGGCCAGCCCATGCACGCGTTCGACTTCTCGTGCATCGACGGCAAGCAGATCATCGTGCGCACCGCGCGCGAGGGCGAGACCATCCAGACGCTCGACGGCAATGCGCGTAAGCTCACGCCGAACATGCTGTGCATCTGCGACGAGGAAAAGCCCGTCGCGGTCGCCGGCGTCATGGGCGGCGCCAACTCCGAGATCGTCGGCGACACGGCCATGGTCGTCTTTGAGGGCGCAAACTTCAACGGCACCAGCATCCGCCGCACGGCCGCCGCGCTCGGCATGCGCACGGAGGCCTCCGGCCGCTTTGAGAAGGGCCTTGATCCGATGAACACCGTTGCGGCCGTCGATCGCGCGTGTGAGCTCGTGGAGCTGCTCGGCTGCGGCGAAGTCATGCGCGGCACCATTGACGTGCTGCCCGAGCCCATCGTGCCCAAGACTGTGAAGCTCGAACCGGACAAAGTCAACGGCCTGCTCGGCACGGACGTGTCCGAGGCGGAAATGCGCCGCATCCTGCTCGCGCTCGGCTTCGCGCTCGACGGCGACACGATCATCGTCCCGTCCTGGCGCGGCGACGTGGAGCATTACTCCGATATCGCCGAAGAGATTGCCCGCTTCTACGGCTACAACAACATTCCCTGCACACTCATGCGCGGCCAGACCACCAGCGGCGGCTATACCGACACGCAGAAGGCAGAGCGCAGCATCGGCGTCATGGCCCGCGCGCTCGGCTACAGCGAGATCATCACCTACTCGTTCATCAGCCCGTCGTACTACGACAAGATCCGTCTTCCGGCCGACTCTCCGCTGCGCAACTCCATGAAGATCCTCAACCCGCTCGGCGAGGATACCTCCATCATGCGCACGACCATCCTGCCGTCCATGCTCGAGATCCTCACGCGCAACTACAACTACCGCAACAAGGCCGTGCGCCTCTATGAGATCGGCAAGGTCTACTTCGCCCGCCCGAACGGCATGGCCGACGAGCCGAAGCTGCTGTGTCTCGGCGGTTACGGCGGCGGCATGGACTTCTTCCAGCTCAAGGGCGCGGTCGAGCGCATCCTCGCCGGTCTGCGTATCTCGGACGTGACATTCGAGGCCGAAAGCGAGAATCCGTCCTATCACCCCGGCCGCTGCGCGAAAGTCTACGCCGGCGGTAAGCTGCTGGGCGTGCTTGGTCAGATCCATCCGCTCGCCGCGGCAAACTACGGCGTGGACGCAGAGCTCTACACAGCCGAACTCCAGCTTGATGGTATCCTTGCCGCCCGCGGCGTGACCCCGGTCTATACGCCGCTGCCGCGCTTCCCGGCCGTGACGCGCGACGTCGCCATCGTCTGCAGTGCGGACATCCCGGTCGCCAAGCTCTCGGCGTGCATCCTCGCCGCCGGCGGGCAGTATCTCAAGGGCTGCGAGCTGTTCGACGTGTACACCGGCGCGCCGATCCCGGCCGGCTACAAGAGCGTCGCCTTCTCGCTGACGCTGCGTGCCGACGACCAGACGCTCACCGACGACCACGCCGAGGAGACCATGCAAAGCGTGCTGAAGGCGCTCAAGGAAACCTTTAACGCGACCATCCGCTGAGCAGCGCCGGGATTTGGAATATTTTAAGAAATATTTCAGAACTTTTTTTGATAACAGTTGGAAAATGGACTTTACAGGCTTGTGTTTTTTGGTATAATGAGCACAAGAACTCGTATAAGGGAGGGCTTCGCATGGAAGACGCAACCAGACGGTTTAATGCGATCGACAACAAAACAGAAATGAAGGAGATCCTTACTTCCGTGTATCATTCCCTTGTTGTCAAAGGGTACAACCCCATCAACCAGCTCGTCGGCTACATTCTCTCCGAGGACCCGACGTATATCACCAACTACAACAACGCCCGCAGCCTCATCTGCCGCCTCGACCGCGACGAGCTGCTGCAGGAGCTGCTGACCAGCTATCTGGACAAATAAGCAGCGCATGAAACGGAAAAAGCCTCTGCCGGCCGGTAGAGGCTTTTTTCTATACACAGATAACGCATCCGCACGCACCAGACGCGCAACCGCAGCTCTTTCGATTGCGATGAGACTGGTATCCGTCTCATAGCGCGCGTCATGATGAGATCGAGCGCCGACTGCGCGTCGGTGAGCACCAGCTCCGTTCCGGTGATGACCGCGACGGTTTTCCCGTCCTGCACACAGGATTCCATCCGCATATCGAATGCTATACTATCGTAGCGGAACAAACAGCGGTTGAGGTGGCGGAACGGGTGTCTTTTGAGGCAAAATGGCGCCTGCTGGCGAGAGTGGGAGTCCGCTGCTATATTCTGATTTCCAATGTATCGGGTGCAGTAAAAGTAGCCCCGCTGCAAATTCTTCAGTTTCCAGTGGTGCTGCCACACAAGTTTCAGGACGCAGAAAAGTTCAATTTGCAGTTCCCGGACTTCTCAGAAATCACCGAAACAGCGGACAAGCTGCGCTGGCTTCGCTACCAGAAAGGACTGCGGCAGAGAGACGTTGCAGACTACGCCGGGATAGACCGGAGCACCTATGTCCACTATGAAGAATACGGCAAAGGCCTCTATCCGCCAGAGCACATGGAGAAAATCGCGCAGCTTTTTGAAGTGCCGGTCGATATGCTTCTGGATGACTACAATCTATTTCTGAGAAATGGTCAGGGTGAGCAGATCAAGGCGATCCGAACGAAACTGGGGCTGACGCAAAAACAATATGCGGACAAGCTGGGCGTCAGCCTTGGAAATCTCAAGCATTGGGAGCAAAACCGCAAGCAGATTTTCAAATCCACATGGGAGAAGTATTTCAAGCAGGCGTAATTATAGCAAAACGGGCAGACCGGCGTTCAATGCCGGCCTGCTCGTTTGCTATGTATTATTGCTGCGCTTTCAGGTGTTTCACGGCGGCGTCCACCAGTTCCAGCTTCTGCTCCGTGGAACAGGGCAGCTTTTGGATGGATTTCAGCGCCTGCTCGGACTGGAACTTCGCCAGCTCCTGCCCAAGCTCCTGCTGCGCCTGCTTTGATTTCGGGAAGATCAGAAATACTTCCATGGCTGCCCTCCTTTCCAGAGCGTTTGCTGCTTCAATCTATGCGTGTGTTCCGGTGGCTATGTAGACAAATAGAATTCAATTTCAGGGCTGTGAGGGAAATCGTATTGCCGCGCGGCTTTGGTGGTGCGGGAATGCTTGCAATTCAAGGGCTTTTTGACCCTGAATTGTCTACACCGGACCGCCGTTTGCGGGCGGATTTCGCCTTCTGCTGGCGGTGAACCTCCCTGGCGCAGACGGGGCAGTATTTTGTCCTGCCGGAGTGGGCAAGGATGCCCTTGCCGCAGACTTCGCAGCGGCGGAGCTTCTTGGGGCTGAGGATGGCCTGTTCCAGCTTTGGCTGCTGGGGCAGCACGGCGCGGCGGAACCACCGGCAAAGTAGGCTTCGAGAGATGTGTTGCGGACAGACTCCGTCCAACAGCAGGCAGTCGCCATCCAAGAAGTTGCAGCAGCGTTTTGTAAGACCGCGCACGCTGCGGAGCTGTCCCGGCGTCAGGCGGAAGAGTGTGCCGTCCGGCAACCGCTCGATGGGGTCAAGCTTGTGCATCTTCGCCCTCCTTTGCGATGAGCTTTGCATCTGACGGGTAGTTCAGCGTGATGAGGGCGGGCTTGCCCAAACCCTGCTTTTTTCGGATAATCAAGCCGCTGTACTCCAGTTCCCGGAAGATCCGCGTGGCGCTCTGGCGGCTGCGGTGGAGTTTGGCTTGTGCCTGCTCTAAGGTGAAGTACAGCCGGATCGTGCCGTCCGGCTCGACGTAGCCGTTCTGCCGGGAGATGCTGGCTCTATCCAGCAGCAGTGCATAGAGCACCTTCGCGTCGTTGCTGATGTCTCGCAGGGCTTCGTCTTGGAGAAGGAACCTTGGTAGCGGCACATAGGACGCCGCTGGGCTCTGCGCCGTGAGCTTGCAAAAAGTTTTCATCTGACCTCCCATCCCATCCATCAATCCATCCATTTTTGTGTTGATTGATTGATAGATTGATTCTCTTGTATCTTGATTTATTTCTTATTAGTTAGAGGATGAATTTCAGCCCCGATGAACGGCACGAAAACCGTCGTCCTGAAATCCGGTTGCGGTACACTTCGGAGCGTCAGTTTGTCCACCGTCCGAAAAACCGGTGACGGAAAACCCACGTATGGAAAATCCCGTTGTGGTCAAAGCTCATCCTTTTGCCGTATCTTCAACAGCTCCCAGATTTCGGCTTGCCGTGCTTTCAGCTCGGCAACGTCGTCCTCATAGCAGCGCCCGGTACTGTTGATGCGGCGGCAAATCTGGTTGATGTTCGAGGCGGCACGGCTGACGGCGGCAGCTAACTTTTTCTGCTCGGTGTAATCGACCTTGATGATGTAGCCATCGATCAGCATCTTGCGGGCGTACGCGCCGAAGTTGTGCGTCCCCAACTGGCGCATCTTGTGCTGGATGAGATTCAGCTCCTGCTCGTTCAGGCAGATTTCCTTGCGGATGGGTCGCGTGCGATCTGGCATGTATTACTTCCCCCTCAGTTCCAGACAGAACTCATCATCGCCTTCCTTCCGGATTTGCAGGTAATCCGTGTCGGCAAGTTCTGTTAAAACAACGGAAATCCTTTCCTCCGGCATGTTCAGCTGACAGGCCAACTCCGACAGCTCAACGCCTTCATCGCCAAGGGCGTAGAGGATTGCGGCGAAGCCTTTTGCCTCAACAGAAAGGTGCGTGTCTTGCAGCAGTTCTGTGGGGACAGCGGTCATGTGGGTACGGTTGTGGTAAGTGATCATAATGTTTCTCCTTTCAATTTTGAAAAACTTTGTTTGAAGGGCGGCTTGGAAGCGAAGCTGTTTGCCTTTCACTTTACAACGGACAATTTTCAAGAGAAAAACAGGGGTCGAGAGAAAATTATTTTCCCCTTCTATATAACCAACGGACAAAATAAATCAGAGTGTCACGATTTTGTCTCACGGACGTTTTCCTCTCTACCTTTTAACGGACATTTTTCCTCAAAAACTTGGTACCCCCTTTCAAAAAACTTTTCTTGCTCCTGATTCCCCCTCTACTTAGCTAAGAGAATCAGAGACCGGTTTTGTCCCAGATTTTCAAAAAAGTTTCGGGGACGGAGAGACAAGCCCCGCATTCTGCTTCAAATTGCCCTTTCTACTTTCCAACGGACAAAATGATGCGGCCTGTCACGGTTTCGTCACACAGAGGGCAAAAAAAGAAGCGCCTGCCACTACGACAAGCGCTTTGGTTTTGCATCAATTATTCGAGCAAATCCTCTATATCTCTTTGATCGTATTCAGTTTTTTGCATCAGCCGACAGACACCGTCCGCCTCATCCCGCTGCTGTAAGAGCTGGGCGAACGCCCGATAGAGTGCGGCCTGCCGCCGCTCGATCACGCCGCGATTCTGCTGCATGGCATCCGCTGCTTTGCGGATGGACAGCCCCTCGGAAAAACGTTTCCGGAAGAGATCGGCGTAGTCGTTGAGCACCGTTTTGAGCGACTGCTGGGCAAACGCAAGATCCTCACACATGGCCTGATATGCTTCGCGGTTGGATATGCCGATGTACTGCTTCCGCTCCCGGATGAGCTTGTATCGTCGCAGATCCATCCGGTAGTTTTCGCAGATGTCCTTGGCGTATTCATAGTAGGTTCTGCTGCAACGGATGGCGCGCTCTGCGTACTCGTCATCAACGTAAGTGAAGGGCTTACTCTTGGGCTCCGGAAAGCCGTCCTCATACACTTCGCGGACGGTGCCTTCGTCGATCTCGCGCCGGGTTTGACGGACGTATTTATCCCGCAGCACACCATCCACCTCGACCTGTTCGCAGAAGGACGTGTACCGGATGAGGTAGTAATGCTCGTTGTCTTCTTTGGAAAAGCTGGCATCCTTGCAGACCACGATGGACTCGCCGGTGTCGATGTCCTTGAGCACCCGGACAACGAAGATGGGCTTTCCGTCGTATCGCGTGTAAAACCCGGCAAATACCCGTTTGAGCGCCATGAATAAGCCCTCCTTCCGCTGATTTTCTTACAGTATAGCACAGATTTCGGCGGAGAGAAAGAGCAGCGTTGGGGCGGAGAAAACTGGGATTTGAGAGAACAGCAAGCACAGCCGCTGTCCGGACACACGGCGATTTTGGGATAATCCCAAGCCCTTATGATATTGACGGTGATCGGAAAACGATAGTGAGCATTAGTGCCAAAATTAGCGAGCAGAAAATGGGATATGGATACCGAAAGTGAGAATTAGAGTTGCTTCATAGGTGGAAGAGTTGTATAATAAAGTCAATATCTGCGGTTGCAAGTCCAGCAGTAATAGCTGTTTTGCACAACATCCCATAATCCTTACGTATCGCCAAAAAGCAATTTGGCAAGAAAAAGGAGATATACTGATGCTACATCCCGGTCTTTATGAACAAGTCATCAACAATGCCTTGACGGGCGAGCTTGCGGAGATTCCGGAGACCCGCAAGTCTGTTGCGCCCATTGACAAGGCGGAAGCCTCCAAGGTGCTGGCGCAGTATCTGGCAGATGTGGTTCAAAAGGGCTTGGATAACGTGCTGGACAACGGCGGGGATGTTTCTGCCCAGATCGGGCTGACCAACCAGATCGTTGAGCTCATTCAAAATACGACGCAAGAAGCTGACTTTGCCGCGCTGGGCGTTGACCGGCGGGCAGAGCAGCTTCTTTCGCTTTTGCGAGAGACCGACCCACGGTTAGCGGTGGGGAAAACAGCGGCGGACATAGAGCGCCCAGAGACCTCCATCGCACAAAGCTCACTTTTCACCGGGGCTGTGCATGAGCCGCAGATGTTTACTGAGCTCAAAAAGGAAATCGTCTCGGCCGACCGGATCGACATGCTGGTGTCCTTCATCAAATGGAGCGGCCTGCGGCTTATCATGGACGAGCTGCGGGAATTCACGCAAAACGGCGGCGAGCTCCGCATCATCACCACCTCCTATATGGGCGCTACCGATGTAAAAGCCATTGAGGAGCTTCGAAAGCTGCCCAATACGCAGATCAAGGTCAGCTACAACACCAAAACGACCCGGCTCCACGCAAAGGCATATATCTTTTACCGAGAAACCGGCTTCACGACGGCTTATGTGGGCTCGTCCAATCTGTCCAATGCCGCATTGACCAGCGGCCTTGAATGGAACACCAAGGTAACGAAACGCGACTTACCCGAAACTATCGACAAGATCGCCGCTACCTTCGAGTATTACTGGAATGACCGCGAATTTGAATACTACGTGGAGGATCAGCGAGAGCGCTTGGCACGGGCATTGAAGGCGGAAAAATATTTCGACACCAACAATGCTGACGTCTACACCATGGACATCAACCCCTATTCCTACCAGCAGGAGATTTTGGACAAGCTGGAGGCAGAGCGCACTGTTCGTGGCTATACGCGCAATCTGGTGGTGGCGGCCACCGGTACCGGCAAGACAGTCATTTCTGCACTGGACTACAAGCGCTTCCGCAAGCAGAATCCGGATCGACCCTGCCGCCTGCTATTTGTGGCGCACCGGGAGGAAATCCTCAAGCAGAGCTTGTACACCTTCCGCGCTGTGCTCAAGGACGCAAACTTTGGTGAGCTGTTTGTGGGTAACTATAAGCCGGAGAGCATCGACAATCTGTTTTTGTCCATCCAGACTTTCAACTCGCAGAGCTTCACGGAAAAGACGAGTCCCGATTTTTACGATTACATCATCGTGGACGAATTCCACCATGCCGCTGCACCGACTTATCAGAAGCTGTTGTCCTACTACCAGCCGCGCATCCTGCTGGGCTTGACCGCTACTCCGGAGCGTATGGACGGCAAGAGCATCCTGCCGTACTTCCATAACCGCATTGCAGCGGAGATCCGTCTACCGGAAGCCATTGATCGAAAGCTCCTGTGCCCGTTTCAATATTTTGGCGTTACCGATACGGTGAATCTGGATGCGCTCAAATGGTCTGCCGGTGGCTACCAAAAGAGCGAGCTGGAGCACATCTACACGTTCAGCGGGGCGGTTGCCAACCGCCGTGCCGACCATGTGGTGACGGCACTGTTGAAATATGTGACGGACATTGATGACGTGAAGGGCCTTGGCTTCTGCGTGACGGTCGATCACGCGGAGTTTATGTGCCGCTATTTTAACGACCACAACATCCCGTCCATGTGCCTCACCGGGCAGTCTTCGGACGAGGAAAGAGCGGCGGCCAAGCGGCACTTGGTGTCCGGCGAGGTGCGGTTTATCTTCGTCGTGGACATCTACAACGAGGGCGTAGATATTCCGGAAGTCAATACGGTTCTGTTCCTGCGACCCACGGAGTCGTTGACGATTTTCTTGCAGCAGCTTGGACGTGGTCTGCGTCTATCCGAGGACAAGGAATGCCTGACCGTGCTGGACTTCATCGGTCAGGCAAACAGAAAATACAATTTTGAAGATAAGTTTGCGGCACTGCTGTCGAATACCACCCGCAGCGTGAGCCGGGAGATCAAGGACGGTTTTGTGTCCGTTCCCAAGGGCTGCTATATCCAGTTGGAGAAGAAGGCGGCCAAATACATTTTGGAGAATATCCGCGCCTCCTATGGCAATACGGCTGGGTTGGTGGCTCGTGCAGCCTCCTTCGCGGAGGACAGTGGGCTGGAGCTGACGCTCAAAAATTTCTTGGATTACTACCATCTTGACCCACGGGCGATCTACAAGTTTTCCTCCTTTTCTCGCATTTGTGCCAGAGCGGATGCCATCGAGGACTTTTCAGAACCGCTGGAAGATGTTTTGACCAAAGCGTTTGCAAAGCTCGCCGTGGTTGATTCCCGCCGCTGGATTTCGTTCCTGTTGGATGTTCTTCCGCGTTTGGACAACCTTGATTTTGCAGCGCTTCCGGATGCGGAAAAGCGGATGATGCAGATGTTTTACATCACCGTCTGGGGTAAGGCTGTGGAGGACTGGGACGACGAAGAGGTGCTTAGTAACCTCTATGCCCTGTCTGACAGCACAGTTCTGCTCGGTGAGCTCCTGGAGCTGCTGCGCTATCGCTTCGAGCAGATCGACTTTATCGACGAGCCGGTGGAGCTGGGCTTTGACTGTCCTCTGGATTTGCATTGCACCTATACCCGCGACCAGCTCTTGGTGGCGCTGGACTTTATGACGCCGTCCACCGTTCGTGAGGGCGTGAAGTGGCTGCAGGAGAAAAGCATCGATGTGTTCTTTGTGACGCTGAACAAGGCGGACAAGGACTATTCGCCAACCACCATGTACAACGATTATTCCATCAATGAGAGCTTGTTCCATTGGCAGAGCCAGAGCACCACGGCGGAGAATTCGCCCACCGGTCAGCGCTATATCCACCACAAGGAACGCGGCAGCAAGGTGCTGCTGTTTGTCCGTGAGTTTAAGTCGGACCGTATGACCGGCGGTGCGGAAGCGTACACCTATCTGGGTGCGGCGAACTACGTGAAGCACACGGGCAGCAGGCCGATGAATATCACCTGGCAGCTGGACCGCCCAATCCCGGCGAAGTTTTTGAAGAAAACGAATAAGTTGGTTGTGGGGTAACTCAGCCAGCCGCCTGTAATATACTTAAGCAGTTGCTATTTAGTTTATAGAATGAACGGGCTTCAATCGGATACCAATTAGTTGTTATAACTTGCGTTTAATATGTAGATATAACCACAATGAGGAAGGTGATTTTGTGAATTTCGAAGAATCAGCGAAGAAACTGTATACCTTACCATGGCAAGCATTGTATGATCTAGCTGTTGAAAAGCAGATTGATGGGGAAGAGATCAAACACAAGGAGAAAACGGAAATTATTCGCCGAGTGCTACTTTCAGATATAACAGAAGCTGAAATTGAAGCAGTTATCGATGATTACACCTATGGAAATCGTGTTACCTTCACACTTTGGGGATTTTCAAAAGCTCTATCTGTAGAAGATATATCTGCACTAAAGGCTTTGGAGCAAACTGAAGAGGACTATATTGATGTAGAAGGTTTTCGCAATTTGAAGTATGTTTCACTAAAAACATGCTCGGATCGATTGGAAATGATTTATAGCTACAGCAAAGAATATTCTTTCATTAATGAGGAAGGAAAAGCGGATAGCGTCTGGGAAATGCACCAAGGCTGCTTGTGGATAGGAACAGAGAAAAATTATCTTGCAAGCATAAGCAAACACGAAAAAATGTTGACGTGCGTAATAAGTCTAATTGAGGAAAAACTGAGAAATACAATTACGCAAATCAAGCCACCTAAGAAGGCGATTGAACGGTGTACAAACTTCCGAGCGATGAGCCGGATTGTCCTACAAGGAACGGGTGGAGAGAAAACAGCCATCTCCAATTCCTCTGGATTTACTGAAGAGCAAACACGAGAAGTGGAGAGAATTCAAGCGGGAAGGTTTGACACATCCGGCAGCTATATTGCTGAAATTAATGATGAAACAACCGCCACAGTAAAGTATAATGTCAGTAAGGGAAATCTCGGCATTTATAAGCATCTACCATCTTCCGTGCTATTTAGCTGGTCAAAAACCGCAATCGAAATTATCCTCGAAGAAATTGAGAATCTGAAAGGGCGGCCGGCTGGAGAAATCTTTCGGGAGATGGGGGTTGAAATCAAATGGCCCGGTCACGCGAGTGATTTTGAGGAACTTAACTGGCTCTTAACTCAAATAATATCCTCTTTGGGGGAAGAAACGGAATTTCGGTGCACTATTCCTGATAGTGTTAAGCCGCTTTTGCAAAAGGAGGATCTTTTTTTCAAGATTCCACGGATTTATTGTAATGAATGTGAATCATATGAATTGCCGTACTGCGCACATTGCGGCGAGGCATTGACCTATAATAGGAAGGGAGTTTTAGAGTGCAGTTGTGATGCGCCTCTAAGAGTTACCTGCGCAGAACAGCATCGCTCATGTGACATTAAACCGTGGTTTTTGCCTAAGGATAGGTTAGTGAATGCGATTAACAAAAATATCTTGAATGTTTATAAGGACCACAACCTAGATTACAAAATGTGCATTATGGGTGACGAACTTTATATTGTACATGAAAAGACAGGTTCAAATACTGAAGTTGAACTACTTTTCTCAGATGTATCGTGTTTCCAATATAATGCGAGTCCAGATCCTAACATAAGACCATTTGCGGTGCGTATGAATGAAAAGTGCATCAACGGAACATGCTCGTTTGAAAAGATAAACCGATGTCTAAAAGATGCTACTATGAGTTGTTTGCCCAAAGTTTTTTATGGAATCCTACCTTCGTATCGTCCACAACCGCATAAAGTCGGAGAATTTGGCGATGTATCCGGGCAGATACAAGTAGGCAACAGCTATTATCAAATGATCGGAATTATAAAAAAGAACAGCGAAAATAAATCTGGTAGAAGAAGCAGAGAAAGAACCAATGAAGAGCTTGCCGAAAAACCGTTACTTGCAACGGCAAGGGAAGGTGAGGAAATCATCAGGCAATTTGTTGAACAAGGAATGACAGATGCACGAGTAGATGTTATTGCAGTTATTGCACCGCAATACTTTGACCATGGACTAAAAGGAACGCTTAAAATGCTCGCGCGTTTGGCTGGTAAAAAAGTACTTTTTATAGAGCTCGATGAAATCTGTAAGTTGATTGCTATGAATGAAAACGTACAGGTGATATAAATAGAGCCGTATTTTATTATTATAACTAAAGTAGTAGAACAACTTTAAGCCATGTGGAGACCGTAGTATTGATGTCAAGGGTTAAGGAATAAAGTGTGGAAAACCGCTTATTTCCGGCATTTTAGGCCATATTCGCTGACATCTAAATGCCCAACTCTCCTATTTAGAAGTGTACAAGAGAACATATCTGCGGAAACGGAAAACGAGCAGAAAAGCTGAGTTAGTGGATTAGATGTCACAGATTGACAGCAGTTCAGCGCACCCAACTGTTTGTAAAATTGAGTGTGCGGATTAGACGATAGCGATTTGAGGAATAGCCTTAAGTTGAATGGTTTTAGAAAGAGAGATGAATTATGAACTTAAATTCTTCGTTACAATCGATGCTAGATACTCCTACAAAAGCATTTGAGGTTGCTTTGAGGTGTTTTGTTGCAGATAATTTACTTTGTCAATATCCAGACGAGCAATCACTTAAAGATGAGATACAAAAGCGTATCGATGCAATAAAAGGAACTCATATCATTTTGTCAGGAAAAATCGCATCATCAAATATACTATCCGCAAAGGAGTGGCCTTCTTTTTGGTCGAATACGCTTTTTTCACGTAATTGTTTTTTTAATAAAGAGCATACCATTAGCCATGATGTTGTTTTTTTAAGTCAAACAATTCTGATGACATATCTGTTTCAAGATTTGCACGGTGTTTTTATTAGCTCTTTTGGCAGCCCCGAAATGTACCTTTACCATGCCGATAAGTATTACCAAGTCCGTAATGCACTATCACATCAAGCCTCCACCATTATTACAGATAAAGATGCCCAAGAAAGTATCCAGTTCATGAGAAAAGGGTGCCAATTTATTGATGCTAAGTATTTTTGGTTTCGTTCTTCTCTTGAATTAGAAAAAGATATGGACATTTTTGAGACCGCACTATTGTCAAAAAAACCTGCAATCGATAATTTTGACAGTGTTCCATTCCCTTCCAATGTCATTGTATGTAGGGAGCCAGAATTGTCAAGCCTCTTCAAATATATTTGCGGATGGGATGGAACCAGAAAACTACGCAACCGGAAGCATTTGGTCTGTGTATCTGGCTATGGTGGTATCGGAAAAACATCTCTTGTCACGGAGTTCATCTCTCGGTTGCTCAATGTAATGCAGGAAGACAGTTATGACGGATTACGTCCGGCTTTTATTCTGTTCTACTCAGCCAAAATGCAATTCATGGAATTCGATCAGACGTCTGGTTCTTTATACGTTCGGAATCGCAAGAAACAATTTTTTAGTTGTGAAGATCTTCTTGCCAAGTTCTATAAGGATCTTTCTATAGAAGGTTTTGATGATAATTGGCAGAAATTAGGTATTCTCATTATCGACAATTTGGAAACGCTTAATGGAGAAGAACGCGCAAAAATTATCGACTATATTAATTATGAACTTCCTTCATCAATTCAGGTTATCATTACAACTCGGATTCCAGAACATGCAGATGAGACGATAACATTACGCGGATTCCAAAGCGATGCTGGTTTAGATTTTATTAACGAATACCTGACAAAAAACCAAATCTCTATTGATTTGACTGACGAACAAAAAAACGAATTGACTAAGTATTCATACGGTAATTCCTTAGTTTTAGTTCTTGCACTAAAGAGAATGGCATCAAAAAAGTCTTCATATCGTGCAATTATTAACGAATTAAAGCAGCTTCCAAAGAGCACCGATGATAATTCTATCAGTCAGTTTATGTTTCAAAACACAATAGAGGAACTATATAGCATCTACCCTCAAATTAGCGAAACAATAAAAAGCGTTCTTATATGTCTTTCTTTGCGACCAGAGGCACTATCTGCTGATGTTTTAGCACTGGCTCATAAGGATAGCTCCATCGATGAAATAGATGATATTTTGCAGTTGCTGACCCAATATCTTGTGGTTGAAAAAGCTGGAGATTCTTATTCAATAAATGAGTTTGCTAACCACTTCATTATGACAAGCTTGGCACTCTCATCGGCGGCAAAAGCAAAATGGGAATCCAATCTACTCTCGGCAATGCACATGGTCGAAGAGCAAAAAATGAGCGTAGATGAATTCAAACTGAATTACCCAAAACTGTCTGAGGTTTTATCGGAATGGTGTGGTACAGAGGAAAATGAAAATCTCGCAATCTGTCACGCATTTACCTTGTATGAGTACAAAAAAAATATTACATCTGGAAACGCTGCGTATGAAATTGATAATATGAATCGTGAATTCGATTATATAGAGCATATGTATAGCGCCCATCCGTATGTATTCTATCAACGAGCACGTATTTTAAAAGAATTGAGGCAGGATCACATTATCGGAGATGAATACAATCATTTAATTAAGTCGAATTATGATAGTTGCCTTATGATGATTAATTCCCCATCGTTTGCTCAGATAAAAAACACAAGAACATATCCATCAATTCTCTGGATATATGCCATGTTCCTCCTATCTAGTAATTCACTTGAACCAGCATCTCATTATGCAGATGACGCAGTAAAGAATTTCGAACGGCTCTCTATTAAAGATTCTGATTATGATGATGCTCTTTTAATATACGGAATTGCGGAAATAGGCTTATTTGCCCTCAATCTCGATAAAAACCACTTGAAGAATGCTAGAAATGTTGCAAAAAAATTTGAATTTAAGAAATGTTTTCCCAAAAATGTGCAAGTACATTACGACCAACTGACTCAAGAAATAGCAAAATACAATCGTTTCAAAATCTAGGCGCGAAACGAGTCATTTCACAATCAACACAATTTTGCCCTCCCGGCCATCAATCATGGTGGTCAGGAGGGCTTTGCTGTTCCCATACAATTATTCTGCATCTATGTCTACGCTCAGGCCAGATTTCAACTCGACCGTGTAATGGTCCTCATAAACCGTGATCCGCTTGAACCAGCGCCGGACCAGCGCTTCGTCGAATTCCGTCAGTTCGGCAGGCTGGCTTCGGATAAAATCCTGAAGTGCTGTGATACGCTTGATTTGTTCGTCTCTTGTTACCGTATCAACGGTGGTCTGCTGTTTCAGTTCCCGGAGCCGGAAAATCTCATCGGCAATCTCATCGTAGGCTTCCTTGCTGTTGGCCTTCTTAAGAAGCTCCTGCTGAAGCTCCAGCAGCTTCTCATCGATGGCATCTGCAGATGCTGTGGCCGAGGCGCGAATGACCGTCGCGACGTTCTGCTGGAGCTGGTGCTGGTATCCTTCCCGGTCGCCGAGCAGCTCATTTAGGGCAGCAACTACCACCCGTTCTAGTTCCTGCTCATTGACCGTCCGGGCATGGCATTCCATTCCAGTCGGTTCCAGCCTGCTGATGCAGCGCCATACAATGGATTTGCAGCCGCGATTGTTCCAATGGATTCGCCAGAACTGTTCACCGCACTCGCCGCAGACAATCATTTGGGAAAAGCAATGGTTGCAGCTATATGTGTGCTTCTTCCCGTTCGGGCCGGGCTTTACGGAGCTTCTCCGAACCAGTTCCTCCTGCACCCGCATGAAAATGTCTCGCGGAATGATGGCCTCATGGTCGTTCTCTACATAATACTGCGGGACAATGCCGTTGTTCTTCACCCGGGTCTTGTTCAGAAAATCGGTGGTATAGGTTTTCTGCAGGAGAGCGTCGCCGATGTATTTCTCATTGCGGAGAATCTTGTTGATGGTGCTGGTGTGCCATTTGGTTTTGCCAGCGCCTGTCAGAATGCCGTCCCGCTCCAGACCGGCAGCGATCTTGTCCATACTGTATCCTTCCAGATACTCCCGGTAAATGCGTTTGACCACTTCGGCCTGGGTGGGATCAATGACCAGATGGCCTTCCGCGTCCTTCGTATAGCCGAGAAACCGATTGTGATTGACCTGCACCTGTCCGTTCTGGTAGCGGAACTGCAAACCCAGCTTCACATTCTGGCTCAGCGACTGACTTTCCTGCTGGGCCAGCGATGCCATGATCGTAATCAGAACTTCTCCCTTGGCGTCCATAGTGTTGATGGATTCCTTCTCGAAATAGACCGGAATGTTCTGTTCTTTGAGCTGGCGGATGTATTTCAGGCAGTCCAGTGTATTGCGGGCAAACCGGCTGATGGACTTGGTAATAATCATGTCGATGTTCCCAGCCATGCATTCGTCAATCATGCGGTTGAATTCGGTGCGCTTTTTGGTGTTGGTACCGGTGATACCGTCATCAGCGAATATTCCGGCGAATTCCCATTCTGGATTTTTATGAATGTACTCGGTGTAATGCTCCACTTGGGCTTCATAGCTTGTCGCCTGCTCATCGCTGTCAGTACTGACACGACAGTAAGGTTGCTATGCATAAATGAAATAAAAAAGCCGACTTGCCAAGTCGGAAAAATTCAAAAAAATAGCCGCACACCCTAAGCAGAGTGTACGGCTAAACAAAAATGTTCTATTTTCGCTGTTGAGTACCGAGCGGAGCATATCCGTAAGAACTCAAAAATTCGTTAGCTTCATCTATGGGCTGTCCGACAAATCCTGTAATACAGAATTTCAGAGCATTATCCTCATCGGAGTCCTCAAAAGCATGTCCAGCCAGTTGAAGCAGTTTGTTTGTTGTATCTAGGTCCATATCAAGGCCGCAGGCAACAGCAACGATAGCTCTTTTGCTGGGCTTTGTATCTGGGTTTGTCTCTGTCCGGCGATAATAGACTTCATCCAGACCAGTAAGATTGCAGAAATGTGGTTTGCTTAGCCCTCGAGCCTGAATGATATCATGTAGCATCTGCCAACATGATTTGTTCGGCGTAATAATTTTGCGCATAGAATTTTGCTTCTCGAACTCGAGCCGTTTTTGCTCCAGCCTCTTGGCTGCCTCAATTGTTTCAGAATTGTTTGATCTGCTGTACCTTGATACTTCCTGTTGCGCATTGGCGCGATGGAGAATCTTTCGTGGCAGATGCTTTTTGGGAGTCAGAGCGCTTTATAGTATCTCATTTGTATAATTCCCCACTACCTACCACACTCCCTTATGTCCAACCAGAAGGCCTGTCGTTACTTGCTTGTATAGATTACAATATAGTATAGCACGTTGATGCAGAATTTTCAATTATATGAAAAGTGAATTCTCGTGTTTGTGAAGAATATCTCTTGATTCAAAAACAAGGCTGTGATATAATTTTATAGAATAAGCAGATCAATCTGTCTTAAGGAAAAGAGGTGCCATATTGGAAGTCAGCTACAAAAAGCTTTGGAAACTCCTGATCGATAAAGACATGAAGAAAAAAGACTTACAGGCATTAGCAGGAATTAGCTGGGCCTCAGTTACAAAGCTTTCAAAGAATGAAACTGTAAGTATGGAAGTCTTAATGAAAGTGTGCGGAGCGTTGAAATGTGATATTGGAGATATTATGGAATTAATATCTGTAGATCACAATACTGACAAACAATGAGGCGTCGTATGGCAAGAGGAAAAAAGAAAACAGTAATAGATACAGCTCATCCACATACAATAAAGAAATTTGAACTGATCGAAGAATACATTAAATCTTGGTCACAGAAGCTCATGCTATATGAGAACTGCAATACGCTCGTTTTTATTGATTGTATGTGTAATAGTGGCGTTTATTTCGATGATGACGGGAACTTGGTTGATGGGACGTCTGTGCTTGTTGCGAATGCGCTGTTGAATGTGGCAAGAAACTATCCCAGTAAAATGGTTCAGCTGTATTTGAATGATATCAACAAGGAAAAAGTTGAGGAGCTAAGAAAACATATTCCAGCTAATGAGAGGAATTTTCAAATTATTACGACAGATCTTGATGCTGGTGCCCTTCTTAGAACAATAGGCCCACAGCTTTATAATGCTGGACACCTGCATTACTTCCTTCTGTATGACCCGTATGATGCTACGATAGACTGGGCCGCCCTCATTCCGTTTTTCAGGAACTGGGGAGAAGTAATGATTAATCACATGGTCTCTGATCCTGTCAGGGCAATTACCAGCGCCAAGAGACAGACTACTAAGGAAAAATACGAGAACACCTATCTGGAGGCCTTTGCGGAACTGGTTCCTTATGGCAGCAACAAACAAGCATATGAGAAACGTGTGGAAGAAATTATCGAGGCGCTGAAGGGACCACGTAACTATTATGTATCAGCATTTCCCTTCTATAATTCCCAGAACTCGCAGGTATATAGTCTCGTTCACTGCACAAGCAATCGGGAAGGCTTTAAATTATACAAAAAGAGTGCGTGGAAGGTATTTGGGGATCAATCCTCAACCAAGAAAACTCACGGCGAAGATGGGCAGCTCGTACTAAATCTCGATCCGAATGTGGTTTCCGTTGTTACAACGTCCACAGATGAATCCTGTTTTACCGTCCATGACATTACTAAGTATCTTCAGAAATCATTCTCTGGCAGGAAGGGGGTCCACATTGAAGAAATGTGGGCATTGCTGGATGAACATCCTATATTCCCTTCGAGCTATAGAAATCAGATAAAGCAGGAACTTGTTGAGATGTATGGTGCAACCAAGGAACAAGTTGTTGATCCCTTTACTGGGAAAAAGGAAACCGTGATATCTTTCTAATAGAGCGAAGCAGCCTGGTTTGGAGGTGCGGAAACGATGACATCACAGAAATTTGGCGGAGATTGGACAGCTAAAAAACTCAATATTTTTACAAGTTACCTCGATGCATACCTAATTGCCTTACAAAATCAAAAATTTAAGAAGATATATATTGATGCTTTTGCCGGAACTGGAGAAATCGAAACCAGCGACGGTGAAGCATATCTGGCAGGGTCTGCAAAGAGGGCGTTGTCTGCAGAGAAACGGTTTGATTACTACTATTTTATTGAGAGCGATGAAAGCAAAGCGTCCGAGCTTGAACACATGATTGATACAGAGTTTCCGCACTTGAAAAGGTTCACGACAGTCTATCGCGGTGATGCAAATGAAAAACTCGGTAAGATTATCAATGACATTGACTGGCGCTTTAACAGGGGGCTTCTGTTCTTAGACCCTTACGCAACGCAGGTCGATTGGGCCACTCTTGAACGCGTCGCCGGAACAAAATCCATTGATGTATGGTACCTGTTTCCATTTTCGGCGCTCAATAGGATGTTGCCTAAAAACGGTAAATACGGATCGTGGGAAAACACAATCGATCGGTTACTTGGTGATAACGGTTGGAGAACTGAGTTTTACAAAAAAGATCCGCAAGTTTCTTTGTTCGACCTTGGTCTTGTTGATGGCGATGAAGATGAAGAGCGACTCGTAAAGGATGCAAGCCCAGAACACATAAAAGAACACCTTATCTCCCGCCTGAAGACGATTTTTCCCTGTGTATCTAACAATCCAAGAATATTTAAGAACAGTAAGAACTCACCGATGTTTTTGTTCTGCTTTGCAATCTCCAACGAAAGTGTAGCTGCACAGCGACTTGCCTTGAGAATTGCAGATCATATTTTGAAGAATAAATAATTATAAGGATGGAACCGATTTGAAGACCATTACACGCAAAACCATGCTCTACCAGACCGGTGTTGAGTATGGTGACTATACGATGAATCATGTTCAGGGCTGTGCCCATGGCTGCAAATTCCCCTGTTATGCTTTCCTGATGAAAAAACGCTTTGGTCAGATCAAGGATTATGAAGAATGGCTGGAACCGTGCCTGGTTTCCAATACGTTGGAACTGCTGGATCGAGAGATCCCAAGGCTCCGTGATAAAATTCAGTCTGTACAACTTTGCTTCACAACGGACCCTTTTATGAATGGATATCCGGAAGTAGGTGCAATGAGTATTGCTGCCATCCGGAAACTGAATAATGCTGGAATTCGATGCACAACACTCACAAAGGGTATTTTGCCGTTGGAACTGGCGCAGCTTTCTCCAGAAAACGAGCATGGAATTACATTGATTTCCTTGGACGAAAGCTACCGTGAGAAAATGGAGCCGGGTGCATCGCCTTATGCTGACCGTCTGGCCGCATTGAGAGCGTTGCATAATGCCGGATGCAGAACTTGGGTCAGCATCGAGCCATATCCAACCCCAAACCTGATTGAACAGGATTTACAAAATATTTTGGATGCAGTGAACTTCGTGGACAAGATTATCTTTGGCAGGACCAATTACTGCAAAGAAGTGAACGCCTACAAGCAGCATAAGGCATTTTATAACAGACTGGCTGCCCAGGTCACTGAATTTTGCGAGCAGCACGGCATCCAATATCACATAAAAGAAAAAACCATTACAGAAGGATGAGGTAAAAGCCATGGCACTTTTGCAGGACTTGATCCAGCAAATTGACGATCCGGTACTTCGTGATCGGATCATGCAGGAGACGGATAAACTCGTAAAACAGAAGAAGTTTGGCTTGGTTTTTGAAGAACATCTGCCGGAATGTACACCACTTTACGATGTGCCTGTCCGTGTCGGGGGCAAGGTTGCATTGAAAACCGGTTATGTCAGTGACATTTATACCGTTCTGAAAATTGATGGGGATACTGTGCTGTGTGATCGCAGAGAGACACATGAGCAGAAAACGTTCCAAATGAGCGATATCGTTGCTGTGGCGGAATTTGGGGAGCCGATTTATCCCACACTAAAGCCGCTGGACTTTGTGGAGAACGCACCGGACAGCGATCTTTGGCATACCCTCATCGAAGCCGATAACTACCATGCTCTCCAGCTGCTGGAGTATCTGTATGCAGAAAAGGTGGACTGCATTTACATCGACCCTCCCTATAACACGGGAGCCAAGGATTGGAAATATAATAACGATTATGTGGACAGCTCTGACGCTTATCGCCATAGCAAATGGTTGTCCATGATGGAAAAACGTTTAAAGCTGGCCAAGAAGTTACTGAATCCGGACGATTCAGTACTCATTGTAACCATTGACGAGAAAGAGTATCTGCATTTAGGCTGCTTGCTTGAAGAAATGTTTCCGGATGGAAGAATACAAATGATATCAACATTAACCAATTCCCGGGGCGTCGCACGAGACAATGGTTTTGCACGGGTTGATGAATACATCTTTGTTGTTCAATTTGGTGCATCTTCAGTAAATCGTCTTCCGTTAGGTGATGAATGGCGTGTAAATGTGAAGGAAAACGACACACGTGTAACACATTTGCGTTGGTCGATGCTAATTAGGTCGGGGTCGAATTATCTACGGAAAGACAGTATCAACCAATTTTATCCTATCTTTGTGCACAACGATGGTAAAAAAATTCACTCTGTAGGCGAGCCTTATTATGGAAATAATCGTGAAGATGTATCTGCACCTGAAGGAACATTTGCTGTCTGGCCTTTAAGAAGAGGAGGAGAAGAAGGGAACTGGCAGATTTCGAATATCAACTTACGTGAGCTCATCAAACAGGGATACGTAATGCTTGGGCGGAAAAAAGGAAATAGCGTACCCATCTACTATTTGAAAAAAGGAGAAATTGCAAAGGTAAAAGCGGGGACATACCAGATTGCTGGATATCGTGAAGATGGTTCCATAATATCTGATACAGAAGTACGTTCCTTGGTGACAGGTACGCAGTGGAGAATTGGATCGCATGATGCAAGTACTGGAGGAACAAATCTCCTCAAATCGATGTTGGGGTCAAGTAGATTTACTTTTCCCAAGTCCGTTTATGCTGTTCATGATACGATTCGCTTTTTTGTAGCGAACAAACCCAATGCCCTAATTGTTGATTTCTTCGCTGGTTCTGGAACGACTCTGCATGCCTTGAATTTGCTCAATGCAGTTGATAATGGACATCGCCGGTGTATCTTGGTTACCAATAATGAAGTATCCGTAGATGAAGCGAAGACTCTTGACAAGCAGGGCATAAAGCCCGGCGATGAAGCTTGGAACAATCTTGGAATTGCACGCCACGTAACTTGGCCGAGAACAGTCAGTAGTATAACTGGACGTGATGTTCATGGTAATGCTTTGGCTGGTAATTATGGCTTTGAGAGTGATTGCTATGAAATTGATGACAGCGTAACTGCTGTATCCAACGCGACCGGAAAACCAATGAAAACGACGATATATCGAAAAGGAAAGAGGCAAATGTATCCGGAACTGAGTGAACTTCAGATGGCAGATGGATTTAAGGCCAATACGGTATTCTTCAAGCTGAGCTTCCTTGACAAAACGTCTATTGCCCTCGGCAGGCAGTTCAAAGAACTTTTGCCCATCCTGTGGATGAAGGGCGGTGCTATTGGCAAGTGCCCGGTTCTGGAGAGTGAAAAATTGCCCGATATGCTCGTCCTTCCGAAAAACAAAATGGCAGTGTTGATTGACGAAATCTTCTACCCGGAATTTGAACAACAGCTCGCTCAGCATCCGGAAATCCAGACCGTATTTATTGTTACAGATTCTGAGGCGGCATACCGTGAGATGATCCGGGCCTATGAAGGCAAAGACTGCTACCAGCTCTATCGCGACTATCTGGATAATTTCCGCATCAATACAGGGAGGTAACCGGAATGAAGGTTGAATTATTTCCATTTCAGAAAAGGGCCCTCGCTGATATCCGCATGAAAACAGCAGAGGCTATGGGCAGCTACCACAGGACACATGCCCCGCAGGTGGTCTCTTTTACTGCGCCTACCGGTGCAGGCAAGACCATCATCATGGCCTCTCTGATTGAAAGCATTTTCTTTGGCGACGAAAACTATGCGGAACAGCCGAATGCCATTATTGTTTGGCTGTCGGATTCTCCGCAGCTGAATGAACAATCTAAGCTGAAGATTGATTCGAAGGCTGATAAAATTCGCCTGAGCCAGTGCGTTACGGTCAGCGAGGATTCCTTCGATAAAGAAACCTTTGAGGATGGTCACATCTATTTCCTGAATACACAGAAGCTCTCAGCATCCTCAAGGCTGACAAAAAATGGTGACGACCGTACTTATACTATTTGGCAGACTTTGGCGAATACCGTGCGTGATAAGAGTGATCGGCTCTATTTCATCATTGATGAAGCCCATCGTGGCATGCAGGGACGCGATGCCAGTAAGGCTACGACCATCATGCAGAAATTTATTAAAGGCAGCGATACAGACAAGATTCCTTCTATGCCAGTTGTCATTGGTATGTCGGCTACGACACAGCGTTTTAATGCGCTGGTTGAAGGTACGTCTTCCACAATTCACAAAGCCGTCGTTACAGCGGATGAAGTGCGGGCATCTGGCCTTTTGAAAGACAGAATTGTCATCACCTATCCGGAGGAAGACTCCGTAAACAATGATATGGCGATTCTCCAGGCAGCCGCTGATGACTGGAAACAGAAGTGGGAGCACTGGACGCAATACTGCTTTGAGCAGCACTATGCCTATGTCAACCCAATCATGATTGTCCAGGTCCTGAATGGTAGCGGAAGTAAACTGACTGACACCGATTTGGATGATTGCCTTAGAAAAATTGAGGAACGAACCGGCTTCAAATTCGAGCCCGGTCAGGTAGTACATACTTTTGGCCAGACCACCTCTGCCATTCAAGTGAACGGCCTCGATGTTCGCTATGAAGAGCCTTCGCGTATCGCCGATGATAGAAATATTCGAATCGTGTTCTTTAAAGAAAATCTGTCTACAGGTTGGGACTGTCCCCGTGCGGAAACGATGATGTCCTTTAAGCATGCCAGCGATGCGACCTATATTGCACAGCTTCTTGGGCGCATGGTGCGGACCCCGATGCAGATGCACATTCAGGTGGATGATGTTTTGAACGATGTCCATCTCTTTTTGCCGTACTTCAATGAAGATACCGTCAAGGATGTTGTGGAGGCGCTCCAAAGTAGTGAGGGCGGTGAAATTCCAACCGACATCTATGGGGAAACTACGTCTGGCAGAAAGTTTGAGACATTGACGGTCAAACCCAAGAAGAAAAGCGGCCCCACACCTGTTCAGGGACAGCTGACCATGGATGCTTTCCTCAATCAAGGCGCGAATTCCGAAGCTGCAGAATCCAGCAATACGCCCCAGAATACTGTTGGCGGTTTTGGGGCCACAGGAATCCTTTCTCAGCAGAGTCCATCGAATATAACAGATAATCCGGATCAGAATCAACAGACATCTTCCCAGGAGAAAACTTCACAGACTGTTGATGCTCAGCATACAGAAGCGCACCACGCATCTACTGAAAATGCAGAAGCTCCAGAGGATAATACAGGGGTGGGAGTGACATCCGTAGATGCATCGACCCAGGAGAAAGCACCTGACGACCTTTTTGATCGGGAAGCTGTCATGAAGTTTATCAACGACGCAGGCTTGCTTTCCTATAATGTTCGCGCGTTGCGAATTAACGATTACCTGAAATCATTGTATCGCATGGCGCATCTGCTCACCATGTCCGGGCTACACAGAACGGCTATTCGTGAAGTTCAGGCAGAGATCGCTGAAATGATTCGCGATTATGTGCAAGAGCTTAAGGCGCAGGATAAGTACGATAGCCTGGTCCTGCAGGTAAAGCAGTTCAAACTGGCAACGCAGATTTTCGATGCTTTTGGTGAGACGGTTGACAGCTATTCTGTCCATGATCTGTTTACCACTACAGATACCGACATCGACCGGCAATTCCGCATTGCTGATGTAAGGCTTGGCAATGAAGGGATTGGTATGGTCTATGGCAATAAATATATGGATGTCAATGACCCCAATGGGTTCAAGGTAGATGTCATATTGTTCGTTGCTGATGATGAGTGTATGAACAAACTGCACAATTACGCGGAGAACCGTTTCCACAGCATGAATGACGATTATAGAAGGTACATTGCAACCATTGATTCCGAGAAAATTCGCAGACAATACGACAGCATCGTCTCCGATGGTGATGTCGTTAGTAAGCATAATTTCCGCCTGCCAGAGACGATTCAGATTCCCCATGAAAGTGGCGGAACAGAATATAGAGATCACCTGTTTGTAAGCGAAATTACAGGTGTGGCAAAGCTGAAGCTCAATGAGTGGGAAGCTGGCGTTATTGCAGAGGAGCAGAGGTGGGATGATTTTGTCTGCTGGATTCGCAATCCATCCAGAGGTGCTTGGGCCCTTTGCATTCCGTATGAGATTGACGGGGAAACAAAGCCTACCTATCCAGATTTCATTATTGTGAGAATCGATAAGGTACTGGGGTACGTTATTGATATTCTGGAACCGCATAATCCGGAATTTAAAGATAACCTCGGAAAAGCAAAAGGGTTTGCCGAATATGCGAGACAAAATCCTGGTGTGGGTAGAATCCAATTGATCCGGATGGGCAAGGATTCCGCTGGAAACAAACGATTCAAGCGTTTAGATATGTCTAAAAGTGCGGTTAGGGATAAGGTTTCCCACGCCATGAGCAATGACGAACTGGATCATATTTTTGATACAGATGGTTTCATTGCACAGTGAGGTGATGGTATGTACGAAAAAATCAAAGCTGATATATCGAATGAATACTATTTAACGAATTATCCAAATGATGGGCAACGTTTCGTTGCGTGGTATTTAAGGAATATCCATAACCTCGATACCTATGAAACGAAAGACTGCATTACAGATGGTGCAGGAGACAAACAGATTGATGCCATCTATATTGATAACCAATCCAGCACCATCTACATTATTCAAGGTAAATTCTATGGCGGCGATACGGTCGATGCTGAACCGCTGCGTGAAGTATTGTCTTCGTGGGTGCAAATCAAGGATCTGGAGCACCTTCAGGATGGTGCCAATCACAAGCTCCAAGTAAAGATTAACGAGATGGCATCTGCGCTGGAAGACGATTACGAAGTGTGCTTCGAGCTGATTACCACTTCAACGCTGACCGAATCGGCCCAAAACGACCTTGCTGCCTTTCAGAAGGAATTGTCTGAAAATGAATCCCTATCTGCCAATCTGGTCGTGGTAGATAATGAGACAATGAAGTTCAAGTATGAAGAGGCGCTACATAAAAACAGACCGTACATTAACCATGAATTCAAGCTTGAAAGTGGAAAATACATGGAGCTGATGATTGGAGGTACGAAAGCAGTCATCGTTGCTTTGCCTCTCAGAGACTGCATTAAGATTCCTGGGATCAAAGACGGTAGCCTTTTCCGAAAGAATGTCCGCCAGTCGCTTGGCAACAGCAATAAGGTCAATAAAGGTATCGCAAAAACGATAAAAACGGATGCAGAAGATTTCTTCTTCCTGCATAACGGAATCACAGCGATCTGCTCTCAAATGTCTATTCATGATGGTGTGCTTTCTGTCAAAGAACTGAACGTAGTAAACGGATGCCAGTCACTAAGCACAATATTCAGTTCAAGCGAGGCAGCCAAGAAAGCAACGGATGCATATATTCTGTTCAGGTTTTATGAGATTGAAGACCAAGACAGAGCTGACAGGATAAGCACTTCGACAAATAGTCAGAGTGCTGTTAAAGCCAGGGATTTACGCAGTAATGACAAGGCCGTCTTGGCGATGAAAAGAGCATATGAGCAATATTTTCCGGACGGCTACTTTGTCACGAAACGCGGGGAACGTGTCGATACAGTTAAATACAATACCGCTCATGTCGTGAATCTAACTGATCTTGGCAAGCAACTGATTGCTTGGCATTCTCAGCGGCCTACAATCTCTTACAGCGAAACCAAAATATTCGACAAGTACTTTGATCAGCTGTTCCACAGAGATTATGCACCAGAAAACGTGCAGGCTCTAAATGTCATGTTTGCAGCTGTCTATGAGAAATGGGGCAAAGAGAACCCTATGGGGCTAAACGAGACGTTGCTTGCAATGAAAGCTTATGCCCCCTATCATCAGTTATTCGCTATATCGGTCATCCTCTGTGAGATCAATAAGATGAATGATTCGGTACCAAGTCCATCCGTGGCATTGAGAAAAATGACAGAGAGTGGACTGCTGGATTATATTGTTGAAATGGCTGGAAACTGCCTAAATATGGCAATGGAAACTGCACAGGATACCGTAGCTACTGATACTGGAAAACTCTTTGTCCCTCAGAACTGGATTAAATCAAAAGCTTCTTTAAAGGATATTCGAGCAGCAGTAAAACAGATGGTAGCGTCTTTAAAGATGCTTCCTGATGGTAAAAAAGTTCTTGCCCGACTTAATGAAGGCCTGGCAATGAACAAGGAAGATTTTGAAGCTCGCTGGACAGCGGACTAACAAGCTGACATAACGATATCATTTGACATTCCGGGTCGAGTGCATAAGGCGTTCGCGGAAACAAGTCACCATGGACTTATCCCCTAAACGGACAGACAGGGTTGAGGGAACGGCATATTTTACATTTTTTCTTCGTTGGTATTATATAGTAGCGAAAGAATTGTCTTCTAAAAGGCAGGCTGGCAACGCCCTGCCAGATTCATCTGAAAAATGCCGTGACATTCAATACGAAGATGGAATTGCTTCCATGTGACATGTACATTTATCAGCGGTTGGGAAAGTTTGGTAGAGATTTTTCGTCTTATCAAGGCTTTCTGTCATTAACCGAAAGTGCTAACTACAGCAAAACGATGGACGAGATCCGCAGGTTGCCATCTGATGAGTGTACCACTTGCGAGCACTTTGGCGTGTGCTATGGTGGATGCCTCGTTCTTTGGAAGAATTACTCGTTTTCTACGTTGAAGGAATTTAAAGCAAAAGCCCACCATTCAGGCGTTTCAGGAGAATGAGGAAGAAGTTTCTTGGCTTCAGGAGCTAGAAATATCTTATTTGCAATCCCAGCGTGAGATGTTATATTCTTTCGTGCAATTGGCTTCAATATCGATTATACCCTATTATACCCTTGATTTTGCGGGTATAATGGGGTATAATTCTGCATAGAATAGTATCTCACAGGAGGTGCGCTATGGAATTATCCGATATGCAGGCACGGGTGACAGAGTTGGAGCAGCAGATTTCAAATCTACCTGCCGGTTCTGTTACGAAGAAAACCGTCAACAGCAAGGAGTACTTCTACCACCGTTGGACGGAGAACAAGAAGCGGCGGGAGAAGTATATTCCCGCTGACGAATTGGAGAGTTTCCGTGCGCAGATCGAGCAGCGGAAGAGTCTAGAGCGGGAGCTGAAAGCGCTGAAAAAGCAGCTGCCCAAGGCGAAATCTGCGAACCCTTCCGCGTTTACCACCAATGTCCGCACCGGCGAGGCGCTGCGTTCCTTCGCGGCGCCTGTTCGCGGCTATCGCAGGCGCGAGTGTTTCCGGCAGCTGCACGACTTTGTCTGCGGAAAGCCGCAGGACAAGGTGTTCATTCTCTACGGCCTGCGCCGGACGGGGAAAACCACCATGATCCGCCAGATTTTTGCGGAGATGAACGACGCAGAGCTTGCCAAGGCAGCGTTCATTCAAATCACCGCAAAAGACACGCTGGCAGACGTGAACCGCGACCTCAAGGCATTGGAAGCACAGGGCTTTCGCTATGTGTTCCTCGACGAGGTGACGCTGATGGAGGATTTTATCGAGGGCGCAGCACTGTTTTCTGACGTGTTCGCAGCCTGCGGCATGAAGATCGTGCTCTCCGGCACGGACTCGCTGGGCTTCCTTTTTACCGAGGACGAGCAGCTTTACGACCGCTGCATCCTGCTGCACACCACATTCATCCCTTACCGAGAGTTTGAATCTGTCCTCGGCGTTCACGGCATCGATGAGTATATCCGCTACGGCGGCACCATGAGTCTCGGCGGCGTCCACTACAACGAGACCTCTACCTTTGCCAGCAAGGAAAGCACCGACGAATACGTGGACACCGCCATTGCCCGCAACATCCAGCACTCTCTGCGCTGCTATCAGTATGAGGGGCATTTCCGTCATTTGCGGGATTTGTACGACAAGAATGAGCTGACCAGCGCCATCAACCGGGTGGTGGAGGACATCAACCACCGCTTCACGCTGGAGGTGCTGTCGCAGGATTGGAAGTCCCACGACCTCGGCATTTCCGCCAGTAATCTGCGCCGGGATCGGAAGAACCCGACGGACATCCTCGACCGCATCGACCTTGCGCTTGTCACCGACAGCCTGCGGAAGCTGCTGGAGATCCGCAACAGGGCAGAGCAGACCGTGGCGCTGGACGATGTTCACGCGGCGGAGATCAAGGAGTATCTGGACTTGCTGGACTTAACGCGGGAGATCGACGTGCTGCACCTGCCGGATGTCAGCACGAAGTCCGGACGCACGGTGATCGCGCAGCCGGGTCTCCGCTATGCGCAGGCGGACGCGCTGATCCGCAGTCTGCTGCTGGATGAAACATTCAGCGCGCTGTCTCTTGCGGAGCGCACCGCCGTGCAGCAGCGTATCCTGACCGAGATCAAAGGGCGGATGCTGGAAGACATTGTCCTGCTGGAAACCAAGCTGGCAACCCCCAAGAAGCAGGTATTTGTCCTGCAATTCCCCGTGGGCGAATTTGACATGGTGGTGTTTGACCCGGAGGCAGGCTCCTGCCGGATTTTCGAGATCAAGCACAGCGAGGAAGCTGTCCCGCAGCAGTACCGCCACCTGATCGACGAGCAAAAATGCGCCCAGACCGAGCACCGCTACGGCCCAATCACCGGAAAGTTCGTCCTCTATCGCGGGGAAAACCAAGTGATAGACGGCATTCAGTATCAGAACGTGGAAGAATATCTGAGAAGCCTTGCATAACAAAACCGCCGCCCCGATTTTTCAGTCGGGGCGGCGGCTTTCCATCGCTCATTCCATCAATCATTTTCTCAATGCACATGAGTGATGCCCTCCGAACGGGCACAATCAGCGCGCGAAAACCTCTGCCTCCCGCAGAAATTTTCAGATTCTTCTCTTGGGTACCTTTTCAAATGGATTCCAATCCGATATAATATATCTACCAACCTAACGAATAACGCGAGGTGCCGCCATGAAAACGAAAGATACGCCGAAGCAATACGTTATCTACTCCCGCAAGTCCAAATTCACCGGCAAGGGCGAGAGCATCGAGAACCAGA
>OFPS01000289.1_pt1 | contig 53237 bp, 71 predicted proteins | sample 1542111 | NCBI WGS metagenome assembly OFPS01 (sample SAMN04209233, study PRJEB22552) | human gut metagenome | biome: gut; material: feces | host: Homo sapiens | place: USA: Oklahoma | reverse complement strand
CTGACCCGGGAGCGGGACATTCCGTGGGTCACCTTCGGCAAGCGGAGCAAAAAGGGCCACCCGCACCACCCGCTCTACCTGCGCAAGGATTCCACACCCGAGCCTTTTGATGTGGAAAACTATCTGGATACCTGTTTCTGATTTCTTTTTCGGGAGGGATGTTCCATGACCCCGGAACAATACCGTAAAATACACGATGGGCTGGATGCCCGGCCCACCCTGCGCCAGCTGGTCCTCTTCTGCAACCATTGGCTTCCGGCCGTGCCGTTCGTCTGCTACCCGGTACTGCTGGTCATCTTGAATGTGCAGTGGTTCGCCCTGCTGCGGGTGGGCTCTGCCGCCGCCCTTGATTTTATGCAGCAGATCGCCCGGGCCATTCTCGTGCCGGGCATCACGTTCTGGTTCGGTACGGCCCTGCGGGCCCGGCTGAACCGCCCCCGCCCCTATGAGCAGCCCGGATTTGTGCCGCTGGTGGCCAAGGAGACCAAAGGCCACTCGTTCCCCTCCCGCCACGCGCTGAGTGCCGCCGTGCTGGCCATGACCTGGCTCCGCTTTTTCCCGGCCGTGGGCGTTTCTATGGTCATCATCACCCTGCTCATCTGTGCACTGCGGGTACTGGTAGGGGTGCACTCGGTGCCGGACGTTCTCTTTGGCGCTGCCCTGGGCTTCGGGCTGGGGGCTGTGGGCATGTGGCTGTTGTAAGTTCCCGGCCCTGCGAAACGCGGAAAAAGAAAAAACGGGAATTTTGCTGAATTTGTAAAATAAACGCAAGAGAAAACGCAAGAGAAATCTTAGCGGATTCTCTTGCGTTATTTTTTTGCGCATTTTTCAGGAAAGCGAGGGAACAGGAATGGCAAAACACATGACGCAGGATGACCGCAAGGCGCTGGAAGCTCGGTACAATGCTGGACAGAGCGTTGCCGGAATTGCCAGGGCGATGAGCTTCAACTATTCCACCATCTATAAGGAACTGAAGCGCGGCGACACTGGAAAGATGGATGCCAATGGCCGCGCAGGGTATAGTGCAGAGCTTGGGCAGCAACGCTTATACAACGCAAAGCAGCGGCTCAGGTATCGGGCGGATTGCCAGGCGGAGTAAGGCATGGGAGAAGTGTTCAAGCTGAACCATTGCTACAATGTGGACTGCCTGCCAGCAATGGAACTGTTCCCGGATAATTATTTTGATCTGGCGGTTGTGGATCCGCCGTATTTCTCTGGCCCGGAACGCAGAGGCTTTTACGGATCCAAAGTCAGCAAAATAGGCGTACACCGTGACTACCCCGTCTCTCCTGCTTGGAGTAAACCAGAGCCGGAGTATTTCAGGGAGCTGTTTCGAGTGTGCCGCCACTATATTGTATGGGGATGCAACTATTTTGACTACCAGTTTGCTACCGGACGGATCGTGTGGGACAAGTGCAATGGAAATTCTAGCTTTTCAGATTGCGAGATTGCGGCGACAAATTTGTTTTCCTCAGTGAGAATGTTCCGGTATATGTGGTCCGGCATGATGCAGGGAAAAAGCATCACAGAAGGCGACACCATGCAGGGAAACAAGAGCTTGAATGAAAAGCGAATCCACCCAACGCAGAAGCCGGTTGCTCTTTATGACTGGATTTTCAAAAACTATGCAGAGCCAGGGCAGAAGATCCTTGACACCCACCTCGGAAGCGGAAGTAGCCGCATAGCGGCATATGAGGCAGGGCTTGGCTTTATCGGATTTGAAATTGATCCGTTCTATTTCCAGTTGGAAGAAGAACGGTTTTCTGAGTACACAAGTCAAACAAGCCTGTTTCACATGGAGGGAAAGAAAAATGATTCTTGAAAAACTTCACAGAGCAATCAACAACTTCAACAAGACATTCAACTGGCGACGCTTTCGCCGCGATGCGCTGCACCTGGGAGAAAGCCTGCTGGTGTTCGGCGTGCTGTATGGCATTTTTTCAACCCTGATCTGGGGTGTCTGCTGGCTGTTCAAAATCAATTACAACCCAGATCTCATTGCCGTTGCATGGGCAGTGCCGGTGTTGCTGGACACTTTGGTCAAAAAGGCTTATGACTGGAACAATGAAGTCCGGGACTGGGATTGAGAGGTGGGAACGACCTATGGATGAAACAACAAGAATCTCGCTGAAAGGCCAGTTCAACGGCCTTTTGGTACGGGCTATTGAGGGTAGGCGCGGCGGTATGGCACTGATGCGGGTGCTGGAAGAACTGGACTTTTACAATTCCCCGGCCAGCGCGAAGCATCACCTGAATGTCCCCGGCGGTCTGGTGCTGCATTCTCTCAATGTGGCAAGAGCTGCCCTGGAATTGTGCGACAAGATGCCGCAGTTTGCAAAATGCAATAAGGGCGCAGTCTTGACCGCCGCGTTACTCCATGACGTTTGCAAGGCTGGGCAGTACATCAAAAAGCCGGATGGCAGTTACCGTTATGAAGATAGTCACTTGATGGGACACGGTGAAGCATCCGTCAGCATTATCAAAGACTGGATTTTCTTGACCGACACGGAAGCCCTGGCAATCAGGTGGCACATGGGAGCATATAGCGGAGAGCAGGACTGGGGAACGCTCAGCAAAGTATACGACCGCTGCCCGGAAGCCCTATGCCTGCACATGGCTGACATGATCGCAACGCACATCATGGAGGTAGAAGAGTGAGCAGAGGCACCGCCTACTATGATCTTCCGAATGGTGAGCGAATAGAACTGCCGACAACCATGCCGGATGTTGAGGAAGTGCCGGGACCCCTATGTGATGGAAAATTTGAATTGCCAGAAGCCGTAAAAGAAATGTTCAAGTGGATGGATGAAACATTCGGAACATGGGAAAGCGACTTCAGCAGTTTCAAAATCTGGATGAAATTGCGGAAAAACTTCAATCCACCGGTGCGCTGGGAAGCGGTGCAGGACAAGCGTCGAAACCCAAAGCCTTTGGGCCGAAACATCTATTTATATAAAGCAAGGAAGATCAAGAGCTTGGCAAGAAGTACACATACCAGAGTATCCCTGCACAAGGGAAAACAAAAGGGTACTGAAGAACAGTGCAAGCACACATTCAAGATAACCGCAGCCCGGTGCGCGCCTTGCAGTGGTTACAACGTGGAGTGCAAGCACTACGAGAGAAACAATGCTGCCGATACAAAGCATAGTTCTTCTCTAGCGTAAGATAAGCAGCCCTTCTAGCGTAAGATAAGCAGCCCTGCACCGCAGAAGCGGGGCTGCTTTTATATGGCGCATGGCGCTTTTTCTAGGCATTGAGCGCTGCAAGCAGGGCCGGACCCTGTATGCGCCGAGTTGAGTTTTCCATGGAAGCCGGTACGGTCAGGAAATCAGCCGTCCGGCATAGCGGAATGGTGCTGTACAGCAGCGTCCTCCTTTCCGTTCAAGCCCGGTGAAAGACCGGGCTGCCATTTCCGCGAAAGACGCACCCGCATGGAGCTGACGGGAATGGGTGCGCCGCAGCATGAGCGCAGAAATGCCCTGTTTGATCCGCCCAGGACAAAAGCGGTAGGCCACTGCAATGGCCGCCCTGCCCGGTACTCTCTTGCCGGGCAGGATTGATATGCGGACGCATAATGGATGAACCTGCTTCTGACCTAATCCCCCATGAGCAGGAGTACCAGTTCGATGCTGGTCGTCCGTGCAAGAAAAAGTGAGGAAAGCGAAATGAAACTTGAATGTCTGACACCGGAATTTCCGCAAGGTGCAAGAGTTTACAGCGTGGATGGTGTGGCACCCTCACTGCTGAACAGTGCATCGGCTATGAGATCGCAGGCGATTCTGGTCAGCGGGGGGGGGCAGCATGAAAATCTGTGAAAGCGGGCCGGTAATTTGCAGAGCATCCGGTCAGGCATCGGCGGACACACTGAACGAAACTTGCCCATGCCTAACGTGCGACCATGAAGCGCCTATCGTGGCCGGGGCGTACTGTATGGCTGGAAATTTCGTTGACCGGAATACCAATCAGAACGGATGCGGAGTAAGAGAAAACGCTTCGTTCACACTGAACACGGTGGACCGGCACGCCGTTGCCTACGATGCAAGACATCACTGTCTTGGTGGAGAGGTCAGCGGAACACTTCAGGCAAAGGGAGAAGGAGGATGGAGTTTGAACTACATAAATCCGGTGCTCCAACCGCTGCCTGAAAATACGGTCGGCATCGACCTCTACAACGGAGCCGTTACTGGAAACACTGCGGCTACTCTCACGAAGAAAAATGATGGCACATCAAGCGGCCCGGAAGTTGCCCAAAGAAAAACGCCGGACTGGATCGTGCGCAGACTGATTCCGATGGAGTGTGGCAGACTGCAAGGCTTCCCGGACGGATGGGCAGAAATTGAACCACTGACCGACTTGCGGGAACTGCCGTTCTGGCGTGAGGTCTACACAAAGGACTGCGAGATCAAGGGGAAAAAGCCGAACCGGAAGATGATGCAGGCAGACAGCGAAGAAGGCAGGCGTGCCCTGATGCGCTGGCATGATGGCCTGCACAGCAGGGCGGCAGAGTACGCAATGTGGGGCAACGGAATGGCGCTACCAAACGCATTGTTCTTTGTAAAGAACGCGTTCCGCGAACTGGGAAAGCCGCCCGGAGAAATAAAGCTGGGAAGCCTGTTCGATGGAAGCGGAACAATGCCGCTGTGCGCCGCAATGTGCGGCGGGCATCCGGTCTGGGCAAGCGAGGTAGAGCCGTACCCCATTGCTGTTACAAAGACGCATCTGCCGAACATGAAGCATCTTGGAAGCGTTACGGACATCAAGGGCTTTCTGATTGAACCGGTTGACATCATAACGTTCGGAAGCCCATGTCAGGACTTGAGCATTGCAGGAAAACGTGCCGGACTTAACGGTGCCAAATCTGGATTGTTCTGGGAGGCAATACGCATTATCTGGGAAATGCTGCTGGCGACCGGCGGAAAATATCCACGGTTCGTCATCTGGGAAAATGTGCCCGGTGCCCTGTCATCGAACAAAGGAAAGGATTTTGAAGTTGTCCTCAACGAATTACTACACCTCAGAGAGTTTGCCGGAGGTAGAGCAGATCAGTCTATTCTCCAACATGGCAAGTGGGGGGGCTTCGCAAACTACGGAGCTGTTGCCTATCGAATTGTCAATGCTCAATGGTGGGGAATCCCCCAGCGCCGGCGCAGAGTATATGCTGTCTGCGATACTCGTAGAGAATCCGCCGGAGTGGTCGTTTTTGAGCGAAAAGGCACTGAATGGAATTTTGAACCGTGCATCCCGCAGGGGGAAGAAGTTACAGGACTTACTACTGACTGCTATTCATGGCATGATCGAATGGTGGCAACAAAACCCTGCGGGGGGGGGAGGCAGCGGGAAGCCTACACAATGAAGATCCGCAGCGGATGTGACGGCGGAGGAAAGGGACCGCTTGTCCAAGAAGAACTTTCGGCAACATTGGCAACGCACCAAGATCAGACGCTATTTGAGTTAAGAAATACGGTGCTGAATGACCAGGGCGGCGGTTTCATGGAAGTTACGTATGGGATGACCGAAACACTCCGAGCACAAGAGCATGGGCACGCACCAATCACATTCGACAAAACAGAAGGGAACGAAAAGACGTGAAGGTAGAAACGATAAGCAAGGCAATCATTGCGGCGCTTCTTGCGGCGGAACTTGCAAGCTGCACGAAAGCCGCTCTGATGCAGAACCGGATCACGGATCTGGAAACACAGAGGGATATCTACAAGTCCATGTACGAGGACTGGAAAGGCGCGGCAGGCGAAGTTGCCGGGTATGCAGATACCTTGCGGGATTCTCTGAAAGCACGGGACCGGCTGGATGGGAAGCTGCTGGTTGAAGATGCTGGAGATTTTCTCTGTACAGCCTATTGCACCGAAAAGCGAGAGCACATCTGCGGAACAGGAACCGGGATCACAGCCAGCGGTGCCCCCGTGGAAGCTGACGTGACGGTGGCGGCAGACCCGGACGTGTTCCCGTTTGGGACTGTCCTCTATATCGAGGATGTAGGAGTGCGGATCGTTCAGGACAAAGGAGCGGGAATCCAGGGAAAACACTTGGACATAGCCGTTTCTGGAAGCCACGAAGATGCACTGAGCTGGCAAGGCTATGGAACGCACCGGGTCTGGATCATCCAGGAGGCAGCGAAGTGATGTGGGGCAAGCTCCAAACGCACGGAGACAAGAAAAATGACGCAGAAGTTTTGGCTATTGCTGCTGCGGGTGCCCCATTGGATGTCATGGCTATGTTTTTTGAATCACACATTGAGGAGTTGCCTGACTTGTGCGTTGAAAAACTTGCAGAAGCAGTTGATAAACGCGCCAGCGATACTCCATATCGCCGGGAATCTGAAAACTGGAAAGACCTTGCAGCTTGGGCAAGAATTGAACTTAAAAGGAGAAAAAGCAATGGACGGATTTGTGAAAACACTGGGCGTTCTGATGGTTTTGGCAGCTGTGGCACTGTGGGCAGCATTGATTTTCTTTGTGCCGGCCGCACTGATTAAATTCCTTTGGCTGTATCTGGTGGCATGATGGACAATGAAACACTGACACGGATCCTCTCGGCACGGTTTATAACGTGTAATGAACAGACCCGAAAAGGCAGTAAAGGATGCACGAAAGAGTGCAAACTCTATGAGCTACAAGAGCCGGGCATGACCTGCCGGGACAGTGTTCTTCTCCACGCAGAGGAAGCAAAGAAAATTTTGAAAATAAGATCGCACAACTCCTGACACAGGCCGCCCGCTGCGGCGGCCTTTTTCGTGAGCATGGGAACAGGCCCGGCCCGGTTCAACTCCGGGATTGCCCAAAACTGAAAGGAGAATGCACCGATGCAGAGGTATTACATTTTGCTGAAAGCGACCGGTGCTGGTGGGTGGCCGGGTTGGCTGCCGTACCGGCTGGATGCGGCCAGCGCTGAACAGGCTGTTGAAAAAGCCAAGGAGCAGGCCGAGAATCATTACCCGGAGTACGAAAAGTTTGAAGTTCAGGCTATCGAAATTGAAAGGAGAAGCAAATGAAGCTGGCAGCAATCGCAAAGCTCATTAAGGCAGATGGGTACTGTAAACTCTACAAAGTGTTCTATGACGATTGCAGAACCTATGATTTGTACATTGGAACCAAAACGGCAATCTTCCCGCTGACCGGATTTCCGAAGGCACAAAATGAAAGTGAGTTGGCAACCCTCCTGGGCATCAGCAAAAAGGAATGGGCAGACATCGAGTTTGATAATGACTGCCCGGATGATCTCCATCACATCGAAGGGATGGATTTGGACGACACGGCAGACGGAGAAATGGACTGCGTGACCGGAAGAATCAGTATCCGGTACTGCGGGTGTGAACTGGTTCCAATGATCGAGCCTGTTTCGGGAACGGTCGGTTTTGTGGATGCGAAGCAGATCATGCCAGTAGCAGATGAAATCCGCAAGAGCGGATATTTCAAATACTGCGCCAGGAAGATGGCGAGCGGCGGACACTACTATGTTATCAAGGACGGAATGGTGGTGCGCGGCGCGGTGCTTCCTGTAAAGCTGGAACCTCTGGCAAAGTCTGGACTGCGTGAGCTTGCCGACATGGTGAAAAAGACTAGGGATGTTGCCGATGTGGAGGACTTGAGCGAACAGGAGAACAAAAACGATGCGTAAGACTTTGGAACTGCTGGCTTTGTCCACCTGCACTGCCGCGCTGTGCGTAACACTGACTGGGTGTGAAGCAGTCAAGGGCACAGCAAGCGGTGAAAAACCGGTCAAGACGGTATATGTTTACCTGCCGGACGGCACTTTACTGGACAAAGGACGGGCGGACAAGGTAAGTTCGTTTGCACACAATGATCGTATCGTGAAAGTCACGATTGACGGGAAAACATACGAGACCAGCTGGGCCAATGTGGTTTTAGTGGAGGAATAACGATGAGCAAGATTTTGAAAAGTGTAACCTTGGGTGATGTGAAAAATGGTGGCATCTTCAGAGCGCTGGGCAAGGAGTTTGTGAAGCTGGATGCGGACGAACACGGCTGCCTTGTTCTGGCAAAGGACATTTGGACGAAAATGCCGTTCCGTGAGGGCGACGACCCGGAATGCCCCAACGATCTGCGCCGGAGCGAGATTATGCCATATCTGGGTAACTGCCTGGCAGAGTTTACAAAGAACGGCACTCCGCTGAGTACATTCATTCCGCTCAGAATCGACCTTCAGGACACGACCGGCCAGAACGAATACGGAATCTTTGAAGTGAGGATTGGCCTGTTGACCCTGCGCGGGTACGGAAAATATTGGCGGCTGATCCCGAAGGTAGATGCGCCGTGGTGGTTGGCAACGCCTTACGGTACGCCGAATTGCTCTCCGGGCACCAGCAATTACAACTACGTCTGGTACGTCCTCGCCGATGGCTCCAACAACAACAACTGGTACAACAACTCCTGTGGTGTTCGCCCCGTTTTGTGCTTTTCCTCTGCACTCTTGGTCTCTGTCGAGGACGAAAGAGAGGCCGGGTTTTCGCTTTCCGATGTTCCGCTGGATGACCTGCTGGCCGAAATCAAGAGCCGGACGGAGGGCTAATCATGGATGCGGTAAAAAATGACGTGAAGCGGCTGGTCAAAATTGAGCTGGCCGCTGCAAACAAGAAGTTTCGGATGTTTGCAGGGCCGCATGAGGGCGCGGGAATCATCCAAGAAGAAGTCGTGGAAGCTGTGCAGGAAATGAACGGTCTGCGTCAGGAACTCAATGCAATGTGGATGAATGTTTACTCCAACAATCCGCAGATTTCCACGAAGGGTGTATATGACCGGGCTGTTGCTCTGGCCGTGGAAGCTATTCAGACAGCAGCGATGGCCCGGAAGTTTGAGCGCAGCCAGCGCCGTCACTGGCCGGGGGCAAAGGATCCGCACTATGGTGAAGAAGAATGACGCACCTACCGAAATCGAGACCATCACGCTGACCATGAGCCGTCCGGTGGCGGAGGCTGTACAGGCTGCCTGCGAGTGGTATCTGCGGCTGCACATGGGGCAGTTCTGGGATCTGGCAGAAGATTTGTGCTTTGCAAAATTCTACTCTGATCTAAAAAATGGGGCATTCAAGACCAAGGAACAGGAAGATAACGCTTTTAAGGTTGCGATGGACCGAAGAGATTTCATGTGCGTAGGAATGGAACAAGCATATAACAGATTTGTTCTCCCCGCCCCTATCTCGGATGTAATGAGAGTGCCGTACCGGGCAGAACAGGTATGGCTTACCATTCGCCACGCACTGGCATGGCATGACAAGCCGGAGGGTGATCCATGGAATGTGTGCTTTGATAAGCCGCTGAACCGCAGCGACCAGCCGCAGCCGGTAGTAAAACTCAATGAAAAGCAGGAGGCAAAGAAGAAATGAGAAAGATTTTTATGGTGGGAGCATCTGCGGTGGCAAGCGTTTTACTGATGACGGGATGCAACAAGCAGGTAATTGATTTGACATACGAATATTCGCAGGCACAGATTAAAATGCCGGATGGAACCGTAATTGAGGGCAAGGTGGATAGCTGGAACGATTATGAAGGCGACCAGTTACAGGTCAAAATTAACGGAACAACATATCTGGCCCATTCGTCAAACGTGGTCCTCTGGCACTGAGCAAGGGCAAAGTTCGGGATCGAGAGGAAGAAGTTGCACCCGAACCTTGAAGATTTTGAAGTTGGAAAGTTGGAGACAGTACCATGAGACAGAACGGAGCAATGTTTATCTGCAACCGGTGCAGAAAGCAGGTGTTCGCGGAACGGTTCGACGATGGTGTGTTTGACCAGAAAGCATTGGATGGTTGGGCGCTTGAAATGAGAAACATCCATGGAATCGGAGATCTGTGCCCGGAGTGCTACAAAGTGTACCGCGAAACGATGGATCGTTTTTATGAAGGTGGCCGACATGGAGGGTAAGACAGATAACTCCCAGAAAAAGGAAGAACACGATTCTTTGAAACCTGCTAGGGATGCCATTGCAACTGCTATGCAGGCCGCCCAATTTGCGAAAGCGACCGGCACCCCACTGCCGAAACCACTTAAATGGCAGCGTGAATTCTATGACGCTACCGGTGTGTTTCCATACGGCTGGTATGAGTGCCCGGTATGCGGGTACAGGACAGATTGGGAACCGCACGCCTGTCCGATTTGCCACACACTGCTAGAACCGTGACGAAAGGAACACAGGATGATGGAACCTGAAAGAACCTGCTGCACCTGCCGCTGGCATGAGGGCTACACCTGGGTATGCTTCAACGGCAATTCTCCGAACCGTGCCGACTTCACTGACCCGGAGGACACCTGCGAGTGCTGGGAAGTCAGAACGGAAGAAAACAGCATCGGCGACTACGAAGTAAACTAATCAAGCTCTAATCAAGAATTAAGCAAGCCCGTCGTTAAATTGCCGCCCTGACGAGGCGGCAAGGGGCTTGTATGTGTAACTTAATCTAGCGACCACAGAAGAACACAAGCCGGGGAAAGCGGGGGTCAAGGGGGAGAAAACGAGGGCGGGTCTGTATGGCTTGACGGAATGGGAAACTTAGAAAGACCTGCCCGGCGTTGTGTCCCCCTTGTCCTGCGAAGCCGTGTGTGTTTGGTCCACAGAAAAGAAAATCCCAGTAGAACTTTGCGGAAGGAGGAAGTGAACGGTGCGGGCATGGTACATTCGGGAGCAGAAACACATTCTCGGAACATCCGATTATGCAGAAGTGGATCTCTTTGAAACAACGGACAAGGAACACACCGCGAGCACCCGCCGCAAAAGAGAGCTGGCGACCTCCATTGCGCAGCAGAAGTATAACGACATGATAGCAAGGCGGTATTTCTGCCAGCTGGCCTATACGAATTTCGGGGAAAGCGACTGGGCAGCCACGTTTACATACGACCACGACCACCAGCCAGCGCCCGGAGATTTTGACCAGGTAGACCGGGACTGGACGAATTTTACCCGCCGCTTGAAGCGTTTCTGCAAAAAGACGGGGCGGGAAGCATCCAAGTGGATGCAGGTTGCAGAGTACAGCGTGGTGGACGAGGACGGGAAAGTTACCGGCAGACACCACCATCATGCGATCCTGCAAGGCAATCTGACATGGCAGGAGATCAAGGACTTGTGGCGGGACAGCACCGGGCGGCCGATGGGGCTTGTGAAAGTTGAACCTATCGATCTGACCTGTTCCAGCTTTGAACGCTTGACGACCTACATGACGAAAGCCCGCGCCCGCATCCGCCGCTGGCGGCAGAGCCAAGGACTGAAAAAGCCGAAAACTCCGCGCCCGAACGACACAAGATGGAGCCGCAAGCGCTTTGACGAAGCGTTTACCCTACCGGATGATCGTGCGTACTGGGAGAAAAAATACCCTGGCTATACTCTGCGTGAGTGTGAGCAGCATATCACGGGGAACAACACCAAGCACCTGATCGTGAAACTGAAAAAGAAGCCGGACACCCGGCGGAAGAACAGGAGGAACCAGCCATGAGCGCCAGACTGGAACTGGACGACCTGCCGCCGCGCTACCGTGCGCAGGCGGAGGCTCAAATAGCGGCCAGACAACGGGGAAAGTGTACTCATACGCAGCCAATGGCGGAGGCCGCAAGCGCTGCTGGGCGGTTGAACAAAACTTTTGATTCCTACGGAGAGTATGTGTATTACATCGGCACGATCTTGCCCGGCATTCAGTCCGGAAAGATCGTGTCAGCAGAACCGCACCCGAAGTGGACGCTGCTGAAAGAGGAAGAATACTGTGCAGTGAAACTCCCGGCGGCGCATTACACGGCAGACTATAAGCTCACCTATGCAGACGGACGGGTGGATGTGGTCGAGATCAAGTCGAAGTTTACCCGGAAAGCACAGCGGGATTATATCTATCGCCGTAGGCTTTTTATCGACCTCATAGCCAAACCGCAAGGATGGGGATTTGTTGAAATCATTACACCGGACACGAAAGCAGAAACGAAAGAGTGGAAGCGCCTGGCTGAACAGGCGGGAAAGGATTCATCATGGGAAAAAGCAGGGCAAGGATGCCAGCATTCTACCGGCAGAGCATCCAGAATGCAGTGAATCAGCAAATCAACATCGGCAAGTCGAAGCACCGCACGACGCTGAACCGTGAGGCAATCGGGCAGGTCGTTTCGTACTGCGCAGTTGCCGCGGCACATGATCTCTGGGACTGGGGCGAGAAAGAATCTACGCTCCTGACCTTGAAGATGAACAATGCTGCATCCAGGTATATCATGGATCACGACAAGTACGGTGCACCGGAAGCCCTCAAGCGGCTGGAAGCACGCACTGCCCACCTGATGCCGGAAGAATTTTGGCTCCCGGCGGGTGGTCTGGTAGGCTCTGAAAAAAAGCTGCGTGTTCTGGCTGAACGCCGGGACGCTGCAAAGATGATCGTTCGTTTCTTTGCGGAATCACTGGAAGAAATGGAATATACCCCTGAACAAATTGAGGCCGTGAAGGAAGAAATCAAGAAAAATTACCAGCAGTTCCTCGGCTGGGTGGACGATGGCGGAGAAGAATTTGCCTATGATCGTCTGCGCCGGGTCATTGAAGACATTTACGGCGTGGGTGCCATGGTTGAGCGCGTCAAGGGTGAAGAACCCGTTTTCGGAGAACCCCTTTTCAAGAAAGATTTTTGATTTTTTGGGAGGACTGAGCAGTGAAAGTACACGAGGCGGAGGCAATCTTGAAATATTATGCGGACATCCCGCAGCGGATAGAGATCATCCGCCGTCAGTGTACCGCACTGAGCGATGAAGTGGACCCTATGCGGGGCATGGGCACCGATGGAATGCCCCGCGGCGGAACACCTGGGGACAGCACGGCGGCGATGGCCTGCCGGATGGATGAACTGGGCATTGGAGACCAACTACGTCAGCTGGAACGGCAGCGGGCTGTGTTGCTGGAAGATCAGAACATTATCCGGGGACAAATGAACCGGCTGGACAGTGGCCACAATCTGATTTTAACGGAGTTCTACATCAGCCACAAAAAATGGCACGAAGTACAGCAGAAAGTTCCATACAGTGTGCAGCACTTGAAGTACCTGCGAAACGTCGCTCTTGCACAGCTGGGAAGGAACCTGGAACGGCTCCCGGAGTGCGCCGCTTTATTATCGCGTGCGTTAAACACGCGCGAGGAACAGCGCCGAGCGGATGCCTGGGCGGAGGGCGACATTCTCTTATAGGCAAAGCTGCCTGCGGAACTTCATGTGCAGGCGCTTCCGCAAAATCGTGTCCGATGGTCGTAGAAAAACAAACACGACTACCCAAAAAATCTGAAAACAGGCATAGAAATAACCCGGCGGGCAGTTGGCCTACCGGGTTTCGTGCAAAGGAGGACAAAGTTATGGGAAAGAAGCATAAAAACAAGGTTCGGGTGCTGCCCGGAAGGATGTATAGGCTGGTGCGGAGTGACAGGAGCGTATACTGTGACGCAGAGAACGCGCTCAGAACCTGCTTTATCGAAGAAACCAAAGAGCAGCAGGCCGCACGGGAAGAGGGCGAACTGTGCCGGTTCGTGAGGATGGCACCGGATGGTGGCGTTGAACTGATTTCAAACGCAGGAAACGTAGTCCGTTTCAAGAACGCAGAAGATCTTGCGAAAATGCTGCGTTTCGCAAAAGATGTGCTGAGGGTTACGGAGGCCTTGAAAAATGGGAATCAAAATTGAACTGACCGATGATAAAATTATTGAACCGTCTGGCGGAATAGCAATGTTTGACCTTCCGGGCAGAGAATTTCCGGGGAACGAGGATGTGCTGTTTGATCTGCGCTGGTCTGTGATTCCACGGAGAGAGGGCGGAATTGAAGTCTTTGGAGGAAATGATGGCAAAATAGTCCTGGAATCGGAAGAAGAGGTAAAGGATCTGTGCGAAGCTATGATACGTCAAATTAGAGCAAAACCGATATTCTCGGATTCAGGAGAGCCGCTGCTGGACTGCCAATCTGAAAGGCGGGCAGCTGAACCGGATTTACGCGAAGGAGGACAAAGTGAAGATCAAAATTGAGATTGACAGCGGCATGATAAGCCCGCGAGAATATGCCGTTAGAACCATCGCAAAAGAAATCGTGAAAACTGGAATCAAAGAAAAGCAGATCTGGTACAACGAAGCGGCAATCCAAACCGAATTGGAAAATGCAGAGGTAGGAAGGCTCGTCAGGTGTTGGTTAAAAAATGTTTGGCCGCTTCCACAGCTACGTTCTTTGCAATCTCGATTATCACATCTGCGCTGAAAGAGCCGGCCTTTTTGGCAACGCTTTTGACCTTTTCCCAGTTCGTATCAGACCGAATGTTTTCAAGAAATCTATGCCCATCAGGCGTAATGCGGGAAATGGGAATGCGATAAGTGTCTTTCGAGAAAAGCGTTTCAACAAACCCGGATTTGACGCAATACTCAACGGCGTAAAAGAGATCGTCGTTGTCGTAGGTCTTTTCAAGTTCAAGCTGGTAGGCTGGCGGTGTTTCCGGGTCATCCAGCAGGAAGTCGTTCACATTGTTTTTCTGGTAAGAAATGAAATAGCAATAGTGGTTATAGTCTGTGTACTCTTCTGCACAAAGCATAACGGCGCGGACGCAATCCATGTTTAACTTCATACAAACCATCCTTTCAACACCATAAGCCCGTCAGGTCATCGACCCGGCGGGCTTTTTGAATTTCGTGATTTACTTTTCGTGTGGCGGCTGGTCATCCGGCGGAGCGTTGCGCTTGATGATGATCTGCGCCTCGTTGGGATCACGACCTTCCTCTGTGTTGGCCTGGGCAATCTGTTCAGCCAGACCTACCGGCAGACCGTTTTCGTCCAGCGGCCCAGTGTAGCCGTCGTAGTCCACGATGTTGATGCAGGGCGGTGGCGGGACGGTCTTGTAATACCTGCCGTCCTCATAGTTCTGATCCGTGACCCGGTTCCAGTAACCAATGTCGCCGTGCTCTTCCTGGGCGGCTTCCATTGCGTCTCTGGCCTGTTCTTCCGTCAGGCCATCGAACAGCAGGCGGGAGCCGTCCGCAAAAGCAGCGACCAAACGCCACGGGGCAAAAAATTCAATTTCGTCCATGAATATGCTCCATTTCGTGCCGTTTTAGTGAATGAGTTGAAGTTTTGATAACGAAAAAGTTCAATTCAATCACAAAAAAGTGAATTTCGTGTACAGAATCAGCGATTCGATTTCGTGGGGATGTACCCATTCAGGCAGCGATTGAAACCGCGTTTCGTGAGCGCGGCGGTGATCCGGTCATCCGGGAAGTAGAAAACAAGTTCGTTTTCGTTCAACAGACCAGACCCGGCGGGGTACTGAACACCGGAATACCAATCCGTTTCCATGTCATACTTGCGGTGAAGATACTTGTAAACGTCCCTCTGGGCCTTGTCGAACACCTCAACAAAGGAGAAGGAAGCGCACGGCGGCAGTTCCGTTGCCAGCATGGGCACATTCCGCACCAGCCATTCCACGATCGCAGCCTTTGCGGCGTTTCGCTTGGGCTTGTCGTCCCGGTGGACTGCATTCAAAATCTGCACAACCAGCGGTTTGGGCAGATCGTTCAATACCTCTGCCAGCGGGTAAGGGTTTTCGTGCAGCAGGGGCGACGTGCGCAGCTCCGGCACGAGATCCAGATCGTGACAGGTTACAGGCTTCTGGCGGTCGTCGATGCGCTCACTGGTGTAATACAGCATATCCTTGATTGCATTCTGTGCCGCGTCGGAAAGCTGCTCCACCAGAGCAACACTGTCTGCAAAGCTGATCTGTGCCTCGTTTCGTTCGCCGGTGCTGCGGCCCGTCTTATAGGCCGCATCAATGATACCAAGCTCCATAGCCAGCCGGAAAATGTGCTTGCAGGGCTTTTTGCGCTTTACAAAATCGTTGCAGGTGCAGCTTGCAAGGCTGGTCTGGTACGGCTCTTTACCGGATCCATAGAAAACCCCGGTTTCGTGTTCCTTGTCCACGGAAAGCGGGCTGGTCTTGCTCTGCTGGGCGCTGGCAAGGCGCTTTTCTTCGTCAGTGTCTGCGGGATGCTCTGTCCAGGGGCCGAAGGCGGGAATCATAGTCATAACTGGAAACCTCCTTTTCGTGTTTCGTTACTGTCATGATAGAACAAAACGCAAACAAAAGCAATAAAAGGCAAGAAGATTTCGTGCAGAGGCACCAGAATGACCCCGGCGGGCTGCTGGGAAGATGGGGCGGGGCTGCTTTACGGTGCCTGCCCTGCCAGAGCTTCCGGGTCTGCGCTCAGACGTGGACGGTGGGCAGAGCTACCAGGTCGGCGAGGCGGGGCACGGTCAAGTGGTGACGTTCTGTCACCGGTTCCGGGCACTGGTGCTCTGGTTCTTCATGGTTGCTGCTCCTTTTCGTGATACTGGATTTCGCGATACTCCCGGCGGGCTGCCGGGGCTGGCTGTCAGAACGGCAGACCGGTATAGTTGCGCATGGGAATGGCATCGGCGGCGGGCACCAGCATATTGAGCAGTTGCCGGTATAAAGCCGGGTTTGCTGCACGCTGGGCACGGAAGTCCTCTAGGAATTGCGCCTGTGCTGCCAGATCGGCCAAGTTTTCGTCATCCACGTTGTAGCATTGGCATTGATCCGGCCCAGCGGAGTATATCCAACATCGAACCATGAAAATACCTCCTTTCTGTTTCGTGATGTTCCCGACGTAAATGCCGGGAAGATGGGGCGGGGTTGCTTTGTCCGGTGCAGCCCTGCCAAAATATCCGGTTTCGTGTTAAGCGTTCAGCTGTAAAAACGTGCTCTGCGTGGGGATCAGGTGCCGGGTGAGGGTGTCGGTGTAGCTGGCTTCTCCCTCGTAGCTGTCAACCACCCGGCGGTCTGCGGCGGCCATATCGTGATAGCTCTTTTTGCCGTAGGTGGGCGGCAGCCAGCCTTTGCGCTGTCCGGCGTAGAGGTTGAAGGACTTCAAAACGTCCGTGTTCGTAAACTCGATGTGGCAGGTGCCTTTCTTGTAAAACGTGGCGGTGAAATAGTGCAGCTGGATCTTCTGGGTCTGGCCGCTCTTTTCGGCGGCATCCAGAACGGCGCGGAGTTCGTCCCCATTGTAGGGCTTGCCGTTCGTGTCCAGGAAGTGCAGCACCCGCTCGATCTGGGCAACATGGCCTGTTGCGTTGTACCGGGGGCAGAAACGCCCATCGTATGTATCAAAGGCGTTGCAGCGGAAAATCACCTTGCGGTTGATCTTGTACGCGGAGTTCGTGCACCAGCCGTTGTAATAATGCACGTTCTTGCTGTACTCGTCGTTATAATGCAGGTTCGTCCAGTCGTCGAACAGCTTTATGATTTCGTGGTCGATGCTGGAAAGAAGATTTCGTGAAATTTCTTCCCGGACGGTCAGAATGTTGTACGCGCTGAAGTCGTAGCCTTCAAGCTCTTTGATTCGCTTCTGGTAATCCTGCTGCATTTCGTAGGTCATCGCATCGAACAGCTGCGGCATTTCAAACAGCTGTTTCCAGTACATCCCGCGCAGTTCCCGGATAGCGTCGTTATAAGATTTCGTGAAAGCCATCACGGGGTTTTCTTTCTTACCAGCGCCGGCAGAGGAAAACAGGGACTTGATCCCGTCGTATTCCGCATAGATCCGGCGCACACCCTCTGCGGCGGCGTTGTACCGCTCAATGGCTGCCGTGATGGGGTCGGAAGATACCAGGGCGGCAAACTCCGGGTTTTCTTTCAAACGCTCTGCGGTTTCGTTTTTCAGATCCAGCCGGATCCGGCTCACCGGCTCCCGGTCGGGAATGTCCACCGACACAAGCGCCACCTCCACGCGGGCGGCGCGGCGGGCGTTCTTGAACGCATCCGGGATATATTTTACCGTGGCGTGCAGCTCTTCCAGCTTTGCGGCCAGCTCTTTCCGTTCGTTGGTGCAGGGGTTGCGCAGGGTTTCGGCGTTGAGCAGACAGCGGATTTTGCCGCCGTCCTTCATGACATCCAGCGCTTTGAGCAGGTGCGCGGCACCGGCGGAGAAAGGCGGATTCATGACGATTGCGGCGTATTTCGTGGTGGGGCGGAAGGTCAGAAAGTTATCATGCACCACCCGAAAACCGTCTTTCTTCAGCACGGCGCGGAAGTCGCTGGAAAGCTCGATGCAGTCAAGCTCTGCGCTTCGTGCCTTTCCCTTGTCGTATTGGTCAACCTCGCCGGTTTTATAGTCGTGGTGGACGTTGAACGCCAGAGCGTGGACCTGACGCGCAAGCGCTCCATCACCGGCGGACGGTTCAAGGATGGGTTTCGGGTAGGTGGTAAACCCGGATTTTACTTCCCGCAGGGAAAAGACCATATCAAAGGCCAGACTGTCCGGCGTGGGGTAGAAGTCCAGGGCATCGTTTGGGGTGGTCATGGTGTAAACCTCTTTTCGTGTTTCGTGATATGCCCGGCGGAATGCTGGGCGGTGGGGCGGGGCCGCTTTGTCCGGTGCGGCCCTGCCAGGGCATCCGGTTTCGTGTCAGGCGTTGAGCTGGTAGCCGCGGCGGGCGCAGATGAGGCGGAGCCGGGCGGCGGCGATCTGCTGGCGGACCTCTTCGGGCCTGCCGGTGCACTGGGCTTTCCGGCGCAGGTCTTGCAGTGTCCACTGCTGACGGATGATCTCGCGGGCCTGCTCAAAGATGTTGTCAAACTTCTTCATGATTTCGTTCTCCTTTCGTATCATGCAAACAGGCGGTTGCATACCTGCTGTATTTCGTCGTTCGCCTTCATCGGGGCAATGAGCACGGAAACGGCGGCTTTCTTCGGGTCTACGGTGTCCGTTGCCAGGATGGGCGCAAACGGGCTGTTGCTGCTGTGGTAAACAAATTCGTGATGATCCACAAAAGCGTCATACTCCGAATTTATCATGATGGGCCGGGATCCGTTGCGGAACATTCGGAACGTGCCCCAGACTTTGCCCTTTGCTTCGACTTCCTGCAAGATCGAAGTGCGTTTGACTTCTTCTTTGCAGGCGCTGAACTTCTGGAACATCTGCGCGGCGGTCAGCTGGTGCGGATCGTTGACCACAAACCCGGCATCACTGGAAACGATGGTCACGCCGTCGGCGGGTGCGTCCTGCATGGTCACGGGCTGGATAACATCCCGGTAAAGGATGGCGGGCAGCTTGAACGCTGCATAGCCGGTGATGATGTACACGCTGCCGCTCTGGCAGGTGATCCGAACGGCGTTGCGGCTTTTTGCCTGCCCTTTCAGATAGGCGGTGATCTTCTTCACGTTCAGCCCGGCGGGGGTGCTGGTTGCTCTTTTCATATTGCAAAAACTCCTTTTCGTTTTCGTTCTGTTTTTTGTGCCCGGTGCGCTGCCGGGGTAGTGGGGCGGGGTTGCTTTGCCCGGTGCAGCCCTGCCAAAATATCCGGTTTCGTGGTGGTGGGTCATGCCAGCAGCCCGGCGGCGATGCTTTCAAAGTCCAGCTGTTTCACGGGCGCTTCATCCGGCGCGGCTACGGCGGCGGGGGCCTGCTTTGCGTCCTCTACGGCCTTCCGGGTCTTGCGCCAGGCATCCAGCGCGGCGGCCTGACCCTTGCGGTCGGTTTCGGGGACAGCCAGGAAAGCGGCCTTTGCTTCCCGCTCTGCCTTGCGGAGCACATCCGGGGCGGGCTTTTTCGTGGCGGCGGGCTTGCTGGCCTTTTTCGTGGGCAGCGGATCGACGTGCACCAGCTCCGGCAATTCGTGGTGCTCTTCGGTGATGATGGGGGCCGGGGTGCTGGCGGTCTGCTCTGCTGCTGCCTTTGCGGCCTTGCGTTCTGCGGCCAGCTTTTTGTTATACTCCATGATGGCGGCGACAGATCCGAAGCGGCCGGCGGGGGCCTGCTTTGCGTCGTGTACCTGCAAGCAGCTGAACAGGTGCGATTTCGTGGGGTAGAAATGCGGCGCGGGGGCTGCTTCCTTGCCTTCGGCTTCAGCGGCTTCCCGCTGGGCCTTGCTGGGGCGGGTGGTGTACTTCCACAGGTAGCATTCAATCAAATGCGTTTCGCCCTTCTTGACGCTCTTGCCCTCTTTCTTCCAGTGATCGAAGGTGTGCAGCTCTGCCGCTGCAAGGATGATTTCAACGTCTGCGATGGTGGCGGGCTGTTCGTCGCCGTTCTCGTCGGTGGTGACTGCGTTTGCAGCCATTGCGGCGATCTGCTCCGGGGTGTGGTGCGCGGTGGCGATGGCGTGCAGGGTGGCGGGGTCCAGCTTCGCAGCTTCGTTCATGATGATCTGATTGTTGGTCATGCCTTTCATGGTTCGTTCTCCTTTGTTCGTTGTGGTTGATGTTCGGGATGATCTCCCGGCGGCTGCCGGGGTAGTGGGGCGGGGTCGCTTTGTTTGAGCGGTGCGACCCTGCCAGGGCATCCGCTTGACTTTACCGCCTTTCGGTGGTAAACTAGCTTACAAGATGCGTTGTGGAAAATTCATCTTGCAAGCCTGTCACCTGCTTTAGTGGGTGGCGGGCTTTTTTGCTGCCTGCTTCTTTTTCCACTCTGCCAGGTAGGCGGCCCAGATCGCTTTTTTCAAAGCGGCGGGGAGCTTGAAAAATTCAATGCTCATGTGTCGGCTCTCCTTTCGGCTTACTCGCAACCGTCCGGCTGTTGTCCGGCTCGCTTGCTATGGCTTTAGTCTAACCGTCGACGGTTACGAAGTCAAGCCCCTTTCGGCCAATTTGTAGAAACTCACAAAAACCGTAGACGGTTCAGCCCGGCGCATTGTGCAAGATGACCGTAGACGGTTTTCGCCTTATAATATATAATAAAATAAACAAGAGAGGTGATAAAATGGCCGTTTCAGAAGCACACAAAAAGGCAAGCTATAAATATAACGCAAGCCGGGACAGTATCACGATTCGCCCGGAACGGAGCAAGGGCGCGGCAATCCGTGCCGCAGCTGTTGCCAGCGGAAAAAGTTTGCAAAATTATATACTTGATGCACTCAATGCCAAGATGCAGCAGGAAGGGCAGCCGTTAGAGATTGACCCGGCGGAATCCGGGGAAGAAGGGGGACTATAGGGGGTTACTGGGGGAGAGTTCTAGCTTGCTAGGTTAAAGCCCTACACCTGCTTCTCACTCCCGTTAGGTGGAGAATCTGACCCCTCCGGCAAACGGCAAAAACCGGCCCGGATGGAGCACCGCCAGCGCAAGCCGTGACGCTGGAACCGTTGCGCCTGGAACAGTGCCAGCGCTGACCATGCCCACCGGCACCGCCAGCAGATCAGCCCCACCACCGGCACCGGGACGCACCCCGCCGGAACCATTGCCGCCAGTGCAGACCAAAGGCCAGAGCAGCAGCGCACGCCGCGCCGTCTGCCCTGGCCTTTTTCTTTTGCCCATCTTCCCGCCGCTGGCCCTGCTGCCTGCCCGCTGCACCGGATCGCCTGCCGGATCGGTGCGGACCAGTGACGACCCGGCCCGGTCGATGACCCCGCCGGCACCCCGCCGCAGCAGCAGATCACCCCGCCCACCCGCACCGCCAGCCAGAAGCAGACCGACACCACCAGCACCGCCAGCGCCGCACCGATGACCCCGCAGCCCACAAGCTGCACAGCCTGCACACCCTGCCAGACCTCACAGCAGCCAGCAGCCCACCGCCAGCACCTACCGACACCGCACCCCGCAAGCCCTGCCGCCCACCTGCCGCAGCAGATCACCCCGCCAACAGCCAAAAACCACCCACCGCAGCACGCCGCCGGAGGGGTCAGATTCTTTACCTGACCGGCATATGGCCTTTGCAGTATAGCCAATAGCTAGGCTATAGCCGCCTTATCTAACCCCCCTGCCCCCTTCCTTCTCCGCCTCGACGGCCTGCCGCTGCTCTGGGCACCGCCCACCGGCGGCCCGGCACCGGCCCGGCCTGCCGTCGCCCCGTCCGGCCCCGCCGCCGGAAAGGTACTGCCCCCCGCCGGCGGGCGCGGTGCGGGTTCCGAAGCCCCAAAATATTTCTAGGTGCATAATTTTTTGAAGGGCTTCCGCGTTTTTGACCCACGAAAAGGGGGTACGGGTCAAAAAATGTAAGTCTGGGGCGAACATGGCGGTAATGTCACCGGGATGGTGGACGCTTACAATTTGTAAGCAACTCACGTTTTGCCGGTGCCAACAAATCATTCCGGTGCGATCTTGTTGAGGTCAACAAAATCGGGATAGACCATCTTGCCGGGGCCGGCAAAATGGTGGCTATGTCATAAAGTGTTTACATTTGAAAGCCCCAACCGGCAAAAGATAAGACGTTATAAGACGGTTTTGGTGCTATACTTAGTACAGTGGAATTATGGAGAGAGGCCCCACGGCGGCGAACCGAGGGGCCTTTTTCATACACTGTTGCTTACAAGTTGTAAGCGACCCGAAGAAATGCCGCAGGACCGGCGGCGAAACTGAATGCTCTGCCTGGATGATTTGCCAGACGGGGCATTTTTTATTGGAGGAAAACCAAATGGCAAGGCGAAGCGATGAGCGCGATGCCGCCCGCGCTGAGTACATTGCCCGGATGGAGAAAGACGGAGAAGTGAATCTTCGGCAGCTGGCGGACGATCTCCATCTTAAATATGATACGGTCCGCCGCTGGAAGGCAAAGGACGGGTGGGGCCCGCCCGCACCCCGGAAGCCCGGCGGACAGCCGGGAAACAAAAACGCCGTGGGCAACCCCGGCGGCGGGGCACCTGTCGGGAATGAGAATGCAATGAAGGATGGAACCTATGCGACCATCTTCTTTGACAAGCTCACCCCGGAAGAAAAACAGATCGTAGAGAATGCGCCCCGGAACAGCACCGAGCTGACTTCCCACGAAATCGGTGTACTGCTGCTCCGGGAAAAGTACATTCTGGACAAGATCAAAGAGTATCAGGCTTTACCGCCTGACCAGATGATTACATCCAGCGTCATGGATATGCGAGTACCCGGCGGACGTGGCAAGCGGAAGCGGGACGGCGCAAACCAGCAGATCGGTATGTATCAGAAGGAGACCCCAGCACAGCGTATCTTGCAGCTGCAGGAAGCCTTGAACAAGATTCATGGCCGCATCCTGTCTGCGGCGGCCCAGATGCAGAAAAACGAAATGGACAAGCTGCACCTGGAAACCGAACAGCAGCGGATTGAACTGCTGCGCATCCGGGCAACCGGCGAGATTGGAGAACCGGGGGACGGTGACAAAGATGCTGTACACGAGTAAGGCCGTCGGTGAATGGCTGGGAATCACCGACCGTCAGGTGCGGAACCTGCGGGATCAGGGCGTGTTGTCCGAAGTCCGGCCCGGTGTCTTTGACATGAAAGTCTGCGTCCGGCAATACCTGAACTTCAAGATCGGCAACAAAGACGATCAAGCCCGTCTTGTTGCTGCCCGTGCCGAGCGGGAGGAAACCCGCGGCAAGATCGAGAAAATGCGGATGGAGGAAGCCCAAGGCGACCTGCACCGCACCGAGGACGTAGAACGCGCCCTGAAAACCATCTTTGCAAATTTCAAGAACCGGCTGGAAACCATCCCGACTAAGTACGCAAGTACCATGGCCCAGCTGACCGACCCGGCGGAAGCCCACGATATTCTGCAAAAAGCAGTGCAGGAAGCACTTGTGGAATTGAGTGACCCCGAAATTGCGCTGGCAGCACCAGCGGGGGAGGAACCCGAAGATGAGCAGGAAGAATAAATGCCGGGGCTGTGTCTGGGGCACCCGGCTGAATGAGATCCAGCAGTTCTGCCCGTTCGGCAGCTGTGTCATGAAAGGCGGCGGCAACAATGGCAATGATCCACCTGGAACCGCAGACTGCACAGATGTTCAGCCGGGCACTGGGTGCGCTGAAGCCGCCCCCGAACCTGACCCTTAGTCAGTGGGCAGATAACTACCGCCGCTTGTCGGCGGAAGCATCCGCAGCACAAGGCCGCTGGAATACGGACAATGCACCTTTCCAGCGGGAGATTATGGATGCCATCGGGGATGTTCACATCCGGAAGGTGGTTGCCATGATGTGCGCCCAGTCCGGCAAGACGGACGGCCTGATCCTGAACACCATCGGGTACTACATGAGTTACTACCCGGCCCCTATCATGATTGTGCAGCCTACGGTGAACCTGGGTGAAAGTTTCAGCAAAGACCGTCTGGCAACTATGATCCGGGACACTCCGGTGCTTCGGGGCCTTGTGGATAACAAGAGCCGCTACTCTGGCAACACCATCATGAAAAAGAACTTTGCCGGTGGTCAGCTCACCATCGTTGGCGCAAACGCCCCGACCGATCTGCGCGGCCGCCCCATCAAGGTGCTGCTGGCGGACGAGGTGGACGCTTACAAGGCCAGCGCCGGCAAAGAAGGCGACCCGGTCATGCTGGCCGAGCAGCGTCAAACGACCTACTGGGATTACAAGACGGTGCTGGTATCGACCCCCACCGACAAAACCAACAGCCGCATTTTGGACGAGTTCAACGCATCCACCCAAGAGGAATGGACGGTGCCTTGCCCGAACTGCGGCTTTTATCAGCCCTTTGTTTGGGACAACATGGTATTCGATAAAGACAAGTGGCCGGAAGGCGGCGTGCAATACCGCTGCGCCGAGTGCGGCTGCCTTGACAACGAATACCGCTGGAAGAAGAACAGCCTGAAAGGCAAGTGGCACGCAGAGCACCCGGAACGGGCGGTGCGGGGCTTCCACATGAACAAGATAGGCTCGACCCTGTGCGGTTGGGACAAGATCGTGGAGGACTTCATAGCTGCCGATCTGGACGCAAAGCGCGGCGACTACGAGAAGATGCAGGTCTTTGTGAACACCGACCTTGGCTTGCCCTGGGAGGAACCGGGCGAAACGGTGGAAGCCAACAACCTGATGGACCGCCGCGAGTTCTACGAGGCCGAAGTGCCGGATGGCGTGGTGTACCTGACAGCCGGTGTCGATACCCAAGACAACCGTTTCGAGGTAGAAGTGGTGGGCTGGGGCATCGGCAAGGAAAGCTGGGGCATCCGGTATCAGCGTATTTACGGCGATCTGAAGCGCGGGCAGGTCTGGGCGGATCTGGACGAGTTCTTATCAAAGACCTGGAAAAAGAAAGATGGCACGGAACTGTCCCTGCGGTGCGTCTGCATGGACAGTGGCGGCCATTTCCCAGATCAGGTCATTCGTTTCTGCAAAGAACGGGAAGAGCGTCACATCTGGCCCATCAAAGGCCGTGGCGGTATGGATGTGCCTTACCTGCGCAACCCCACAAAGAACAACCGCGTAGGCGGCGAACTGTTCACGCTGGGCGTTGACACCGGCAAAAACCACGTCCTTGCCCGGTTGAAAGTGCTTATCAAAGGCCCGAACTACTGCCATTTTCCGGCGGCCGAGGATGCGGGCTACAACGAAAACTATTTCAAGATGCTTACTGCGGAGCACAAGGTCACGCGCTGGAAGTCTGGCCGAAAGGTGGAGCGGTGGGAACTGAAAGACCCGGCACAGAAACGTAATGAAGCATTTGACGTGCGGAACTACGCCACGGCGGCATTGGAGATCAGTAATCCCCCCGGCCTGGAAATCCCCGGTGAGGAAGCGCCACGCCAGGCTGCACCACGCCAGTACCGCAGAAGAAGATCGGGAGGTATCTAAATGCCGATTATCTCAAAAGAAACCGCACGGCGGCACCTTGATATGTGGCTGGAAGCCGAGGCTGCTGTATCGACCGGGCAAAGCTACCAGATCGAGCAGATGATGCTGACCCGCGCCAGCCTGAAACAGATCCGGGAGAGCATCATCTTCTGGGAAAAGAAAGTGGCCGAGGCCGAAGCGGCAGAGCGCGGACGGGGCAGAAACCGAATCTATCACTTCTCCCCGCATGACGTGTAAGGATGGTGAAGAACATGGCAAATATTCTGGATAAAGCCATTGCGGCAATCGACCCTGAAAAAGGGTATCGCCGCGCTGTGGCACGCTCTGCACTGTCCATCATGAACAATGGCACCGGCTACGGTAACTACGGTGCAAGCCGTATCTCCCGCGCTATGCGCAGCTGGCACGTTGGCGGCGGCAGCGCAAAAGAGGACATCGAAGATAATATCGAAACCCTGCGCAAGCGGAGCCGGGATGCTTACATGGGCATCCCAATGGCTACCGGTGCCATCAAGACCCTGCGCACCAACGTGGTGGGCAGCGGCCTTGTGCCGACCCCACAGGTGGATGCAGACTATCTGCATCTGACCGAGGAACAGACCGACCAGCTGCAGGCGCAGATCTCCCGCGAGTTTGAACTGTGGGCAGACAGCACCCTTTGCGATGCTTCCGGCATGGATAACTTCTGGCGGCTGCAGACGCTGGCATTCACCAGCTTCCTGATGAATGGTGATGTGTTTGCGGCGGTGCAGTTCGATGAACGCCCGCACTGGCCGTATGCCCTGCGGCTGCGCCTGATTGAAGCCGACCTGATTTGCAGTCCTGACCGCATGGACAGAATGTACCCCTGTAAGGTGGATGGACATAGCGTGTATCAGATCGTGCAGGGCGTGGAAACGGACAAGGACGGTGCCGTGGTGGCTTACTGGGTAACAAGCCGGCATCCGCTGGCTTACGACAGCACGGTGCCCTTGACCTGGACGCGGGTAGAAGCCCGTGACCCAGAAACAGGAGAGCCGAACATCCTGTGCGTTACCCAGCGGGAACGCGCTGGACAGCGGCGCGGTGTGCCGCTGCTGGCACCGGTGCTGCCTACCCTGAAACAGATGGGCAGATACACGGAAGCCGAACTGGCCGCGGCCATTGTGGCGTCCTCCGTCACGCTGTTTATCAAGCACGATGATCCGACCGATCAAGCGCCGTTTGGTGAGGAACCAGCAGACAAGGCGGAGGATCCGAAAACCAAGCCGGATGAACTGAGCATTGACCTGGCACCGTCTGCCGTGTTTGACCTTGCACCAGGGGAAAGTACGGATGTGTTTGACCCGAAGCACCCGACCACGACTTTTGACGGGTTCATGTCGGCCATGTCCGACCAGGTGGCAACCGGCGTGGAGATCCCCAGAGAGGTGCTTTACAAGAAATTCGGTTCAAACTACTCCGCGAGCCGCGGCGCTCTGAACGAGTTCTGGCGCACCTGCGGAGTGCTGCGGGACAGTTTTGCAGCGGACTTCTGCCAGCCGGCCTACGAGAAGTGGTTTGCCGAAGCGGTGGCCCGTGGGCGCATCAATGCACCGGGTTTCTTTGATGACCCAGCTATGGCGAAAGCCTACACGACCTGCACATGGAATGGCCCAGCCCGCACCAATCTGGATGCCAAGAAAGAAATCGAGGCAGCCCAACTCCGCATCAAAGAGGGAATCAGTACAGCGGAACAGGAAACCGCCCAGATGACCGGCGGCAGCTGGCGGGCCAATATGCGGCAGCGCAAGAGCGAAATGGAAAAAATGAAGGAGGTAGGACTTTATGAGCAAGCTCAATCCGCAGGCAAACCCGAAAACAAAGAATGATAAGTTCTGGCAGTTCCGCAATCTGGCCGATGATGACCAGAAGGCGGAACTTCTGCTTTACGGCGATATTTCCGAGCGCAGCTGGTGGGAGGATGCCGCGACACCGAAACGGTTTGCGGATGACCTTGCCGCCTTGGGCGATGTAAAGGAGATCACCGTGTACATCAACTCCGGCGGCGGTGACGTTTTTGCAGCCCAGGCCATTGGTAATATGCTGGAACGCAACGCAGCCACCGTGACCGCCCACATTGACGGTCTGTGCGCCAGCGCTGCCACCATCGTTGCCTGCCATGCAGACAAGGTGGTAGCGGCGGCAGATGGCAGTTACATGATCCACCCGGTCAGCATGGGCATCTGTGACTACCTGACCGCAGACGATCTCAACAACTGCCTGAAAGCACTGGAAGCCATCCGCAGTAACATCATCACTCTGTACGCCAAGAAGTCCGGCAAGACCGAGGAAGAGTGTGCAAAGTGGATGGATGAAACCAGCTGGTGGACCCCCGCAGAAGCCAAGGAAAAAGGCTTTGTGGACGAGGTGGACGATGATGCAGAAGATTCCGTAGTGGAGAACCGAAACGGTATCCTGTTCGTCAACAGCATCAGCATGAACACCCCGTTCAATCAGGCACCCAACTTTGTCAGGAGCCGGGTGGTGGATAAGACCACGACCCTGCCTGAAAATAAACGCCCGGCGGAACAGCCGGAAAACAAAACCCATGGGGAGGTAACAGACATGGATATTAAGGACATTAAGACCGTGGATGATCTCCGCAAGGCGTGCCCGGATCTGGTAGCTAAGATCGAGGACGAAGCTATCACTGCCGAGCGCACCCGCATCAAGGAGATCGAGGATGCGACCATGCCCGGCGCAGAGGATCAGGCCAACGAGGCAAAGTTTACGAAGCCCGTTGATTCTGCATCCTTTGCAAAAGCTATGATCGCCAGCATGAAAGCAAAGCAGCAGAAGCAGAGCCAGGACTACCTGGACAAGGTGAAGAAGAACGCCCAGGATTCTGGCGCGAACGGCATCACCAACCCGCCGCCCGCAAACCCGGATCCGAAGGACGCGGAAGCAAACGTTTTCCTGGCCGCGATCCGTAAGGCAAACGGCGTGAAGTAAGGAGGAAAAAACCATGAGCATGGATCTTACAAGAAAAGATTTCAGCACCAAGCCGGAGTATTTCATCGCCGGTACGGACATTGGCATTGCCAAGGCAACCAAGACTGCAAGCGCTGCTGTGGCAGCTCATACCCCTGTGCTGATCGCTGACGGTAAGGTGAAACCCATTGCGGCCCCGGCCAGCGCCGGCGCGGCAGTTCTGACCGGCCTGTATGGCATCACGGCTGACAGCGCAGACGAAGACAAGGAAGTTCCGGTTTATCTGACCGGTGAGTTCTTCGCTGCTGGTCTGGCGCTGCCCAACAATGTGACCGTGGATGACGTGGAGGTTCCTCTGCGCAACCTGGGCATTTTCCTGAAGTGATAGGAGGAAACAAAAAAATGGCAAACGAGATCAACATTTACGAGCCGCGGTATCTGGCCGAGGCTGTGCGCACTGCGCCCCCGATCCGCACTTTCCTGCGTGACCACTTCTTCTCCAAGGTGAAAACGTTCTCCACCGAGCGCGTTGACATTGATATTGTCAAGGGCAACCGCAAGATGGCAGCCTTCGTTCATCCGATGGTCGGCGGCGAGATCGTGCAGAGCGAGGGCTACGAAACCAAGTCCTATGCACCGCCCCTTATCAACCCGGCCATCATCACCACAGCAGATCTTTTCCTGCGGCGCCTGCCCGGTGAGGACATTTATTCCGGTAAGAAGCCGGAAGAGCGGGCAGCTGAAAAGCTGACGGATGAATATAACAAGCTGAACGATATGACCACCCGCCGCGAAGAGTGGATGGCAGCCCAGGTGCTTACCACTGGTCAGCTGAAAGTGAAAGGCAAGGGAGTGGATGAAGTCATCGACTTTGGTTTTACCAATAAGATCAACCTGGAAAACACGAAGCAGTGGGGCAAGTCCGCTGCGGACCCCTGGGGCAACCTGTGCGACTGGAAGCAGCGGGTAAGCCGCAACGGCTTTGCCAACACGGATATGGTCATCATGGGCAAGCAGGCCGCAAACCTCTTCATGGCAGACAGCAAAATTCTGGACCTGATGGATAAGCGCCGCTTCGACATCGGCGCTATGGCACCCAAGGAACTGGAAGGCGGCCTGACCTACTACGGCCACCTGAACCTGCCCGGCGTGGACATCTACGGCTATGACGAGGTGTATCTGGATGACACCGACAACACCACCAAGCCCCTGATTCCGGACAACATGGTGGTGATGATTCCCAGCACCGCAAACTTCATGCGTGCTTACGGCCTGTGCACTTATCTGGATGATGATAAGAAATGGCATACCGCCGAAACTGCACGTCTGCTGCGTGACTATGTGGAGCATCGTCCTGACCGCCACTTCCTGGAACTGCAGACCCACCCGCTTCTGATCCCTGATAAGGTGGACAGCTGGCTGGTTGCCACCGTTTGCTGATATGGAGGGACACACCATGCTGGACGTTGACCAGAACTACGGCGAACCGGAAACTCCGAAGCCGCTCCCTACGTTCAAGGACTGCGTGGCACAGGATGTGCAGACCGTGTTCTTTAACCTGAATGAGTTTGCCGAGGAGCGCTACATAGATGACAAGGGCTTGATGCCCTGCATCACACAGCATCCTGGCGTGACCGAACGTGCAGCACACTGGGAGGGCGGCGCAAAGCAGTCCTTTGACCAGGGTATGTACAAGGCAGATCTGCTGCTTTATGTGAAGCAGAAAGATTATGGCCCTATGCCGCAGAACGGCAAACTCATTACGCTGGACAAGAAACGGAACTACAAAATCAAGTCCTGCTCCCTGAAAGCAGGTGTATACCGCATGGAACTTGAGAGAATCAGAGGGTAAGGCAATGGCATATTTCAAGACCAGCTATGACGCTTCCAATCTGACGATTTCCATTGATGATGCGGAAGTGACCCGTGCCCTTGGCGTACTGGGGGATAAGACCCCGGCAGCGCTGAAAGTGGCGGTGAACACTACGGCCCGGCAGACGCGCAAGCTGCTGCTGACCGAGGTAAAGAATCGCTACGACCTGAACACGGCGGGCAAGCGCATGATTGAAGATCTGCGCCAACGGCAGAAAGCCACCAACCGGCGACCTGCTGCTATCCTTGCCATCATGAAGAACGACCCCGGCGCGTTCCGGGCAGACCTGGGCTATTTCAGAACCAGCCCCACAAAACCCTTCATGGGTCCGTCTGTCCGTAACGCGCCGCCTGTTTTTCAGGCGCACGTTCTGAAAGGCAGTCCGATGATCGGTCTGGGCGGGACCAGCGAGAAGAGCAAGGGCTTCCTGGTGCAGTTCAAGTCAAAACACATCGGCATGGTGCAGCGCCAACTGGGCGTGCCTGCTGACAAAGACTACACGGAAAACGGGAAGAAGCGCTGGAAGCCGAATGAAAGGCTGGTAACTATGTCCAGCCCGTCCGGTTCCGCAATGCACCATACCGTGTGGGAAATGCAGGAATCGACCGTAGAACAGATGCTGCAGGACAACACCGAACGGCGCGTCCAGCAGCTGATCGCCAATGCAAAACGAAAGGGTGTGATCTGATATGGCCGGGAAAATCACAGGCTATACCAGCGAAATGTGCCAGCAGGCCATGATTGAAGAACTGGAAGAATTGTTCCGGGACATGAAGTTCAACGGGCAGGAGGGTGAAAAGCCCTTGCAGATCTTCAAACAGTTCGTTCCGACACCGACCGATGATGACGATGACGTGGACACCAATGCGTCCCACTTCCCGTGCATCATCGTATCGAAAACCAGCGGTGAGGTGGCAAACGAAAGGGATCCGCAGCTGGTCCTTTTGCAGCTTATCATCTGCTGCTATGACCGTGGAACCGACCGGCAGGGGTACGAAGAAACCGTGAACATCATCGAAGCCATCATGCAGCACTTCAAACGGAAGCCTGTGTTTGGCGAAGCGTTCAAGGTGGGCTATCCCCGCAAGTGGGAATTGTCGGACGATGACATGGACTATTACTACTGGGGCATCGTCAATCTGATCTGCGAAACACCCAACACCCTGAAAAATGAAGAAGTGGAGGCTTTGATATGAGCACCGAAAAGAAAACCACGGCAGCCCAGGAAGCCCAGACCCCGGCGGAAGCCGTGGGCACTGTGGCTTACTGCGGCCCGACTGTCAAGGGCATCGCTCCGCAGTACACCGTATTCGTGGATGGCCTGCCCGACAAGCTGAAAGAAAAAGTGGAACAGGTGCCGCTTCTGAAGGCACTGATCGTTCCGCTGGACAAGCTCGCTGAAATGCGGGTGAAACTGGAACAGGACGGCACCAGAGAAAATATTCTCTGCAACAAGGCTGCTGCCCTGATGAAGTAAGGAGGATATGACAGATGGCTATTTCGCATGGCTTTAACAAGACCGAAGCAGCGACCAGCGTCACCGCTCCGGTAACGGTCAACTCCGGCCTGCAGGTCGTTGTGGGTACGGCCCCCGTTAATATGCTGGATGACCCGGAAGCGGCGGTGAACACGCCGCTGCTGGTGAATACCTTCAAAGAAGCCGCCGCCGCAGTGGGCTATTCCGACGATTTTGCAAAGTATACCCTGTGTGAGGCGGTGAGCGCCAGTTTTCAGGTGATGGGCATTTCCCCTATCGTCGTGGTCAACGTCCTGGATCCTGCGAATGCAAAGCACATCACTGAACTGTCCAACAAGACCGTTCAGGTGAATGACGGCATTGCAGAGATCGACGAGACCGGCATCCTGCTGAAAAAGCTGGTCGTGAAGAAGGAGCAGACCGTGCTCACGGCGGACGAGGACTATTCGGCCAGCTTCAATGATGATGGCACTGTGAGCATCGCCCTGGTCAACGGCGGCAAAGGCGACGGCGCAACGGCTCTGACCATTTCCGGCTCCATTCTTGACCCGACCAAAATCACCGCTGCCGACATCGTGGGCGGCGTGAATGCGGCCACCGGTGCAGAGACCGGACTGGAAGTGGTAAGACAGGTGTTCCCCAAGCTGGGCATGGTTCCCGGCATTCTGCTGGCACCCCGCTTCTCCAAGGATCCCATGGTGTGCGCAGCGCTCCAGGCAAAGTGCCGCAAGATCAATGGCGTTTTCGATGCAGTGTGCTTTGTTGACATCGACAGTTCCGCTTCCGGTGCACGCAAGTACACCGACGTGGCAAACCAGAAGGTCAAGCAGGGCGCAACTTCTCGTGAAGCATATGGCCTGTGGCTGTACGGCAAGATCGGCAGCGCCATCTACAGCGGTAGCTCTCTGGCCGCTGCTGCGGCAGTCTACAACGACAGCCTGTACAACGATACGCCCAATGCCAGCCCGTCCAATGTCAGCGTACCCATTTCCTCCGCCTGCCTGGAAGATGGCACCGAAGTCCTGATGGATCAGGAGCAGGGCAATGTTCTGAATGAGCAGGGCGTGGCGACCTTCATCCGCTCCGGCGACTTTGTTGTGTGGGGCAATGAGACCTGCTGCTATCCGAAAAACACCGACCCGAAGGACGCTTTCCTTTGTGTCCGCCGCTTCTTCAACCACTCCTGGACCAGCTTTGTTCTGGACAACATGAGCAAGCTGGATAAGCCCATGAACAAGAAGCGCCTTCAGTCCATCATCGACAGCGAGAACATGAAGGGCAGTGTCTATGTCTCTACCGAGGTGTGCGCCAGCTACAGCATGAAGGCAGACCCCGACCGCAACACGACCGCTGAACTGGTTGCAGGCCACTACTCCTTCTATCAGTTCTGCACGCCGTTCCCGCCTTTTAAGCAGATCAACAACACCATGGAGTATGAGGCCGGCGCACTGACCTCGGCTCTGTCTCTGTAAGCAGGAGGAATGACCTATGGCTCTGAATATTTCCAGTGACCTGGTTCCCCAGGTCATCAATGACTACAATGCGTACACGGAAGATGACCTGCTCATTGGTCTGGCGGATGAAATCACCCTGCCCAAGATCAAGAACAAGACCACCTCCGTGTCCGGCATGGGCATTGCGGGCGAAGTCGATTCTCCCGTGCCCGGTCAGTTTGAATCCATGGAGGCAACGCTGAACTGGAACACCATGTACAGCTACGCCACCAAGATGATGAACCCCAACAAGAACATCCAGATCACCCTGCGTGCTGCTATGCAGAACGACAACAAGAACGGCGGCTACACCTACAAGGGCCTGCGCGTCGTCCTGGGTGGTCGTCCCAAGGAGCTGGATCCCGGCAAGCTGAAGCGTGCCGACACCATGGGCAGCACCACAACGCTGGAAGTCACCCGTTACCTGATGGAGGTTGACGGCACTACCGTTATCGACATCGACAAGTTTGCGGGCCGATACTATGTTGATGGCGAGGATATGCGTGCCGAGATCAACGCCCTTATCTAAACCCGATACATGAAGAAGTCAGCCGTCCCGGCGTGGGGCGGTTGATTGTCTTTTGGAAAGGAAACAGCAATGGACAATATCGTGAAGTTTGATAAACCTTATAAGTTCGAGGGCAAGGAGTACGACAGCCTGGATCTGTCCGGTATGGAGAAGATGACCGTGCAGGACTTGATCGACATTCAGAAAAGCATCGGCAACGAGACGGCGGCCATGTACGCGATGGAAATGACCACTTCCTTTGCACAGGAAATGGCTGTTAAGGCTACTGGAAAGCCGGTGGAGTTCTTCAAGCTCATGCCCCGCGGCAAGATCAAGAAAGTGCAGGCGGCGGTTATCAAGGGCATGGATAACAGCGAGAACGCCGATGAAGTGAAAAAGCAGCTGGAATCTCACACCCTGAAGTTTGCAGCGCCCTACACCTACGAGGGCAGCGAAAAGGCGGAACTGAAGGGCAAGACCTTTGACGGCATCGACCTGTCCGGCGTGGGCGAACTGAACACTATGAGCGAATCCATGGCAGAAAACCGTATGGCTGCGGGCGGATTTGCACCGGTGAATACGCATCGCAACTACCTGTACTGCTGCATCATCGCCAGCATGGGCACCGGCTACCCGGTGGACTTCTTTGCCGGTCTGCCGCTGTGCGAGGCGGTCAAGCTGCGCGATGCCGTAAACTCTGATTTTTTCGAGTAAAAGGCGGGGCAAAAGGACTTCGGAAAGCAGCTATCCAGCTATCCATTGCCACGCATTCCAACATGACGGATCTGCTGCACCTGCCCCGGCGGGAGCTGGTGGATCTGTGTAACGAGGTGGCAGACGTATGGCGGGAAATGGAGCACTAGACCTCAGCATCCGCATCATGGGCAAGGTGGACCCATCCCTTGTAACTGCAATAAAGCAGACGAAGGGGCTGACCGGTGATCTGGCGAACGCACTGACGGGAACAAAGTCGCTGGGCAGCACGGTAGCAAACACTCTGGGCGTAATCGGAAAGACTGGGCTTGGAATCATGGCGACGCTGACAACTGCGTCCGCTGTCATGATTAAAAAGACAACCTCCATGGCAGAGGAATACCAAGCCCAGGCGGCAGATGCAGTCAAGTATGTTGGCGGCATCATGAACGATGACGGCAGCATTGACCCGGAAAAGCGTGCCACCATGGAGGACGCGATCCTCAAGATGACCACGCAGGTCCCAATCAAACGGGACGAGATGGCGCAGATCGCCGCATCGCTGGGACAGTCCGGTAAGAGCTATGAGCAAATCTTTCTGGATAACCAGCAAACCGGAGAAAAAAGCTACCTGTACGATACGGCCCGGCTAGCTGCCGCGTGGGACATTGATGCAAAGTCTGCGGCCGATTATATGGCAAAGTGGGAAACCGCTTTTGGTAAGACCCACAACCAGATTATCGACATTGCAGATTCCATCAACTATCTGGGCGGCCACATGGCTACCACGGCGGCGGAAATCGCCAGCGTGGTGAATACGTCCGGCGGTGTCGGCCAGACAGCCGGCGTTGACCTGCACACGACCTCTGCGCTGGCAGCCACCATGCTGGCTATGGGTGTTAATGAGGGAAAGGCTGGAACAAGCCTGAACCGTGTGTTTACAAACATCACCCTTGGCAACAGTGCAACGGATGCGCAGGTGGGCGCATGGAACAAACTCGGTTTTGATCCTGTGCAGATTGCAAAGGATATGCAGTCCACCGGGCCGAACGGAGAAGATGGTGCAGCAAGCACTCTGTACAAAGTCTTTGAGGCGATCTCGAAACAGGACAAGTACCAGCAGACTGCGACCATCAAGACACTGTTTGGACAGTGGGCCATTGAGGGCGTTTCAAAAATTGTGGGCAACTTGCCTGCGTTCCAGAATGCCTTGCTTATGGCTGGTGATACCAGCGCATACAGCGGCAGCATGGAGAAAGAATTGCTTGTTCGTCTGGACACCGGCAAAGCGGTAAGCCAGATGGCAAGTAATGCGACAGACCGCCTGCTTATCAAGATGGGCAATCAGTTCCTTCCGGCAAAGAAAGAACTGACATCCATGTGGATCGACATAGCAAACGGTATCACCGAGAGCTTGCCAGATCTGTCCAACATCGTCAATGGCATTCTGCCGATGTTGCACTCCGCGCTGCTTGGAATTGGCAATGCGGCGCAGGCGGCATTGCCGTGGATCCAGAAGGGCATCGACTACACTGCAGAGCATGGGCCGGAAGTGGCAGGGGCCATTGCTGCCATAGTCGCGGCGTTCGGAGCTATGAGCTTTGCACCGACGGCTTATAGCACAGGATCCTCGCTGCTGAACACCATCGGGAACATTGCAATCGGCGGAAAACCGAGCGGTGCCCCAGGCGGAACATTCGGAGGCATCACCGTCAGAAACCTGTTGGGAGCGCTGACCCCCACAAGCCTGATTCAGCGGACGGTTGGCGGTGCATCTTTTGCAAAATCGAATGCTGGAATGTTTGCTGAAAATGCAAAGTACGGCGTTCAGATGGCCGGCATCGGAGCACAGCAACCCACAACGCGCCTGGGCAAAATCGGGCAGACGTTGGATGGCGCTGGTGTCGGTATCTGGGCAACGCTGAAAAATTTCAAGGGCCTGCGCAGCGGAACTAAGAAAGGAAACACAGGCTTTGTAAATGACGTGCTGGAAGCCAGCACGAACGGCGGCCTGCTGGGCGTGCTGAAAAACTCCGGACCCGGTAGGTATGTTTCCAATGTCGGGCAATCGCTGGGCGGCCTGAAAAATGCTCTGGTGGGGTTCAGAAGCGGCAATCCGGTTGGACGATTTATCGCCAAGACCGGCGGTGTTGCGGGACAGATTCTTTCCGGCATTGCAGGACCGAACGGTCTTGACCTTGGAGGTATGGCCGGTGGAGTGAAAAATTTCCTCGGTGCAGGAAAGACGGTCATTGGAAATGGGCTGTCCAATGCATGGCAGACCGTCAGCCAGTCCAAAGTGGGTTCTACCGTCCTCGGTGTCGGCAGCAAGGTGGCGGGTGCAGCATCCAAAATCAGCGGCGGCGCTTTGAGCACGGTGAAGGGAGCTTTGAATGTCGGCGGCGCAGGGCTGAACGTACTGGGTACGACGGTAGGCCCAGTGGCCGCAAAACTGGGCGGCGGTTTTATGTCGCTGCTTGGCACATTCGGCCCCGTTATTACCGGTATCGGTACGATCGTTGCGGCGGTTTCACTGCTGGGTGATCACTTCGAGGACATCCGCAACATCATCGGAACAGTATTTGGCGAAGGCGGGCTTGCCGTCTTTGACAAATTCACCGGAAAGATAGCGGGTATCGGCGACACCGTGAAGCAGGTGTTCGGGCAACTCACCACCCCGGAGGGCTTGCAGAGCATCCAGGAAAAGCTATCCGGCTTCAGTATCGGAGGGCTAAATCTGGGTGACGTGTTCGGAGCTATGACCCCTGCCATCCAGACGGTTATGCCGTTGATTGAATCGTTCGCCGGTGTGTTCTCTCAGATTGTAGATCTGGGAGTAAACCACATCAAGCCGGTGCTGACTGAAATCTTCGGCTTTATCGTGAATGAGGGCATCCCGGCAGTCATGCCGCTGCTGTCCACGGTGGTCAGCCTGGTGGGCACAACTCTGGTCAACGCCATCAAGGTGGCGGTGGATCTGGTAGGCAAGGTGCTTCCGGTGGTAGAGCCTGTGATTCTGGGCATCATAGGCTTCCTGAAGCAGGTTGCGACCATCGGTGTGAAAGCGGTCAACTTCATCATTGGAGCGCTGAACAAAATCCAGCTCACGATCCCGGAAACGCTGTTCGGCATCCCGGTTCCGGTAATCGGCGGTAAGTCGTTCGGATTCAACCTGTCGCCTGTGTCCGTCCCGGCATTTGCCAACGGCGGCATGACGCATGGGCCGTCCATTGCTGGCGAGGCTGGCCCGGAAGCTGTTATCAGTTTCCGGCGTGGTGTTCGTGAAAAGAACATTGATACCTGGCTGACAGCTGGTAAGCTGCTGGGCGTTGGCTTGGGCGATCTGCTTGGCCTGCCAGGCAGAAAGCCGAAGATGTTCGCGGACGGCGGCTTTACAGAAGAAGATTCTAACCTGATCGACTTCAACAGGGTACGTCGCCAGCAGTATTACAACCAGGTGGCCCAAAGTATCGATACTATGGTTCAGCCGGTTGCAGCGGCATTGGTACTGGGTTCCGACGCTGGTGTGGCGTTCAGCCGTATCACGGAGATCGCAAACTATGCAGTGGATGGGCTGGAAACTCTGGCGGCAATGCCGACACCTACCGTGTCGGATGACCAGGGCAAAGCCCAACAGCTGTTGAACACCGGAATCGGGAAAGTGATTACCGGTGCCCAGTCTGTTCTCGCAAACGAAAATGCTCAGAAAGCAATCCAGTTTATCCGGGGAGCGGATGCGGAAAAGGCAAAGCTGGAATACGCTGCCAACCCGGACAACTACGATCTGAGCAATGTAAACTTCTTCCCGACGGCTGGCAACAGTGAGCTGACAAGGCAAAATCTGTCGATGCTGGCAGACCTTCAGAACTACCAGCAGGAAGTGGAGCTGAAGCCCATCGGCGGGAGCGAAGATACTTCCAGTGGCGGCACCGGAAGCCTGCGCGGTGGATCCAGCAACAACTACCAGCGCACCTATACAAGTTCCAGCGGAAACACATATGTTTATGCACCAAACTTCACCATCTACGGCAGCATGAATGCCGAAGATCTGCGCTCCGTTATGGACGAAGGCTACGAGAAGTTCTGCGAGTATGTGGAACGGTACGAACGCGAAAAGAGGCGCACGCAGTATGGCACTTGATTACACCACAAAGTCCGGTGACACCTGGGATCTGATTGCCCTGAACGTGTACGGAAGCGAGCTGAAAGCCGATTGGCTGATGCAGAACAACCCCAGATATATCCATATCGTCCGGTTCGATTCCGGCACGGTGCTGTCAACACCAGCTCTGCCGGCTGAAAAGAGCGGAGACCTTCCGCCCTGGAAGGCAGGTGCATGATGGTACTGACAGCAGCGAGACCCAAAGGAAGGCAGGCTGCGGTTCTTCTGACCTACGAGAAAACCGATGTTTCGGAAGAAATCGCACCTGATCTGGAAAGTTTCAAGTACACGGATGTGGCTGAATCCCAAAGCGACAGTGTGAGCATTACAGTCAATGCCAAAGCTGCCAAATGGAAAAATGACTGGATGCCGGAAAAGGGCGTGAAGCTCTACCCGGCTATTGTTGTAAAGGACTGGAATATCGGGGGCATTGAGAGCGGCTACAGAGATTACAGCGCCGAGTGCGGGGCATTCGTGCTGGATGATCTTGGTTTTGCCGGTGCACCTGATTCGCTGACGATGGGCGGCGTGGCAAAGCCGAACGACACCAGCTTCAGCGAGAGAAACCGGACCTTTACATGGAAGAACACCAGCGTAAAGAAAATCGCTGAAACCATTGCAGGCCGTTACAAATTGGAGCTGAAGTTTGAGGGAGACGACCACGGCATTGATGCAAAGGAACAGGACGGAACAGATAGTGCCTTTCTGCAAGATCTGTGCAGCACCTATGCACTGGTTATCAAAGTCTACACTTCAAAGCTCTGGGTGTACGACCGGGAAAAGTACAAGGCGAAAGATCCTGTATGGACGGTATATGAGAGCCGGCCCGTTGGAAATCCGACGGCCCTGTGCGTAGAGCCGGGAAGTTTCAAGTGGAACACAAAGCTGACTGGAACATACACGGGCGGCCTTTATACCTACACCAACAAACAGAAAAAAATCAATATCAACGTCAAGGTGGGCACGGACGAACGCCAGCTTAAACTTACTGGAAAGGTAAGCAGCGAGGCAGACGCAAAAGCCCGCCTGATAGCGGCCATCAAGAATGCCAATCACGGCGCGACTAAGATCAGTTTTACGATGCTGGGCTATCCGGCCGGCGCTTCGGCGCAGTGCTTCAACCTGGTTGGCTATGGCAAGATGGACGGGAAATATTTCGTCGATCAGATGGAGCACACCATATCTCCATCTAACGGGTACAAAACACAAGTCAAGGCCAGCAAAGTAGAAAAGGAGGATTTTGCATGAGCAGTGAAGTGAGATTCGGCAATGTGAGTTCCATCGACTATGATGCTGGAAAGTGTGAGGTCACTTACCCGGACCGGGACGACACCGTTACGGAAATGGTGCCATTTCTGTCCAATGGTGAGTATCAGACACCGAAAGTTGATGACCTTGTGCTTGTCCTACATCCGGGAGATAGCCCGGAAGATGCTGTTGTGGTGGGCACCGTCTGGAATGAAAAGAATAAACCGCCCGAAGGAAAGGAAAAAGTCTACCGAAAGGATTATGCCAACTCACGAGGAAAGGCATATCGGAAGTTTGATGCAAATGCAAAAGAACTGACCGACTATGTGGACGGAAAGAAAATCCTGAAGGCGAAAAGTCTTGAGATCCAGGTGGGCGGTGCAACCGTGACCATCAGCGAGGGCGGAGAAATTAAAGTGACATCCCCGGCGGGGATTGCACTTGCGGCATCCGGTGAGCTGAAAATGACGGCATCGACCATCACCGCAACCGCTGGAACCGTGAACATCCAAGGCGGTGGCGGTGACGTTGTTGTGTCCGGCAAGTCGCTGGTGTCGCATACACACACCGGAAACCTTGGCAAGAAAACATCCGCACCCCTGTAAGGAGGTTTTGGAATGTATGTTGGAATTTTCGGCGATGTGATTTTCTCTGTGGGACACCTGCGTGTGCTCACCCCGTCAAACTTCAAGGGAACGACCGGCGCAAACTGGGCGGAACATGAAGTTCTGGGAGGAAAAGCACGAGCAGAGTATTTATCACCGAAACTGAGAGAGTACACCTTTGATATTCTTCTGGATGCAGCACTCGGCGTGAATCCTCGCAAGATGCTGAACCGTCTGACAGAAATGTCAGAGAACGGAGAGATTCATTACCTGATTATCGGGTTTGCACCGGTATCGCAAAACAAGTTTCGGGTCACTGAAATAAGCGACAGCTGGGATTCGGTGATAAAACACGGGCTTTTGATGCAGTGCAAGGTGAGCCTGACCATAAAGGAGTACATATGATCGACTTCAGCAGCACGGTGGTTGAGCTGTCCGGTGACAGCGAAAAACAAAAAGAAGTGCAGGACATTGCAAAGTGCCTTCGCACACTGTATTCCACACCAATCGGGAGCCAAGAGGGCGACAGAAAACTCGGAATCGATCCAAACATATTTGTCGATAAGCCACTTCCGGTGGCAAAGGGATTATATGTGGCTGAGGTAACAGAGAAAACCGCATCGTTTGAGCCGCGGGCAAGAGTGGTGCGGGTGGACTGGCTGGACAGTGATGCGCTGCATGGCGTTGTAATTCCAAAGGTGGTGTACGAGCTTGTCTAAAATAAAAGAGTTTGAGAACATCCCGGACATCGACATTGAAGGCGAAGAAACGCTGGAAGAAGCTGTGGCCGATTGCAAGGCACTGTTTGGCAAGTACAACAAAGAACTTTTCAACGGTGAGGTGTCGTTGGAACGGTGTTCTGAAGCACGGCTTGTCCTTTTGACACTGGCACATCGTTCGCATCACAACATGGAGTACAGCACGGCGTGTCTGAAAGCGGAACTGCTGCCTACGAGCACGGGGCCGAATTTGGACAACCTTGCTCCGCTTGTTGGAGTGGAACGCCTGGAAGCCGGAAAAGCCACGGCGGTTATTCGATTCACACTGTCTGCGCCGAGAACGAGTGCAACCGGAATCCCGGAAGGAACACAGGTGAGAACGGCAGACAAACGGTATTTCAAAACCGAAAAGTATGCGGAGATCTCACCCGGTGAACTGACCGTGGACGTAGTTGCCGTGGCGGATGAGGCAGGAAGCAACAGCGATGGGATTGCCGAAGGCGAAATCAATGTGCTGGTGGATCCTATCCCGTATGTGTCCGGGGCAAAAAGTGTTTCGGCAAGCACGGGCGGTACGGATACGGAAGGTGACGATTCATTTACCAGACGTATCAACTATGCACCTTCGATTTTCTCCGTGGCCGGTCCGGTGGATGCCTATGAATACTTTGCATCGAGCTGGCGGTCCGATGTGGCAGATACGAAGATCGTTTGCAAGGAAGGATACACGATCCACATTTACTTTCTGATGGCCGGAGGCAGAGTTCCGACAAGGGAAGAATGTACCGGAATGCAGGAATATTTCGACACGGTAAAGCGCCCGATGGGTGATCTGGTTCTTTGCCATGCGCCGGAAGAAATCCCGTATGACATCGAGCTTACTTACCATATTGCCTTGAGCAATGTCAAGAATGCATCGACGATTCAGGAAAATGTGGAAGCAGCTGTGAAGGAGTATGAAACCTGGCAGAGAAAAATCGGCCGGGACATCGAACCGGCGGAGCTGATTATGCGTGTACGGGAAGCTGGCGCGAAACGACCACGTCTGTTGGCACCGGTCGAAACAACCGTCTCCGAAATTCAGGTGGCAAAGCTCCGAAGCTGCAAGGTGACATACGGAGGAATCGAAGATGATTGAACTCCACGAAGTCGGCCTAGTCGAAGGGCTGCCGCCTGATGTTGCCAAAGAGCCATGGGTACAGATCCTTGATGCAGTTTTCAGGGAGCGGCGCAAGAAGGAACTGGAAGCTGCCGAACGCTTGAAAATCTACACGGATATTGACCGTGCAGATGAGGCAGTTCTGGATATTCTTGCGGTTCAGTTCCGCGTTGACTGGTACGACACCAGCTATCCGATTGAAACAAAGCGCAGGATCATCAAAACTGCGCTGGAAGTCCGTCGGTACTGCGGAACGGAGTGGGCAGTCCAAAAGGCGCTGGCCTCGATTTATCCGAATGTGAAAATAAGTGAATGGTATGACTACGGAGGAAGGCCGGGCTACTGGCGAATGAACGTAGACATTACCGATGATGGTGTCATTTACTACACACCGGAAGAAATTGAAAAGCGCCTTGGTTATGCCCGGCGCTGTACCGCTCACCTTGAACACATCATCTACATCGTCGAACCGCATGAACGGTCGCCTGCCTACATCGCCGCAGCACCCAGCGGCATGGCGACATCCTGCACCGTAAAGGTCCCCGGTAGGATCAAGCCGCGGGAAATCGGCGCAAAGGCGTATGTTGCCGGTGCGGTCGGAAGATCGAAAATGCAGGTTGCCGTGGCGCTGCCCGGTGCCGTTGAAGCAAAGGCAGTGAAAGCACGAGCCTTTACGGCGGGCACCGTTGAACGGTCGCACACGGCGATAAACATTGTTATTGGAGGACAGACAACGTGAGTTGGGAAAAATCTAGCTACACCGCCGCCGGTGCCGCCCTGCTGTCGGAATCTCTCTCCGGTGGTGCGCTGGTAATCACCCGCGCTGTGAGCGGCACCGGTACGGCTGACGCAGACCTTTCGGGGGAAACCGGGGTAAGCGGCGAAACACATGACCTGAAATTGCTGGACATCGAAACCGTTGAAAGCGGCGGTGAGACGGCTCGGCGGGTAAAAATCCAGATCACCGGTGCGGATGAAACGTACATCATGCATCAGGTGGGCGTTTACGGCAGGCTGAACGACGATGCCGAAACACTCCTGTTTATTATGCAGGATGCACGCGGAGTGGAAGTCCCGTCCACGAAAGTGAACGGCGATTTTGAGATTGAGCTGTCGGCGCTGCTTGCTGTGTCGAACAAGGCCAATATCAGCATTACCGTTGACCCTCAGGTGCAGGCGTTGATGAAGCTGGTCAAGGCCGAAATTGAGAAGCACAACGCCGCCGCTGATGCCCATGCAGCGACCATCACGGCAGCGGTCAGCGCTGCCGTGAAGAACCTGTCTGAATCCGGGGAAATCCTGAACGAAGAACAGGTCAAGGCCCTTATCAAGGAGCAGGTGGACGGCGGCACGGGCGGCGGCTACTATGGCTCCTACGAACTCACTCTTGCAGCGGACGGGTGGAAGCCCGCCCGCAGCGAGGATGATTACGAAAACGCTGGCGGTATGGATTACTACCAGTGTATCTATGATGCAGAACTGTCGGACAGCACCAGTGAGCTTGTACCCGTTGGCGTTGTATCTCCCGGCAGCTTCTATACTACGACCAAAGCGGGTGTCCTGAACGGGTGCGAAACGCATGATGGTTTCATCAGATTTTTCGCTCAGCGCATCCCGGAAGCAGATATTCAGGCGACCGTAACCCTGTTCGGGAAAGGAGGTGGTTCGGGTGAAACCGGTAGCGTAAGCATCGGTCAGGGCTTGAAGCGCGACGCAAGCGGCGCTATTGCCGTCCGCATCGGCGAAGGCCTTGACTTCGACAGCGCAAACGCGCTGACTGTCCGCAAAGAAACCGTTATGACGAGTGAAGACCTGCTGAACGAGGAAGAAACGCAGCAGGAAATCGTTGATATGCTGAAATAATTTTTAGGAGGACACTATTATGTCTAAGCAGATTTCTACCAAGACCACCATCCGCAACCTGACCGCTGAGATCAAGAAGACTTTCGTCAAGAAGGACGCCTTTACCCCTGTGCAGACCGCAGCCAACGCTGCTATCAAGTCTCTTGGCGTTGACGGCAACACCGTGAACTTCTACACCTCTACCGACAAGAGCGGCACTGCTGCTTTCTCCGTTGACTTCCCCTCTGAGCTGTTCCTCGACCAGACCAAGACCGCGTTCGTCGGCAAGTTCAAGTTCTCCGACACCACCTATCCCGGCGCCACCGACCCCAAGCTGGACGGCAAGCCGGTCATGGTTCTGGCCGTCAAGGGTGAGAACCCCGACAGCTGCACCTACTCTTTCCTGAACATGGCTGCTCTGGTCGATACCTACGCCGCAAAGACCACCGGCAAGGATGCATCCACCACCGTTACCATCGCTGGTTATGAGGTGGATGTCAAGGTCAATGTTTCCGCTGCTGTCGGCAACGCCCTGATTCTGAAGGATGATGGTCTGTATGTTCCCACCCCTAAGGAAGTGGACATCTCCGGCAAGGCCGATAAGGTCACTGGTGCTACCACCGGCAACCTCGCTGCGCTGGACGGCGAGGGCAACCTGACCGACAGCGGCAAGAAGCCTGCCGACTTTGTGGCCGCCGAGGCTGGCAAGCGCCTGATGACCGATGCCGAGGGCAAAAAGCTGGCCGGTGTCTCTGAGGGTGCCACCAAGACTGCCGCCAGCTCCACCAACGGCAATGTGAACATTGACGGCAAGGAAGTCGCCGTGTACACCGAGCCGGAGAATGTTCTGCACGACGAGGATGTGGAGGACTTCTCCGCAGAGGAGATCGCCGCTCTGCTGGCTGACTAAGACATGAGGAGGTAAGCTCTATGGCAAAAACGAAGATCAAAACGCTTTTGGGCACAGGGCTTGCCGCGCTTTGCAGCCACATCAAGCAGTGCAACACCGCACTCGGAGACCTTTCCGAAGCAACGGCAAACGGATTCGAGGAAACCGATGACATCCTGCACGAAAAGCAGGATGTCACGGCTGCGGTGTCTTTTACGATTCCGGTCGATGGCTGGGGCGAGGATGATTCCTCCCCCGGCTATTTTTATTGTGACATCCCCATTGCGGGCCTGTTGGCTACCGACATTGTGGATGTTACGGTACTGCCGGAATTTTACGATGTGGCGGGTGCGGTGGGCTTTATTGCGACCGAAAGCCTCGAAGGAAAGCTGCGGCTGAGGGCCGCCAAAGCTCCGACCGAGAAAATTTCTGCACAGTATCACATTACAAGCACCGTGAAATACACGGATGCACAGGAAGGGGGAACCTAAATGGCATACGGTTCTTTTAACGCAGGCCCCGGCAAGGCGCCGGATGAAGATGTTGTCCGCACTGACCAGATCGGCATTCCGGGCGGCATTGCCACGCTGGATGCAGACGGCCACCTGACCGAGAGCCAGCGGTGGGAAGTGGACGGCTACAAAAAGGCCGAGACCGACCAGCGCATCAGCGCGGCGGTAGATGCCCACAACGAAGCGGCCAACGCCCACGGCGACATCCGTGCCAGTGTGGCAGCTATGAACGCCAGCATCAAGGCCATTGAGCTGAAGTTCGGCACGAACGTCACGAAAAACCCGTTTTCTGCCACGTTCGGCAGTCTGGACGGCCTGACCGTGACCGGCGTGCACAACGCCGAGCAGGCAAGGGTGGAGTTCTGACGATGGCTGAAATGTTCAAGGTCGGCGCGAATGCGCGGGAGCTGTTGCGCTACACTCAGAGGGCAACCCGCATTGTCACCGACGACATCAGCCGGAGCGATGCCCGGAAGATCATCCAGAAAGTCGCAGCGCTCGAAGATGTGCGCGACATCCAGAAGGTGTGCGGCACTGCCGTCCATGCACTCGACACACGGGACAGAGAGGGCTTTTCCAAGAGCACTTTCCGGCTGTATGGTGAGGGTATCCGGCTGACCGCCCGGCAAATCCTGCTGGATGCACACGCGGCGAACAATGTCAATTTCCAGACCGACTACGACAAGCGCATCGAGAAGATCGGCGCGGTCGTGGACAGCTGCTCTCTGCTGCTGGAATACCTGACCATCTGCACGGAGGAAGGTATCATCAGCGCGAAGAAAGCCGGTATCTGGACAAAGAAGGTCACGGACGTAAAATACCCGGCGATGAAGTGGCTCACGTCGGAACGCGGACGTGCCGAAAAACTCCGGGCAGAAGCGGAACGGAAACGGCTGACCGAACAGGCTGCCGCCCTGAAAGCCGTCCTTTACCCGGAACCGTAAACGCACAGCGGGCAACCGCTTTGCATAAAGGGTGCGGTTTGTTTGTCTGACGCTGCCATTTGGTGGCTGCGCTCTCCGAACACCAACAATAACAACAACGTCTGGAACGTCAACACCGATGGCTCCAACAACAACAACTGGTACAACAACTCCTATGGTGTTCGCCCCGCTCTGATGGAACCGTGTGACGAGTAGGCATAAGCTGAAAGCAGTGCGCCCATCAAAGGAAACCGCATCCTGTCGCTTGCCGATGCAGGCAAGTGATAAATACATCCCGCTGAGGTGGGCCATCCCTGCCGGATGCAGCCCACTACCGTAACGCGAACCAGCGGAGGGTCATTTTGACATACGAAGAACTGTGCAGCTTTGAGGTACTTTACAAAGCCTACCTTGAAGCCCGGAAGGGAAAGCGCAGTAAAAGCAAAACAATCGAGTACGAGGCGCAGGCGCTGGCCTGCACGGAAAAGCTGTCCCGCAAGCTGGCTGTGCGTGATGTACGCCAGCCGGGCGGCGACATCCGGCAGCAGATATGCTATGTGCCGAGCAAGTTTGAGGTCTTTGCCGTCTACGAGCCGAAGCGCCGCATGGTACACGCCCCCGCATTTGTGGACAAGGTGGTGCTGCACGCTCTGGTCGATAACATCCTGTATGATGCCCTGACAAGGAGCTTTATCCGGGACAGCCACGCCAGCCAGACCGGCAAAGGCACAGACGACGGCCTGATGCGCCTGAAAACTCACATGGTGGACTATTACCGCCGTGAGGGCCACGGCGCGGACGGCTGGGTGCTGAAAGGTGATGTGCGGCATTTCTTTGCCAGCATCGACCACCGGAAGTTAAAACGCAAGCTCAAGGCCGTGCTGGACAAGCGCGGCGTTGACCCGCGCGTCTATGAGCTGCTTTGCATCTACATCGACGTGATGGAGGACGGCTTGCCGCTGGGCTACCAGACGAGCCAGCTCTTTGCGCTGATGTTTTTGGATGAGTTTGACCACATCATCAAAGAGAAGTACCGCATCAAATACTATGGCCGATACATTGACGATTTCTATATCATCTGTTCGGACAAGCGGAAATTGCAGTGCATTCTCCGGGATGTGCGGGCGCTTATGGAAAGTTACGGCCTTGAGCTGAACCAGAAAACCGCCATTTTCCCGCTGCGGAACGGTATTGATTTTCTGGGATTCCATAGCTACCTGACCGACACCGGCGCGGTCATCCAAAAGCTGCGCCGGGATAGCTCCAAGCGGATGAAGAACAAGATCAAGTATTGGGAGACGGCATACCCCGCAGGCGAAGCGACCAAGCAGGAAATCCTGCTGAGCTTTGATGCGTGGGATGCCCATGCCGCCCACGGCGATACTTATTCTTTGCGCAGGCAGTACGCGGACAAGCTCGAAAAATTGCTTGAGTGCAAAATCCCTATCCATCGAAAAATCAACTCGAACAAACTTGCGCGTGACAGACGGCGGGCGAGGCAATGCCGCTGCATCTACAAGAAGCAGCACAAAGCCCTGTCCCTCTCTGTATCGCAGAACACGCGGCCCGCGGAGATCATGCCGTGGGCCTGAACGAAAACAAGGAGGTAACAATGGCAAACGTAAAACTGGGCACGAAAGCCGTTGGCAGTATCGTCAAGATCAAGGTCAACGGCGCGGCCAAAGACTTCATCATCGTGCATCAGGGCTTGCCCAGCAGTGCATACGATGCAAGCTGTAACGGTGTCTGGGTTGTGATGAAGGACATCTATACCACCAGCACGTTCGGCAATAACAACTCCTATAAGGATTCCAGCATCCATTCCTACCTGAACAGCACCTTCTACAACCTGATTGATTCTCAGATTCGAGCGGTTATCAAGCAGGTCAAGATTCCGTATACCAACAGCGGCGTTCAGAGCGGCGCAAACGGCCTTTCGACCAAGGTGTTCCTGCTGTCTGGCACGGAGGTTGGGTTCAGCGGCGTAAGCTACATGAACACCGAAGGTGCAAAGCTGTCCTACTTTGACAGCGCAAGTAAGCGTGTCGCCTACAACGGCAGCAGCGCTGCCATTTGGTGGCTGCGCTCTCCGCGCACCAACGGTGGCAGCAGCGTCTGGGGCGTCGGCGCCGATGGCTCCAGCAACCTCAACTGGTGCAGCAACTCCTATGGTGTTCGCCCCGCTTTTGTACTGCCCTCTTCGCTCGTGGTCTCTGACGACGGCACGGTCAGCACCAACACTGCCCCGGCCATCAACGCCAGCTCCACGAATCTGGGGGAGAAGAACGCACCCTTCAACTTCGCGTATACCGTCACCGATGCAGACGGTGACACCCTGACCGTTACCGAAAAACTGGACGGCAAGACCACCAAGACCCGCACCGGCGTTGCCAGCGGCACGGCCCTGACCTTTGAGCAGACGGCCAGCGCTGCCGGATTCCAGAAAATCCTGAACGGCAACCACACCATCACCGTTGAGGTGAGCGACGGCAAGGAAACCGTCAGCACGTCCGCGACCTTTACCAAGGCCGTCCACGCCGCAAGCGTGACGCTGGCTGAACCGTTGGCCGTTGAGGGCGACATTACCGTTGCCGTGCTTCAGGTGACCGGCTCCATCCCCGATGATGCGAAGTTCAAAGCCGAAGTGACCAACAACGCACTCGACAGCTCCCCGGTCTGGCAGGATGCCACGACCGAGGTAAAAAAAGGCGTGAACATCGTCTTTGAGAATAAGACCGCCACCAACGGCGCGGCGTTTAACTTCCGCGTCAGCGTGGAGCGCGGCGAATCCGGCGAGGGCGGCTACATCGAAGCCGTCTCCGGCGCTTTCCAGTAAGGAGGACAGTCACCATGATTCAGTGGAAAAAGGACGATCTGCCCACCCGGCAGGAGAAGGAAGCCGCAGCCAAGAAGCAGCAGGAGCACGAACAGTTGCCCGACCGTGTGGCTGAAATGGAAGATGCCCTGTGCGAACAGGACGCGGCCAACGAGAAGCGCTTGACCGACATCGAAACCGCGCTGTGTGAGCTGGACGCAGCGCTGAACAAGGAGTAAGGAGGTATCACCATGAACATTATCTGGGCAAACCGCCTGATTGCAGGCACTAAGACTTGGGCAGAGATGCCCGCATCCCGCCGCGTTGGCGTGAAGAAAGTTCTGGCCGAGCGCGTAAACAAGGGCGAGATCACCGCCGAGGATTACAAGCGCATCACCGGTGACGACTATGACGTGGCCTGAGCTGTGTGAGAAGCTGTTGACCCGGCTTGAAGCGCAGGGCGAGAACATGAGCACCGAGCGTGCAGAGTTCGGGGTGCTCATGGTGGACTGTGCCATGCGCGGGTGCGGGGCTGATCCGGGCATGAAGGGAGATGGTAGCAATGGCGATTAAAGCCTATTCGTATGCGAAGGACGGGAACAGAAAGCTCTCCGCAAATTTTGCGGTGAAGGAGTTCCGCTGCAAGGATGGGAGTGACCCGATCTTTATTGACGATGAGCTTGTGACCCTGCTGCAGAAAATCCGGGATCATTTCGGGAAGTCTGTGACGATCACGAGTGCATACCGTACCGCCGCCCACAACAAGGCGGTGAAGGGGGCGACCTACAGCCAGCATTGTTACGGCAAGGCTGCGGACATCCGGGTGCAGGGCGTGGGTGTTGAAGCTGTGGCTGCCTATGCCGAGACCCTACTGCCGAATCGTGGCGGCATCGGGCGCTATCCTGTAAAGGCGGGACGCCCTGCTGGTTGGGTACATATCGACACCCGCGCGGCAAAGAGCCGGTGGGTAAGCTGAAAGTAGGAGGAAAACAGTATGGAGAACATTCTGAAAGTTTTTCTGATGGCATTCCCTGAATGGCTGGCCTGTATCTTCATGGTGGTCGGCCTTGTGGTCACGGCGCTAGCGGCGGTACGTCTGGGCTACGGCCTTGTGGTCGCAAAGACTGTGTACAAGTGGATCGTCAACGCAGAGGAAAAGTTCGGCAGTGGCGCGGGTGCAGAAAAGAAAGCCCATGTCATTGCCGTACTGCGCGGGTACACCCCGGACTGGCTGGACTGGGCAATCAATGAGCGGACGCTGGACTGGATCGTGCAGCTTGTGTTCGACTTTACCAAAAAGAAGCTCGAAGATTACATGGCAAAGAAATCCGCAGAAACCACTACTGTGGCCCATTTCGGTAACGTGGGGGAGAACAAGCGTAATGACTGACGAGGAACTGGAACATCGCCTGACAGCGGTCGAAAACCGTGCACAGAGCAACACCCACCGGCTGGACGAGCTGGGGAAGCTGACCGATGCAGTAAACGGCATGAACACCAATATCAAGTTGACCATCCAGCAACTCGAAACCACAAACCGGAGCCTTGAAGTTGTGACGGCACAGAACAAGAAGCAGGACGACCGCTTGACCGCGCTGGAAAAAGCCCCCGGAGTATTTGGAAACAAACTCTGGTGGGCAGTCATTGCGGCAGTGATCGCAGGCTTTGTTGCATCTGAATTGGCAAGGTATCTCCACTAAGTAAAGCAATGCCCCGCTGGCATCCTGATGGATTGCTGGCGGGGCATTTTTTGTTTGTCTGGGAGTTTTGCACAAAGGAAATGTGCAAAGTGTGGAAAGTTTGCGAATTGACAACGGTACACCGTATAATTTACGCTTGAAACGAAAATAAACGCCATAGTCGGAAGGAGGAAAACGGCGTGCGAGTGTTCAAACAGCTTACGCTTACAGACCGAATCCGTATCGAAAAGTGGTTGAAAGATGGGCTGAGAGTAAAGGAAATCGCAGACAGGCTGCGGGTGGACCCGTCCACGGTGTACCGGGAATTGAAGCGCGGCAGTTATGACAAGCTGGACGGTAAGACGTGGAAGCTGATTCCTACATACAGCCCGGACATTGCAGAGCAAAGGTATCAGGCACATCTTCGGGAAAAGGGGCCAAACCTTAAAATCGGCAAGGATCATGAGCTTGCAAGCTATATCGAACAGACCATTATAGATAAGGACTGCTCACCGGCTGCGGTGTATGGTTATGCCATGGAAGAAGGACGGACATTCAAAACGCATATATCGGTGCCTACCATATATAGCTACATCAAAAAGGGTGTGTTCCTGAATCTGACACAAAAGGCTCTGCCCAGACATGGCGTGCATAAGGGCGACTATAAAAAGGTCAAAACAAAGAATCCTGCCCGTGCGCCGGCTGGTGAGAGTATCGAAAAACGCCCGGCGGAAGTAAAAGACCGTGAAGAATTTGGACACTGGGAAATGGACACGGTGTATTCCGGCAAGAAGAAAAGTACGGTTGCACTGCTGGTGCTGACCGAGCGCAAAACCCGGAACGAAAATATTATAATGGTGCCGGATCGCCGTGCAGAGACGACCGTGCAGGCAATCAATGCGCTGGAACGGAAGTTGGGCGCAGAGAAGTTTGGCATCATTTATAAGAGCATCACGGTGGACAACGGCAGTGAGTTTGCATTGGCCGATCAGCTGGAACAGTCCTGCATCACCGGGGATAAGCGGACGAAGGTATATTACTGCCACCCGTATTCTTCCTGGGAACGTGGGAGCAATGAGAATGTGAACGGCATGATCCGCCGCCGGCATCCGAAAGGCACGGACTTCTCAAAGGTCACAGCGGAAGAAATCGCAGCCACGGAGAACTGGATTAACAGCTATCCTAGAAAAATTTTCGGCTATAAGAGCGCCGGCACAATGTTCCGCGAATGCCTGCGGGAGCTTGGTTTGACAGCATAAAGCACATAGAAAGCAGAAAATCACTGGTAAAAATGAACAATAAGGGATAACCGCAAGCGGGGTGCGCTTGGCGGCTTGTTTGCTTTACGCTAAAATCCACAAAAACAGAGCCGAAAATTTGTTGCATTTAATGCTTTACTTTTCATAAAATAGATTTTTTTGCTGCATTGCTTGCAAAAAAAGGGGCAGCAGAGTAGAATATATAGTATATGTATCGTAACATGGGCCTGTGTGCCCCAAAGCGGATACATATACGAAGAATGTCCGCAGAAAACCCTTTGGAATACGAGGAAAAAAGCATGATTTTGAGCATGACCGGTTTTGGCCGGGGAACTGCTGTGCGCAATGGCCGCGAGATCACGGTGGAGCTGCGCAGCGTCAACTCCCGGTACTTTGAGTATTCTTCCCGGATGCCGCGCACCTGCAGCTATCTGGACAGCCGCCTGAAAAAGCAGCTCAACGAGCGTGTCACCCGCGGCAAGCTGGAGCTGAGCCTGACGGTGCAGAATGTGGAGGCTGCCGACACGGTCGTCACAGTGAATATGGAGCTGGCCCGCAGCTATCAGCAGGCTCTCCGCACCCTGTCCGAGGAGCTCTGCATCAAGAACGACACCACCACCAGCCTGCTGACCCGGTTCCCGGATGTGTTGGCGACCCGCCACGCCGATGTGGACGAAGAGCAGTTGTGGGAGGATGTTTCCGCCGTGACAGCTCAGGCACTGGATCGCTTTGTGGAGATGCGTGCCGCCGAGGGCGCCAAGATGAAAGCGGACGTGGAAAACCGCCTCAACTTCCTGGAGGAGTGCGTCGGCAAAGTGGAGACCCTGAGCGCAGGCCGGGTGGAGGCTTATACCAACCGTCTGTATGAAAAGCTCAAGGTCATTCTGGAAGACCGCAACATTGACGATGCCCATGTCCTGACCGA